>Ga0160448_100280_pt1 | contig 19814 bp, 15 predicted proteins | sample HID1973M_E1MG_FD_108269 | JGI IMG/M metagenome (GOLD analysis project Ga0160448, IMG submission 108269) | Enriched mosquito-associated microbial communities from UW Madison campus, WI, USA - HID1973M_E1 MG | ecosystem: Host-associated > Arthropoda: Insects > Digestive system > Unclassified ...
GCAATGGCGCTCTGCTCCCACTCAAAGGCGAAGGGGTGTACCTGGATCATCACCAACACCGCAATGGGTCCCAGGAATGCCGCCCAGAGACAGCTTCGCACGCAGGTCAGGCCGAACCGCATCTCGGCCACGGTCCGCTTGCACCAGGCTTCATGCTTTGCCTCAAGCTCAGCTGCTGTCAACGCCGGTGCGGGCGCGACCGGTTGCGGAACCCAGGGCCAGTGGGTGTCGTCGGTGGCCAAGGCATGCAGGTCGGAATCGCGACAGGGTGCGGTTAGAGGAGAACGCGGTGGCATCCCCAGCAAATCGGGGGTGGGCCAATCCTGATGGAGGCCTGCCGCCTTCAATGGAGGCAAGATGTGATCGCGGATTCCACGTCCCAAGCGTGCCAGCCGTTGTGACTGCAGCACCGCCTGGGCAAGAAAGTAGGCGGTGAACAGCATGATCAACAAGGCCAACCAGGCGGGCGGCCCGGTCGGATCGACGGTGTCCGGGGGATCGCTCAACCACGCCACGAATGGCGCCATCAGGGCCAGCATCGCCAGCAGCACGGCGCTCCAGTGGAAACGACGCAGCGTGTAGTGCTCCTTCTTGATGTGCTGCTTGCCGCCCTGCCAGTGCAAGCGGCAACGTGCGTTCCAGCCGTCGATGCGGCCTATCACCAACAGTGAACCCCACAGGTAGAGGCAGGCCAGGACCAAGAGCATGCTGAAGTCGCGGCCATGCACCAGGGTCAAGGTGGCGCGGATTGACTGCATGTCCAGGCTGGGCCCGCGCAGCATCTGCATCCACTTCCATACGGTGGATGCCAACAGGACCAACGCGATGATCGCAAGCAAAGCGCACAGCAGCTCTGTGGTTGCGGTCCGCTCGGCGACACGCGGTTGCGGCGCGCTGCGGCCGCGCAGCGTTTCGCGTCGGCGCACCAAACGGGTATCCAGCCACCAGCCAACTTCGCGTAAGGCGTAGCCCGGTAGCGACAGCATCAGCCGCGCCGGTCGCGAGGACATCGACAACCACAGGCTGCAGATCACCAACAGTATGGACAACACGACCAGGGCGGGCACCACAAGACGGAACGTCAACAGCCGCAGATCGGCCGCGATCAGGGCGCCGGAACTTGATGGGTCTGCGCCACGCAGGATGGGAAGCGGTTGAATCCCTGCCAGGGTGATCACCGTCAGTGGCGTGTCGCCAGCGTCCTGACGCGGGTTGTGTGCGGCAGGTTGGTCCACGTCCAGCAATGAACGACTGGCGCGGAACAAATTGGCCGCATCGTCGGTGGGAAACGCCAGGTAGCGCTTGTCGAAGCCACGTCCCCGGCATGGAACCTGGCCCAGACGGGGCGAGGCCTGCTTGCTTTGGACCCTGTCAAAGCACAACAGCATCGAGCCGCTGGAGACCATCAAGGTGCCACGGTTGGCACGTCGATACTCCGGGTGTGACAGCAAGTGATCCCCCTCAAGGACTGCGGGTATCGCACCTGGCATCGCCCGCCTCACCGCGCCGAGCATGAAAATGCGGTCGCGCACATCGGTGGCGACGATCAACACCGCGCGTGGGCGGGCGTAAGTGGCCAACGCATCCATCAGCTGCTGCAGGCTCAGCTCGTCAGAGCGTGAGCTCAGCGATGGTCGATAAATCTGCGGCAGGTCGGGGCTCTCGGCAGCCTCCTTCATGTCCATTTCGAGATAGCGCGTGGGTACGAGCTGCACTTTCTTGCCCTTGCGCTGTGAGGCCACAAATGCATGCTCGGCGCGGATGGCGGAGATGTTCTGTGGGAACTGCACGTAGCGCGGTCGCTTCATCTGCTTGCATTCGTCCCCGGTGTCCTCTTCCCGCCCCACGGCACCTTGACCGAACGCGGATTCTTCGGCCAGGACCACCACCTCACCCGGACAGATCCCGTGCTGCCTGGACAGGTAGAGGAACAGCGCACGCATCTGCCTGGCCTGATTCCACGTCGCCATCGGCACAAAGTGAACCGAGGCATCACCGTCCTTGAAATCGATATGGTCGTTGCTTTCCACCGTGGCCGAATGGCTGAGCAGTTGCAGATGGACGCCATGCCGGCGCGCCGAATCGGCCAGCGATGGCAGCGATCCCGAAAAATTGGGTCCAAGCACAGTCAGGCGAGTTGCGGGCATGACGCGCGAAGGTGGTACATCCGCAGCATCCAGCTCGCCATACAGTTGCTTTGAACAGCCACGACTGTCGGCGCTGAGCGGACGGTCGCCACCCTGGTTCAGGGCAGCGGCTTGCAGCAGGGCCTGGCAGAACGCCACACGCTGGATGCCGAAAACGGGCGACTCGCCCACCAGGAACAGGGCGTAGTAGGAGACGGGTGTGGTCACGCCATCGCCCGCGTTGTTTCTCCATCGATCACGCCGAAACACCAGCACGCCCGGCGACAGATGGTGTCGCTGCTCGCCCTTGCTGTCGTCGAGCTGCCAGGGCAGGGCATGCGACTGCAAGACATAGCCCTCGAACTGAAAACTGCGGATCAAGGTGGCCACCTGAATGTCGAAGGTTCGACCCAGGCGGGTGTCGATGGGATCTGGCAACAATGCGATGGCGGCTTGCCAGCGTGCGCCACTGCCCGCCGGTACGCTGCTCAAGGGGAGCAACGGATTGCTGACGTCACTGGTGTGTGGCAGCGCCTGATCTTTGGCACTGGCCACGGCGGCCACCAGCAGCAGAATCACCGCTACGACCACGCACAATTGCCGCTGGCAAAACCGACGCCAGGGCGTTGACACAAAGGGCCGTCGTTCCATGGCGGGCTACTCCAGTCAGTCCCCGGGATCTCGCGAGGACTTGGCGATCAAGGCGAAGATCAGCTGCTGCAAGGCCCGGTCATCATCCAGCGATCCATGCGAGACCGCTTCGGTGTTGCGGCTGGAGGAATCGCCCAGGCCGTTGGCGCTGGGCAGGCTGGCCAAGGTCGATTGCGGGCTGGATACCGCCACGGTGCGCGCTCCCCAGGGCAGGGTGGCGCGCGCCGGCACCAGATCGCGTTCCAGCCCCAGGATGGGCGTTTCATTGCGATCTTCGAAAGAGCGCGACACCAGATACAGCAGCGAGTGTCCGTAGGGCCGGCAGGTGGAGTCTGCGCGCTCGGCCGCATCGGTCAGATGCGCAATCAACAGTTTGGTGTGGGTTTTCAGGATGGCCGCGCCCAGGTGCCGGTCAAACTCATCCACCCGTACGGCGGGGGCAATCAGCGAGACGGAGCGCAGATCAAAACCTGCTTCAATCGCCGCCTCGCCAAGGTGGTTGTGCAGGATGGAGCCGGCCGAATGACCGATCAGATGCAGGCGGATGGCAGGCAGATGCTGTTTCTCACGCAGTTTGGCGAACTTCTTGAACAGCAGGTTCACGCCGGAGTTGCGATTGCTGGTGATCTTGACCGCGTTGTCTTTCATCTCTTGCCATAGCGGCCGACCAAAGGGACGCGCCAGCGATTCAATGCGATCGTTCAGATGGTCGCGGATCCACGCCATCGGGCCGCCAGCGCTTTGCGCGGCATCGTGGCTGACCTTGTCTTCGATCATGTTGAAGATGGTCTTGAGCGCGCCGGTTTCCCACATCAGGAAGATCGGGAAGATCTGCTGGTTGTACAGCCGCGGTACCCAGAAACGCGCCGCTTCGGCGGCCGCCTTCTCGTCATTGAGGCCGCCATTGGCATACAAGGCGACGTTGAGCACGCCGTCAGCGCCAATGCCCCAGCGTTCGCAGGCGTTGCTCAGGTGGATACTCAGCAGCGCATCCAGATCCGGCTCGGTGGTGCGGAACTGGCCGCGTGTGCTGAGCTTGCCGTTGTTCTCCATGTTGACAATGAAGGGGCTCAACTCGTGTGCAGCGAGTACGGGATTGCTGGAGACCACAGCGCGGCTGGGATCGTCCTGATCGGGGCGCAACGACACGGCATTGGCAATGTCCTCGTGCTCGGCCGTCACCACGCCCAGTTGCGCGACCCAGCAATCCATGGCGTTTTCCAGCCAGTCGCTATAGGCCAGCACGGCCAGGCCGCCATCGCCCCATTCGCTGCCCCAGGAGTTGTGGACGATGAAGCCGTCGCGGGTATAGCCCACGATCGCGAATGCGTGGCCGGCATCGGGCTCGCCGCGCATGCGCCGGATCTTGCTCAGATTGGTGGCGTCTTCAGGCCGTACGGCCGCCTTGGTATGGAACAGCTCCTGCCAGCCGCGATGGGTCAGGGCGCTGGCATACAAGGCGCCGACTTGATCGATGGCCACATGCATATCGCGCAACGAGCGCGGATTGATACGGTAGTACGCGCCGAGCGGACGCTTGATGGCGTCAGTCCACCAATCGTCCTGCGCCTTCTTGGCAGGTGGCGGCATCTCCATGTCCGACCACAGTCGCGCGCAGGCCGCACCGTGGCGTAGCCAACCTTTGAGCGCGCCACGCAACGAGGAGCCGGTGTCGCTTTCTGGATCGTCACTGTCATTCTCGGCCCACTCGTCGTAGCGTCTGGCCATGCTGTAGAGCATGTGCGGGGACACGGGTTCGACATGGCGGCCAGCGCGCATCAGCAGATACTCGATGACAATCGCCAGCGAGTAGCCGGTGCAGGCACTGGTCTGGCCCTGGTTCAGTACGGGCCGGGTGTCGTTGGGATAGCGGACATCACGCGGCGCCACCGAAACCGGCGGCTGATATTCCCAGTCGCGCAAATCGACGCTGTCCGGGCGCACGGTGAACAAGCGGTTGTTGCGCGGCCGGCGCGGTGCATGCAATGGCGATTCCAGCAGCTCCAGCGGCGCCAGGTCGGGACGGCCCGGTGGCAACGCGGCGGCCGCGTCCATGACCGCGGCTTTGCTTGCGCGTGCCGACGTGGCGGCAGGCTTGCGGGTGCTGCCGGCAAAGCGCGCATACGCCGCGGCCAGCTTGGTGTCGTACTTGTTCTTGGCGTAGAGCGGGCCGTTGTAGAGCTTGGCGAAGACCGCCCACTGATGCTTGCGCAGCGGCTCGATCAGCGGTGAACGCGGCCTGCCCAGCAGCCGCGCAAACGCCTCCACTTGTCCCTCGGCGTCGCGCGAGTTGGCCTCGACAAATCTACCCACGCTGTCACAGCCGCACAGCGCGTAGTTGAAGCCCATGATCTGGAAGGCGCCCCAACTGGCCGACTGCATCGCTGCGCTGGCATCCAGCGACGCCGCCAGTTCCAGCCGCTCCCATTCACCACGCAGGCTGCCGGAGTACTTGCTGCGATCCCACTTGGGATAACTGATGCCGGAATGGCTCTGGCCAAAGCGGCCGGCGGTCAGGCGATGGAATACATGGCCCTCGAACAGGATCTTGGGCCGCTGATCCGGCGCGGGCAGAAAGCCGCCGCCGCTGGATTCGACCTGCGCCACAGCTTTGAGTGCGGCCACATCTGCCTGCAGCCGCGCTGCCAACTCAATCCATTTGTCCTCGGAAACTTCCCGTTTCGCGTCCATCGCCACGCTCCGTCGTTGTCCATGTCAGCCGACATGAGGGCCAACGCGCGGAGTTGAGAGAGCCGGACAGCAGAAACCTCAGGACCGACGAATGGTCGGCTGGTGACGCGAAATGCGCTGGAATCAAGCCAGATGCGCGTCGATCGCCTGCACCATGGCGCGGCGCGAGAACAGGAAATCCCAGTAGCTGCCGCCCAGCTGACGCCACAGCACCGCTGCACGCACGGCGGCCAGCAAGATGGCGCGAATCTCCGCGACCACGCCGGGCTGACCCAGGTAATGCGGATTGCCTTGCACCATCACCCGCGGCTTGAGCTGGCTGAGCGTATCGGCGTACAAACCGCCCAGCCCGGCGATCACTTCCGGATGAGTGCTCGAATTCTGTTGCGCCTGCGTCGACAGCCGCTCCACGCCTTGGGCGACATCGTCAATCAAGGTGTGGTCGCGAATGAAGCGGCGCTCCAGTTGCAGCACCGACAGGCCCAGACGGGGCAGGGCGTCATCCTGGTTGTCACCACTGAAGTAACTACGCAGCAGGCGCAGGCCAGCCTGCAGCGACTGCGTGTGACCAAACACCGCACGCGTGTCGACCGCGTCGATGCGGAACACGCTGTCCAGCGCGGTCTGCACGACCGCTGCATCCGAATGCCCGGTCTCGGCGATGCGGCGCACTTGTTGCAGGGCTTGGGCAAGCGCGGCCAATGCCAGCACTCGGTCAGAAAAAGATGCACTCACGCCGCTTGCTCCGCAATTCGTCGTTCCAGGGGGGCGTCGGTGGACGCGATCACCGCGCCGCCCAGACAGAGATCGCCGTCATACAACACCACCGACTGGCCCGGCGTGACGGCACGCTGGGCACGGGCGAATTCCACGCTGAGCGTGCCGTCATCGGCCACGTTCACGGTGCAGGCTTCGTCGGCCTGGCGATAACGGGTTTGCGCCGTGCACTCAAATCGCCGCGCCGGCGCCGCACCACGAGTCCAGTGCGCTGGTTCGGAGTGCAGGGCATGCGATTGCAGCCAGGGACTCTGAGTGTCCTGATCCACGTACAGGATGTTGTTGGCCACATCCTTGCCGACCACATACCACGGCGCCGCAGGGCGGCCACGTACGCCGCCAATTTGCAGACCTTCGCGCTGACCGAGGGTGAAGTAGAAGACGCCGGGGTGCTCGCCGATGCGCTGGCCTTGCGGGTCGCGCATCTCGCCGCGCTTGGCCGGCAGGTAGCGGCCGAGGAATTCGCGGAAATCGCGCTCACCGATAAAGCAGATGCCGGTACTGTCCTTCTTGTCGTGCGTCTGCAAGCCGGCCTCGCGCGCGACCGCGCGCAGCTCGGACTTCTGCATGTCGCCAATCGGGAACAGGGTGGCCGACAGTTGTTCCTGGCCCAGCTGATGCAGGAAGTAGCTCTGATCCTTGGAGCGGTCCACGCCGCGCAGCAGCTGCCAGTGGCCCTCGCCAAACGCAACGCGCGCGTAGTGGCCGGTGGCGATTTTCTCGGCACCCAACTCGCGTGCGGCATCCAGGAAGTGCTTGAACTTCACTTCGCGGTTGCACAGCACGTCCGGATTGGGCGTGCGGCCGGCGGCGTACTCGGCCAGGAAATGTTCGAATACCCCCTGCCAGTACTCCTGCGAAAAATCGCGGAAGTGGAAGGGGATGCCCAGGCGGCCGCAGACCGCGACCGCATCGCGGCGGTCGTCTTCGGCGCGGCAATCGCCGCTGCTGTCGTCGGCCCAGTTCTGCATGAACAAGCCGGCCACTGGCTCACCCTGCTGGACCAGGCGCAGCGCGGCCACCGACGAATCCACGCCGCCCGACACCCCCACAATGACCCGCGGCGTAGTCATGCAATCAGCTGCAACGTATCCAAGGGGAAACGGCGTCCGCCCAGGTAATCCTGCACTGCCTGCCACACCAGCGGACTGCGATGGCGGGCCTGTGCCTGCTGCAATTCGGCCGGGGTCAGCCAATGGGTGTCGACGATGCCATCGTCCAACGGCCGCGCGGGATCGTGATGCAGCGGCTCGGCGGCGAAGGCAAAGCGCAGGTAGTGGCGGCCGGTTTCCTCAGCTTTCCATTGGTAAGCGCCGACGAAGGCGGTCAGGCGCACGTCCCAGCCGGTCTCCTCGCGGGTTTCGCGCAGGGCGGCGTCCAGCAGGCTCTCATCCGGCTCCAGATGGCCGGCCGGCTGGTTCAGCACCAGCTTGCCCTGCGCGCGCTCTTCCACCAGCAGCAGGCGACCGTCGCGCACCACCACGGTGGCCACGGTCACGTCGGGCTGCCAGAACCGGCCTTCGCGGTAGCTCACGGGCGGGCCTCAGTACTCATCGGACTTGTTGGGGTCCGACGCCAGTTCCAGCTCCATGGCGTCGGCCGAGACGGCGGCGGCGGCGATCGCGTCTTCCAGTTCGCCGGTGCTGGCGGCGGCGCCGATCTTGGCCACGTACACGGCGCTGCGGCCCTGCTTGACCCAGGAGCCGATGATCAACGCGTTGGAGGCTTCCAGGATGCGGTTGGCCACCACCGCCGGCAGGGCGTCCGCCGGCGACTGGTAGGCGTAGGACCACAGCTCGCGCACGCGATGGTTGCCATAGGTCTCCACGTGGGAGCGGATATAGACAATCTGGCTGCGCTCGTCGTTGTCGCCGGTGGCCATCAGCACTTTGTAATCGCCGTCCTCGTCCACCTGGTACTCGTAACCCAGCTCCTTGAGTTGCTTGGCGATGGCCGGGTCGGCATCGGCGGCCTGGGCCGGCATGGCGGAGGTGGTGCACAACAGGAGCAACGCGGCGGCAATGGCCTTCATAAGCAGGTTCCGGGGAGGACGGGTTAATTGTGCGTGCAAGCCGGACGGGCGTCCAATCCGTATAATTGCCGGCATGTCACGCAGGAACGAAAACGAACGCGACCACGACCATGGCCTGATGGTGGAAACCAGCAAGCCGGAAGTGGCGCCGCCTCCGCAGTACCAGGTGCTGCTGCTCAACGACGATTACACCCCGATGGATTTCGTGGTGGTGGTGTTGCAGCAGTTCTTTACCATGGACCTGGAGAAGGCCACCCAGATCATGCTGCACGTGCATACCCGCGGCCGCGCCGTCTGCGGCGTCTACACGCGCGAAGTGGCAGAGTCCAAGGTGGCGCAAGTCAACGAGTTTTCACGGGTAAACCAGCACCCGTTGCTGTGCACGATGGAGAAGTCCTGAGATTGCAGGGTTGGGGCGCCGAGGCCGGTTGCAAGGCAACGTTTCCTGAACACTGAAATCCGGGAGGGTGATGGAAATTCACCCTTGCAGCCGCATATTGTCGGCATCGGACGGAGGCAACCATGTTCAGCAAAGATCTCGAGCAAACCATTGGCCAGTGCTACAAGCGCGCCCGGGAAGCCCGACACGAATTCATGACGGTGGAGCACCTGCTGCTCTCGCTGTTGGAAAATCCGTCGGCCCAGGCCGTGCTCAAAGCCTGCAGCGCAGACACCAGCCGGCTCCAGCACGACCTGGAACAGGCCATCGAGGCTTCGGTCTCGCGCCTGGCCGAGGACGACGGCCGCGACACCCAGCCCACCCTGGGCTTCCAGCGCGTGCTCCAGCGCGCGGTTTACCACGTGCAATCCTCGGGCAAGAAGGAAGTCACCGGCGCCAACGTGCTGGTGGCAATCTTCGGCGAGAAGGACTCGCATGCGGTCTATTTCCTCAACCAGCAGGACGTGACCCGCCTGGACGTGGTCAATTACCTGTCGCATGGCATCGCCAAGCAGGGTGAGGAAGGCGAGACCCAGGGCAGCCACGAAGGCGAGGGCAAGGCGGAGGGCCTGGATGGCGAGGGCAAGGGCGACGCCCTGACCGAGTTCGCCAGCAATCTCAACGACCTGGCCCGGCAGGGCAAGATTGATCCGCTGGTGGGCCGCGCCGACGAAGTCGAGCGGACCATCCAGGTGCTGTGCCGCCGCCGCAAGAACAATCCGCTCTATGTCGGCGAAGCCGGCGTGGGCAAGACCGCCCTGGCCGAAGGCCTGGCCAAGCGCATCATCGACGGCGAAGTGCCGGACGTGTTGCTGGACGCCACCATCTACTCGCTCGACCTGGGCGCGCTGGTGGCCGGCACCAAGTACCGCGGCGATTTCGAGAAGCGCCTAAAAGGCGTGCTGGCCTCGATTCGCAAGATTCCCGGCGCCATCCTCTTCATCGATGAAATCCACACCATCATCGGCGCCGGCTCGGCCAGCGGCGGCACCATGGACGCCAGCAACCTGATCAAGCCGGCGCTGGCCTCGGGCGAGCTGCGCTGCATTGGTTCGACCACGTTCCAGGAATACCGCGGGATATTCGAGAAGGACCGCGCCCTGGCGCGTCGCTTCCAGAAGATCGACATCGTCGAGCCGACGGTGGGCGAGGCCTACCAGATCCTGCAAGGCCTCAAGGCCAAGTACGAAGCGCACCACGGCGTGACCTATGCCGATGAAGCGTTGCAGGCTGCGGTGGATCTGTCGGTCAAGCATATTGGCGACCGCCTGCTGCCGGACAAGGCCATCGACGTGATCGACGAAGCCGGTGCGCGCCAGCGTCTGTTGCCGGAAGATCAGCGCAAGGAACTGATCGACATCGAAGAGATCGAGATCATCGTGGCCAAGATGGCGCGCATTCCGGCCAAGCAGGTGACCTCGTCCGACAAGGACGTGCTCAAGCACCTGGAGCGCAACCTGAAGATGGTGATCTTTGGCCAGGACCCGGCCATCGAGACGCTGTCCTCGGCGATCAAGCTGGCCCGTTCCGGCCTGGGCAATCCCGACAAGCCGATTGGCAACTTCCTGTTCGCCGGCCCCACCGGCGTGGGCAAGACCGAGGTGACCAAGCAGCTCGCGCTGCAGTTGGGCATCGAGCTGGTGCGCTTTGACATGTCCGAGTACATGGAGCCGCATTCGGTGAGCCGCCTGATTGGCGCGCCTCCGGGCTATGTGGGCTTCGACCAGGGCGGCCTGTTGACCGAGAAGATCGTCAAGACGCCGCACTGCGTGCTGCTGCTGGACGAAGTGGAGAAGGCGCATCCGGACATCTTCAACATCCTGTTGCAGGTCATGGATCGCGGCGTACTCACCGATACCAACGGGCGCGAAGCCAACTTCAAGAACGTGATCCTGGTGATGACCACCAATGCCGGCGCCACCCAGGCTTCGCGGCGTTCGATTGGATTTACCCAGCAGGACCACTCCACCGATGCGATGGAAGTGATCCGCCGCAGCTTCACCCCGGAATTTCGCAACCGCCTCGACGCGGTGGTGCAGTTCCAGGCGCTGGGCTTCGACCACATCCTGCGCGTGGTGGACAAGTTCCTGATCGAGCTGGAGATGCTGCTGCAGGAGAAGCACGTCAGCCTGTCGGCCACCCCGGCGGCACGCGACTGGCTGGCCCAGCACGGCTTCGACCCGCTGATGGGCGCGCGGCCGATGTCGCGGATCATCCAGGACAAGGTCAAGCGTCCGCTGGCCGACGAGCTGCTGTTTGGCAAGCTGGTCGATGGCGGCCGGGTCAGCATCGACGTGCGCGATGGCGAGCTGATCGTGGACAGCCAGGCCGAACCGGAGAAGCTGCTGCCGGCCACGGTGTGACCGCCCCAGCCAGCCCTGGAAACGAAGAAAGCGGCCAATGGCCGCTTTCTTTTTCAATGACTTGCGAACTTTAGTTCACGTCACTTCATGCGATATGTGATGCGACCTTTGGTCAAATCGTAGGGGGTCATTTCGACCTTGACCTTGTCGCCAGTCAGGATGCGGATGTAGTTCTTGCGCATGCGGCCGGAGATGTGGGCGATGATCTCGTGCCCGTTTTCCAGCTTCACCCGGAACATGGTGTTCGGCAGGGTCTCGGTGACCGTACCTTCGAACTCAATGGAATCGTCTTTCGACATGCAGACCTGTGGTGTGTGGGCCAGCATGGCCCGGGGCGATAAAGTCCGCGATTGTACGCTGCCCCGGCTCTGGGTGCAAAAAAACCGTTAACGGACCGGCCCTTGGGCCAACAAGGCGGCCTTGCGGGGGATAAAGCGCTCCCGCCAATGACCAGGCTCGAACGGCAGATCCACCTGCTGGCGGATGCAGGCCAGGAAGCGCTCGCGCGACCACAGCTCGGCGCCCAGGCTGCGCGTGTGCGCATTGGCCACCTGCGCATCGATCAAGGGGAAACCCCAGCCGTGCAATACCTGCGCCAGCGTCGCCAGCGCGACCTTGGAAGCACCGCTGACCGCGCTGAACATGCTCTCGCCGAAGAACGCCTGACCGATGGCCAGGCCATACAGACCGCCGACCAGGCGCTCACCGTCAAAGACTTCGATCGAATGGGCGATGCCGTGCCGATGCAAATCGCCGTACGCCCGGCGCATGCCATCGGTGATCCAGGTGCCGTCCTGGCCTGCACGCAAGCCAGCGCACGCGGTCATCACCGCGTTGAAGCAAGTGTCGGCGCGCACCGTCCACGCGCAGTCACGCAGCTCGCGGCGGAAGCGTCGGCTCAGATGCACGCCTTCGGTACGGAACACCGCGCGCGGATTCGGCGACCACCACAGCAGCGGCTCGCCTTCGGAAAACCACGGAAAGATGCCGCCGCGATAGGCGTTGACCAAACGCGGCAGGCTCAAGTCGCCGCCGACGGCCAGCAAGCCATCCGGCTGCCGCAGCGCCAGTTCCGCTGGCGGAAAGGGCGCCTGCGAATCTTCGGACAGCAGGTAGGGGCGTTGGCTCATGTCGGCATTGTCGCCGTTTCAGGCGGCAGTGCATGTGGCTGGTGGGTGTCGGGGCTGAAGCCCCTCCTACAGCCACAGCCACAGCGAATCTGCCTCTGTAGGAGGCACTTCAGTGCCGACTCGACCCGTCGGCGATTCATTCAACGACAGGCAATGCCTTGAACGGCGAATGCGCCGCCAGATTGCGGGCATAGCGCTGGATGGCCAACGCCTCTTCGCCGCACCACTCGCGCAAGGCGTCGCGGAAGGTGGGCTCCGCAATCCAGTGGCGGCTGCGCACCAGCGTAGGCAGGAAACCACGCGCCAGCTTGTGCTCGCCCTGCGCGCCGGGCTCGAACACGCGCAGGCCCTCACGCAGGCAGTAGTCGATGCCCTGGTAGTAGCAGGTTTCGAAATGCAGGCCGGGCAGGGTGGCGCGGGCGCCCCAGTAGCGCCCATACAGCGTGTCGCCGCCGCGCAGGCACAGCGCGCCAGCAATGGCTTCGTCGTCGCGCTCAGCCAGGAAGATCACCAGCTGTCTCGGCACCGTGCGCGCGAGGTGACGCAGGAAACCCAAGGTCAGCGCCGGCGAATTGCCGTACTCACGAAAGGTCATCAGGTAAAAGCCGAACATCGCCGCCAAGTCGTCATCGCTGGCCTCATCGCCATGCACCACGCGAAAGCGCACGCCGGCCTTGGCCACCTTGGCCCGCTCCTGGCGGATGTTCTTGCGGTGCTTGTGATCGAAGGCGGCCAGGAAGCTGTCGAAGTCGGTCCACGCGGCATCGTTGCGCCAGTGGTACTGCACATCCAGGCGGCGCAGCCATTCGCCGTCGAAGGCGCTGTCTTCCTCCTCGGGATGGAAGTTGACGTGCGCCGACGACCAGCCGTCATGCCGCACCTGCTCGCTGATGGCGCGCAGCATCGCGGCACGCGCCAAATCGCTGTGCGCCAGCAGACGCGGGCCCGTCACCGGCGAGTAGGGCACGGCAAACAACCACTTGGGAAAGTAGTCCAGCCCGGCGCGCGCATAGGCCTGTGCCCAGGCGTGATCGAAGACGAACTCGCCATGCGAGTTGTGCTTCTCGTAGCCAGGCGCGGCCGCCACCAACTGTTCGCCTTCCCACAGGGTCAGGTGGCGCGGCGTCCACCCCCAGTCCTCACGCAGGCAGCCCTGCGCTTCCAGGCCAAGCAGGAAAGCGTGACTGACGAAGGGATGGTCGCCAGCCAACAGGCCATCCCATTGCGCAGCGGGGACGGCGGCCAACGAATCCAGCAGGCGGGTACGCATCCGGATCAGCGCTGCAGCTGCAGCACGTCGATGACGGGCGGATTGAACAGGCGCAGGGGCAGGCCGATTTCACCGAGCCCGGAGGTGGTGAACACGCGCACGCGACCAGCAGGGACTTGAACCCACTGCTCGCCGCGGTCAAAACCGTGCTGGGTGGGAATGACCTTGCGGTAGAGCCAGGGGATGCGGATCTGGCCACCGTGGGTATGGCCCGCCAGCACCAGCACTGCGTCGTCGGGCGTCAATTGCACCGCGCTGTCGGGATTGTGGACCAGCAACAACGTCGGCATCGACGTCGGCAGAGTGCGCAGGAAGGCGGGATCGTCCTTCTGCGCCCAGCGATCGCCCAATCCGGCCCAACGATAGCCCGCTGTCGTGGGCTCCACTTTGCCTTCGATTATCCGCACACCATGCTTGCGCAATGCAGCGCGCAGGGCCGCATCGATATCCGGCCCTGGCATCTGCTGGTCATGGTTGCCCAACACGGCGTACACCGGCATGCGCAGTTTCGACAGCGGCGCAAACATCTGCTCCAGCGACTCCTTGCGCACCTGCGGCTCGTAGGTCAGGTCGCCGGCAATCGCGACGGCGTCCACATCCAGTTGGTTGAGCCGATCAACGACGCGCCGCAGATAGGCGGGGTCTTTGTAGACGCCCACATGCAGGTCGCTGATCAAGGCGATTCGCGCCTGCACGCCGCTACCGGCCAGCGTCGTTTCGCGAACCTGGATCAGTTGCGGCTCGACAAAACGCGCCCAGGTAAACACCAGGCTGCCGGCCAGCAGCAGCCCGGTGAGAACGCGTTGGCTGGGCCGGCGCGCGGCCCACAGACGCCATAGCAGCCACGCGATGAACGGCCATGCCAGCCAACTGGCATGGAACAGGAGCTGCTTGATCAACACCCTGTCCATCGCGCGGAGATTCCGTTTGTTCCGGCGCTGGGCTCAGGCGTCCTTGTCCAGATACCGCTCGGCATCCAGCGCCGCCATGCAGCCAAAGCCGGCCGAGGTGATCGCTTGGCGATAGTGCTGGTCGGCCACGTCACCGGCGGCAAACACGCCCGGCACGGTGGTGGCAGTGGCGCCGCCATCCAGGCCCGACTTGATGGTCAGGTAGCCGTTGTTCATGCCCAACTGGCCTTCGAACAGGCTGGTGTTGGGGGTGTGGCCAATGGCCACGAAGAAGCCGTGCACGCTCAGGTCGCGGGTGCTGCCGTCCTGCACCGACTTGACCCGCAGGCCGGTGACGCCGGCTTCATTGCCCAGCACTTCGTCGACGGTGTGATGCCACACCGGCTCGATCTTGCCGGCCTGGATCTTGGCGAACAGTTTGTCCTGCATGATCTTCTCGGCGCGCAGGCTGTCGCGGCGGTGGACCAGATAGACCTTGCGGGCGATGTTGGCCAGGTACAGCGCTTCTTCCACGGCGGTGTTGCCGCCGCCGACCACGGCCACGTCCTGATCGCGGTAGAAGAAGCCGTCGCAGGTGGCGCAGGCGGACACGCCGCGGCCCTTGAATGCTTCTTCCGACGGCAGGCCCAGGTACTTGGCGGTGGCGCCGGTGGCGATGATCAGCGCGTCGGCCGTGTACTCGCCGTTGTCGCCAATCAGCTTGAACGGACGCTGCGCCAGGTCGGCGGTGTGGATGTGGTCGAAGATCACTTCGGTATCAAAGCGCTCGGCATGCGCCTGCATGCGGTTCATCAGATCCGGACCCATCAGGCCGTGCGCATCGCCGGGCCAGTTGTCCACTTCGGTGGTGGTCATCAGCTGGCCGCCTTGCTGCAGGCCAGTGATCACCACCGGCTTGAGATTGGCGCGGGCGGCGTAGACGGCGGACGTCCAACCGGCGGGGCCGGAACCGAGGATCAACAGGCGGCAGTGCTTCGAAGTGCTCATGTATACTCGCGAAAGAGGGATTTGGCCTGGCGATGCCGGCAACCATCGCCTCATCGCAGGCGTCATAGAGTGCGGGTGCGGTCTGGTTCGATCAAGGCGCGCGGATGGAATGCGTTGATGCACGACCCCAGCAAAAGCCATCCGAACGGGCGCCCGGTCAGCGCCTTTTTTTCTGCCGTGGTGCGGGCCTGGCCCGATTCGCAGGGGATCCCGGGGCAGGGGCTGAAATTCACCGAACAGTCGTTTACTATCAACGACTAATGGAACATTCCTAAGGTCTGGTCGAAAGGTGGCAAAAGCGAGCTCCGACAATCCCGCCGCAAGCGCCAAGACCAAGGGCGCCAATGCGGCCGCGCGCAAGCAGCCGGCTGCGGCCAATCCGCGTCGGCAACGCCTGTGGCGCGACCTGGCGCTGATCGCCATCGCACCGCTGCTGCTGTATCTGTTCGCCAGCCTGTTCTCTTTCTCGCCCGATGATCCCAGTTGGTCACAAGCCGGCAGCGTGACCGCGCCGATCCAGAACTGGGGTGGCCGGGTCGGCGCCTACTTGTCGGATCTGCTGCTGTACCTGTGCGGCTATGTCGCCTTCCTGCTGCCGGTGATCCTGGGCGCGGTGGCGTGGATCGCCTTGTTCGGCATGGATACCGATGGCGACGGTGATGCCGATTTGGGGCCAGCGCTGCGGCTGGTGGGCATGGTGGGTTTCCTGATCTCGGCTACCGGCTTGCTGTATCTGCGTGGCGTGTCGGCTGAGCACTTCTCGGCTGGGCCGGGCGGCATTCTCGGCACCCTGGTGGGCAAGTCGCTGCTCAGCCTGTTTGGTGGACTGGGCGGCAACCTGTTCCTGCTCGCCTTGTTCCTGGTCTCGGTGACCCTGGCCACCGGTCTGTCCTGGTTCGCGGTGATGGAGCGCATCGGCAAGGGTGTGCTGGCGCTGCCGGGCTTGTTCCGCAAGGGCAGCCAGCAGGCCTCCGAATGGCAACAGACCCGCGCCATGCGCGAGGAGCGCGAGGAAGTGCGCCGCACCGACGCCGTGCAGCGGGCCAAGCGCGAGCCGGTGCGGATCGAGCCGCCGCCGGCGCCGGTGATCGAGAAAAGCGAACGCGCCAAGCGCGAGCAGCAGATTCCGTTGTTCCATGGCACCGGTGGCGACGACTCAGGCCTGCCGCCGCTGTCGTTGCTGGACGATCCCAAGCCGCAGACCAAGGGCTATTCCGAAGAAACCCTGGAAACGTTGTCGCGCCAGATCGAATTCAAGCTCAAGGATTTCCGTATCGATGTGCAGGTGGTCGGCGCCTATCCGGGCCCGGTGATCACGCGCTTCGAGATGGAGCCGGCGCCGGGCGTCAAGGTCAGCCAGATCAGTTCGCTGGACAAGGACATCGCGCGCGGCCTGAGCGTCAAGAGCGTGCGCGTGGTCGATGTGATCCCGGGCAAATCGGTGATTGGCCTGGAAATCCCCAACACCAGCCGCGAGATGATCTTCCTGAGCGAGTTGCTGCGCTCCAAGGAATACGACAAGTCCGGCAGCGCGCTGACTCTGGCGCTGGGCAAGGACATTGCCGGCCGCCCGACCGTGGCCGATCTGGCGCGCATGCCGCACCTGCTGGTCGCCGGCACCACCGGCTCGGGCAAGTCGGTGGCAGTAAACGCCATGGTGCTGAGCCTGTTGTACAAGGCCAGCCCGAAAGAACTGCGCATGCTGATGATCGATCCCAAGATGCTGGAACTCAGCGTCTACCAGGGCATTCCGCATCTGCTGGCGCCGGTGGTCACCGACATGAAGGAGGCCGCCAACGGCCTGCGCTGGTGCGTGGCCGAGATGGAACGCCGCTACAAGTTGATGAGCGCGGTCGGCGTGCGCAACCTGGCCGGCTTCAACAAGAAGGTCAAGGACGCGCAGGACGCCGGTCAGCCGTTGATGGATCCGCTGTTCAAGCCCAATCCGGATCTGGCCGAAGCGCCGCGTCCGCTGGAGCCGCTGCCCTTCATCGTCATCTTCATCGACGAATTCGCCGACATGATGATGATCGTCGGCAAGAAGGTGGAAGAGCTGATCGCCCGTCTGGCGCAGAAGGCGCGCGCCGCCGGCATCCATTTGATCCTGGCGACCCAGCGTCCGTCAGTGGACGTGATCACCGGCTTGATCAAGGCCAACATCCCGACCCGCATCGCCTTCCAAGTGAGCTCGAAGATCGATTCGCGCACCATCCTGGATCAATCCGGCGCCGAGACGCTGCTGGGCCACGGCGACATGCTCTATCTGCCACCGGGCACCGCCATGCCCGAGCGCATCCACGGCGCCTTTGTCAGCGACGAGGAAGTGCACCGCGTGGTCGAACACCTCAAGGCCACCGGCAGCGCCGACTACATCGAAGGCGTGCTGGAAGAAGTGCAGACCCTGGGCGATGGCATCGTGGTCGGCCCGACCGGTCTGCCGGAGAGTGGTGGTGGTGCAGGGGATGAGAGCGACCCGCTGTACGACGAGGCCGTACGCATCGTCACCGAGAGCCGCCGCGCCTCCATCTCCGGCGTGCAGCGCCGTCTCAAGATTGGTTACAACCGTGCCGCCCGCCTGATCGAGGCGATGGAAGCTGCCGGCGTGGTAACCCCGCCCGAACACAATGGCGATCGCCAGGTGCTGGCGCCACCGCCGCCGCGCTAGCGCCGTGGCCTCCGGGCCTGAACGCCGCCGGCTGCGGCCGGCCTCTGGCGGACCCGGCCATGCATCCGATTCATCTTGCTTGTCTCACACTTTCGCCCATTCCCTTACGTCGCCCAGGATGCCCCCGACGATGAAAGCCATTGCCCGTTCCGTACTCTTTGCCGCCACCGCACTGTTGGCCAGCCAGGCCTGGGCCGGCGCGCGCGATCAGCTCAAGACCTTCACCACTGGCCTGAAAGGCCTGGACGGTCAGTTCGTCCAGCAGGTGCATGACGGCGGCGGCAAGCTCAAGGAAACCTCCAGCGGCAGCGTGGCCCTGTCGGCGCCGCGGCTGTTCCGCTGGGAATACAACAAGCCCTTCGAGCAGTTGATCGTGGCCGATGGCAAGAAGGTCTGGGTCTACGACCCGGACCTGCAACAAGCCACCGTGCGCGACCAGGGCGTGGAAGAGCAGAACAGCCCACTGTCGGCGCTGATTGATCCGGGCAAGCTCGACCAGCAGTTCAACGTCAAGGAAGCCGGCAGCGCCAATGGCCTGGAGTGGCTGCAGCTCACGCCCAAGCGCGAAGGCGATGCCAACTTCCAGTCGGCGCGCCTGGGCTTCAACGCCCAGGGCTTGGCGCAGATGGAAGTAGTCGACGCGGTCGGCCAGCGCACCACGCTCAAGTTCAGCGGCTGGAAGCGCAACCCCAGCTTTGCCAGCGGCACCTTCAAGTACGCCCCCGGCGCCGGCGTGGACGTGGTCGGCGGCGACTAAAGCCTTTTCGCAGCGCAGCCCCTGTAGGAGGGGCTTCAGCCCCGAAGCTCGTAGAGGGCCAGATTGCAGGCCTTCCTGCGACCAGACAGTGCCCAAGCTTCGGGGCTAAAGCCCCTCCTACGGATGCACCGCGCCGCCGAGCAGGGGCGTTCGCTCCGAAGCCGTTAGAATGCATGCGTGCCCAAGGCGACCAAGAAAAACCGCAGCCCCTTCCAGCAGGACGATGATCTGCTGAGCGTGGATCGCACGGCGATGCGTCCGCTCGCCGAGCGTATGCGGCCACGCACCCTGGAAGAAATGGTCGGCCAGCGCCGCCTGGTAGCTGAAGGCAGCGCCCTGCGTCGCGCGGTGGAATCCGGCCGCATCCATTCGATGATCCTGTGGGGGCCGCCGGGTTGCGGCAAGACCACGCTGGCCCTGTTGTTGGCGCAATACGCCGAAGCCGAATTCGTTGCCATCTCCGCGGTGCTATCCGGCTTGCCGGAAGTGCGCGCGGTGCTGGCTGAAGCCGCGCAACGTTTCGCCGAGGGACGGCGCACGGTGTTGTTCGTGGACGAAGTGCACCGCTTCAACAAGACCCAGCAAGACGCCTTCCTGCCGCACATCGAGCGCGGCACGATTGTGTTTGTCGGCGCCACCACTGAAAACCCCTCATTCGAATTGAACTCGGCCTTGCTCTCACGCTGCCGCGTGCACGTGATGGAAGCCGTCTCCAGCGACGACATCGTGCAGGCCTTGCAACGCGCGCTGGAGGACGAAGTGCGCGGCCTGGGCGGGCAGGGCATCGTCGCCAGTCCGGAGTCGCTGCGCGAGATCGCCGGCGCCGCCGATGGCGATGTCCGTCGCGCCTTGACCCTGCTGGAGATTGCTGCCGAACTGGCGGCCGATGAAGGCAACACCATCACCCCGCATACGCTGGCGCAGGTGCTGGCCGATCGCACGCGCCGCTTCGACAAGGGCGGCGAACAGTTCTACGACCAGATCTCGGCCTTGCACAAGTCGGTGCGCAGCTCCA
>Ga0160448_100281_pt1 | contig 19758 bp, 19 predicted proteins | sample HID1973M_E1MG_FD_108269 | JGI IMG/M metagenome (GOLD analysis project Ga0160448, IMG submission 108269) | Enriched mosquito-associated microbial communities from UW Madison campus, WI, USA - HID1973M_E1 MG | ecosystem: Host-associated > Arthropoda: Insects > Digestive system > Unclassified ...
ACGTGTTCGACAACATGATGATTCCCCTAAATTGAATCGCAAGTCTGCAAAACCCCAGACCGATAGCACGCGGGATCTGTTCCCCAATGTCAATCGGCCTGGGCAAGTTGGGCGTACCGAACTGTACCGTTGACCTCCCCAGGTCTTCAGGCACCCCGCCACTGACTGCATTCTTTCGGTAGGCGGCCGTGAAATTGCGTGACGCAAATCACGGTTCGCCACTTTGCCACGGAGCTGGCTGCGCCGACTACTTGCCGATGCAGAAGGTCGAGAAAATGTGGCCCAGCATTTCGTCGGCACTGATGCGGCCGGTGATCTCGCCCAATGCGTCGTGGGCCAGGCGCAGTTCCTCTGCTGCCAGCTCCAACTGTTCGTAGGCCAGCTGCACATCGGCCTGGTCGGCGTGTGCGGCGGCGCGCTGCAACGCGTCGACGTGACGGGCACGCGCGGAGAACTCGCCCTCGCTGCCCTCGCCCTGGCCTGCTCCCGCCAACTGGCGCAGACGCTGGTGCAGTTCCGCCAGCCCTTGGCCGTTGGCCGCCGACACCGCCACGACCTGCGGGTCATGGGCGGGCGGCGTGGAGAGTAGGTCAATCTTGTTGTGGATCCACAGTTGTTGCGGCACATCGTCCAGTACATCGGCAACAGCGTCGCGCCCTGCCGCAATGTCACGCGCATCCACCACAATCAAGGCCAGGTCGGCGCGCTGCAACTCATCGCGGGCGCGGCGCATGCCCTCGCGCTCGATGGCGTCGCCGCCTTCGCGCAGGCCGGCGGTGTCGACCAAGTGCAGTTCCAGGCCGTCCAGGCGGATGGTCTCGTGCAAGGTGTCGCGGGTGGTGCCGGCGACATCGGTGACGATGGCGCGATCACGACCGGCCAGCGCGTTGAGCAAGGAGCTCTTGCCGGCGTTGGGCGGACCGACGATCACGGTGTGCAGGCCGTCGCGCAGTTTTCGGCCACGTTCGGCATCGGCCAGCAGTTGTGCGAGCTGCGTGCGCGCGGCGGTCAGGCCGCGGCGAACCTGTTCGCCACCGAGGGTATCGATGGATTCGTCGGCGAAGTCGATCGCCGCTTCCACATGCACGCGCAGTGCGAGCAGCGCCGCGCCGATGGCATCCACGCGCTGCGAGAACACGCCATCCAGCGAACGTCGCGCCGCGCGGGCCGCACGTGTGTCGGAAGCCGCGATCAGATCCGCGATGGCTTCGGCCTGCGCCAGGTCCAGCTTGCCGTTGTGGAAGGCGCGTTCGCTGAATTCGCCCGGCCTGGCTCGGCGCGCGCCCAAGGTACAGGCGCGATCCACCAAGGCCTGCAACACCACCGGGCTGCCATGCGCCTGCAGCTCGACCACATCTTCGCCGGTGAAACTGTTGGGCCCAGGAAAGGCGATGGCCAGACCATCGTCCACGGTTTGTCCGTGCTCATCGCGAAAGCGCACGTGCAACGTGCGTCGCGCCTGCAAGTTTCTGCCGGCCATTTGCTGGCCGATCTGCAAGGCCAATGGACCGGACAGCCGCACAATACCGACGCCGCCGGCGCCGGCCGCTGTAGCAATAGCGGCGATGGTCTGGGTGTTGTGCATGCCAGCGGGTTAACTACGTTTGCGAAGAAGGCAAGGGTAGCGCGATTGCCGGGTGCGACCCAGCGAGTGCTGGCGAACGCAGGCAAAAAGAAACCCGCCGAAGCGGGTTTCTTGTGCAGGCTTACTTGGCCTTGCTCGGCTTGGGCGTGGCGACGGGCCCACCGTATTGCTTGGTGTTCCACCACTGCTGCAGCAGACCCAGCGCACCGTTGGTGACCCAGTACAGCACCAGGCCGGACGGGAAGAAGGCCATCATCACGCCGAACACCAACGGCATGAACTGCATCATGCGCTGCTGCATCGGGTCCATGCCCGGAGCCGGAGTGAGCTTCTGGGTCAGGAACATCACCAGCATGTTCAAGGCCGGCAGGATGAAGTACGGATCACGCGCGGTCAGATCCTGGATCCAGGCGAACCACGGCGCCTGCCGCAGCTCCACCGATTCCACCAGCACCCAGTACAGCGACAGGAAGATCGGCATCTGCACCAGGATCGGCAAGCAGCCGGCCGCCGGGTTGATCTTCTCTTTCTTGTACAGCTCCATCATCGCGACGTTGAGCTTCTGCTTGTCGTCGCCGTAGCGTTCCTTGAGCTGCTGCATGCGCGGCGCGACCTGGCGCATCTTGGCCATGCTCTTGTACTGCTTGGCGGCCAACGGATACAGCGCCAGCTTGACCAGCACCACCAGGCCGATGATCGACCAGCCCCAGTTGCCGAGCAGCGAATGCAGATGGCTCAGCAACCAGAACAGGCCCTGGCCGATGATCGCGAAGATCGCGAACTGGCTGTAATCCACCGCACGATCCAGACCCGGCACATTCTCGGCCTTGATCTTGGCCACCAGCTTGGGGCCCACGTACAAGCGCGCACTGGTGGTGGCCTGCTGGCCGGGGCCGACATTCACGCCCGGGCCGACTTCATTGATCAGCGGCAGCTTGCCGGTGGCAGTGCTGTCTTCGCCCAACGAAATGGTGGTGGGATCCTGCGGCTGCGGAATCCACGCGCTGAAGAAGTGATGCTGCAACATGGCGATCCAGCCGCCGGTCACCTGCTTCTGCACGCGACCGTCTTCCAGGAAGTCGTCATTGAACTTGCGACGCTGGTAGCCGGCGTCATACCAGGTGGCGCCGTTGAAGCTGAAAGACTCCGGATTGGTCATACCGGTCTTGACCAGCGGCGGCTTGCGCTGCAGCTGGCGATAGATCACGCCCTGCCACGGCTGGCTGCCGGCATTCATCACGTCATCGCGCACGGTCAGTGCGTAGTCGCCACGCTTGAGGATGAAGCTGCGGCGGATCGCCAGACCGTCTTCACCGCGCCAGACGAAGGGAACCACGACTTCATCGGCACCCGGTGCCAGCGCGAACTGGTTGCCCGCTTCCGGCACGAAGCCGTGCAGATGCGTCGGCGCCTGCTTGTTGGCGCCGGTGGCCAGCCAACCGCTCTGGGCCACGTAGTAATGCGCAGGATCCTGGGTGAACAGTTTCACCGGCGTGCTGCCGGCGCGCTTGTCCTGCGGAAACTGCAACAACTCTGCTTCCAACACGGAGCCGCCATCCAGGGTCAGGCGCAGCACGTCGCTGCTGACCACCACGCGCGCGTTGTCGCTGACCGGCGTGCTGGCACTGCTGGTCGGCTGCATCGCGTGAGCGGGAGCTTGCGGCAGGCTGCTGCCGCTGGGCAGGCTGGGTACGCTGCCGCCTTGCGGAGCAACGGGTGCGGTGGTCGCCGTCGGCGTGGCGGCGGCCGGAGCGGTCGGCGCGTTGAAGCGGCCCCACTCCATCCACAGCAGCACCGCCACCATCAGCCACGCAACAATCAGGAAAACTCGGGTCTGGTTCATCGGACAGGCAATCTCAACCGGCGTTGGCTTCCGGTGTGGTGGAGGTGGAAGGGGAATTCAAGATGCGCGGCATTGTGACCTCCGCCGTCGATGCGGGCAACGCACCGGCGCGGGTCAACAGACGTTGGAAGCTCTCGCGCAGCTGCGCGGCGCTGGCGCTGGCAGCGGCTGAACGCGCGACGATGACGTAATCGCCCGCGGCCAACTGCATGCGCACGCCACGAAATTGTTCGCGCAGTTGTCGTTTGATTCGGTTGCGCCCCACTGCGCGCTTGTCGACCTTGCGCGAAACAGCCAGGCCCAGGCGCGCAGGCATATCACTCTGCAACCAGTGCAGGGCGAACAGGGGATCGGAGCATCGGCGCGCGCCTTCGAAGACGCGACGATAGTCGGCCCCGCTGCGAACGCGGGCCAGACGCGGAAATGCCGAAGTGGCGGTGCTCATGACAGCAAGAAGCCCGCACGGCGATGTGCGGGCTTCTGGCATAGGGTTCGCATCAAAGATGTCTTGGCCGCTGATCGCGGCAAAGCCATCAGGCGCAGAGGCGCGTGCGGCCCTTGGCGCGGCGGCGCGACAGGATCTTGCGGCCGTCGGCGGTCTTCATACGCGCACGAAAACCGTGGTCGCGCTTGCGCTTGAGATTGCTGGGTTGGTAAGTGCGCTTGGTGGCCATGGGGCCCTCGTGCGGGTTGCGGGTGGAAAGAACCGGAAATTCTATAGGTATCCACCGGTTACGGTCAACACCGGCGAGCTTGATCGAATTGCGCCTCGCAAGGGCGTGTTCCACAAGGGGCGCGGCGGGCGATTCATCCACATCTTATGCACAGGATCGTTGGCGCGGCCCGGTGGCGGTGGTAGTCTGGCCGACCCCTTCTTTCAGGCCCCGGACCCGTGCAAACGGTGTGCGGAGCCTGCAGTTTTCCACACCTTGTCAAGAATCGAGTTGTCCCGCGCGATGGATGCCTGGCCCCGCTGCCTAGAACGCCTGGAAGCCGAACTGCCGGCCGAAGATGTCCACACCTGGTTGAAGCCGCTGCAGGCCGAACAGCGCAACGACGCTGTGGTGCTGTACGCGCCCAACGCCTTCATCGTCGAACAGGTGCGCGAACGCTACCTGGGCCGGATCCGCGAGCTGCTGGACTACTTCGTGGGCGCCTCCGAGGTGTCGCTGGAAATCGGTTCGCGCGTGCGCGCCCCCGACCCGGCCAAGCCCAGCAGCGCAGCGCCGGCGGGCACGAGTGCCTCGATCGCGGCGGCGGAAGCTTTTGCCGGCAATCTGGATACGCACTACACCTTCGACAACTTTGTTGAAGGTCGCAGCAACCAGCTCGGTCGCGCCGCCGCCTGGCAGGCCGCACAGAAGCCCGGCGACCGCGCGCACAACCCATTGCTCCTCTACGGCGGCACTGGCTTGGGCAAGACCCACTTGATGTTTGCCGCCGGCAACGAGCTGCGTCGACAGAATCCGGCGGCGCGGGTGCTGTACCTGCGTTCGGAGCAGTTCTTCAGCGCGATGACCAAGGCGCTGATCGAGAAATCGATGGACCAGTTCAAGCGCCGCTTCCAACAAGTGGATGCGCTGCTGATCGACGACATCCAGTTTTTCGCCGGCAAGGATCGCACCCAGGAAGAGTTCTTCCACACCTTCAACGCGCTGTTCGACAGTCGCCAACAGATCATCCTGACCTGTGATCGCTACCCGCGCGAAGTCGAGGGCCTGGAGCCCCGACTGAAGTCGCGCCTGGCGTGGGGCTTGTCGGTCGCGATCGAGCCGCCGGACTTTGAAACCCGCGCGGCCATTGTGCTGGCCAAGGCGCATGAGCGCGGCACTGAGATTCCCGACGAAGTGGCGTTCCTGCTGGCCAAGAAGATGCGCAGCAACGTGCGCGATCTGGAAGGTGCGCTCAACACGCTGGCGGCGCGCGCCAATTTCACCGGTCGCGCGATTACCCCGGAGTTCGCCCAGGAAACCCTGCGCGACCTGCTGCGCGCGCAGCAGCAGGCGATCAGCATTCCCAACATCCAGAAGACCGTGGCCGACTACTACGGGCTGCAGATCAAGGATTTGTTGTCCAAGCGCCGCACCCGCTCATTGGCGCGACCGCGCCAGGTGGCGATGGCCTTGGCCAAGGAGCTGACCGAACACAGCCTGCCCGAGATTGGCGATGCATTTGCCGGTCGTGATCACACCACGGTGCTGCATGCCTGCCGGCAGATCCGTAGCCTGATGGAGACCGATGGCAAACTCCGCGAGGATTGGGATAAGTTGATCCGTAAACTCAGTGAGTAAGCCACCTGATGCCTTGTGGACAAACTGTGGCTGATTTTTTCGCCAAATTTTATCCACAGGATTTGGTACAGCTTCCGGCGGGCTTGTCCCGCGGTTTGAACTAGCGGAAAATCTTTGTAATTCAGCTGTTTGTGATGCTTTCCCACCGATTTCGCCGAAACCATCACCACCAGTTTTTAAGATCTTTCCTTCTTTTTAGAAGCACAAGGCACAAGGGGCAACCACCGACATGCGTTTCAGCCTTCAGCGCGAAGCCTTCCTCAAGCCACTGGCCCAAGTGGTCAATGTGGTCGAACGCCGGCAGACCCTGCCGGTCCTGGCGAACTTCCTGGTGCAAGTGCAGAACGGCCAGCTTTCGCTGACCGGCACGGATTTGGAAGTTGAAATGATTGCGCGCTGCGCGGTCGATGACGCCCAGGATGGCGAGACCACCATTCCTGCACGCAAGTTGTTCGAGATCGTGCGTGCCCTGCCGGACGGCAGCAAAGTGACCGTCAGCCAGTCCGGCGACAAGGTCACGGTGCAAGCCGGACGCAGCCGCTTCAGCCTGGCCACGCTGCCAGCCAACGACTTCCCCTCCGTGGACGAGGTCGAAGCCACTGAGCGCATCGACGTCACCGAAGCCACGCTCAAGGAACTGATTGAGCGCACCGCGTTTGCGATGGCGCAGCAGGATGTTCGCTACTACCTCAACGGCCTGCTGTTTGACCTGGCAGATCGCACCCTGCGCTGCGTGGCCACCGATGGCCATCGCCTGGCCTTGTGCGAAGCGCAGCTGGAAGGCGCACCGCTGTCAAAGCGTCAGATCATCGTGCCGCGCAAGGGTGTGACCGAGCTGCAGCGATTGCTGGAAGGCGGCGATCGCGCGCTGGAACTGGAAGTCGGCCGCAGCCATATCCGGGTCAAGCGCGATGACGTGAGCTTTACCTCCAAGTTGATTGACGGTCGTTTCCCGGATTACGGCGCGGTCATTCCGATTGGCGCGGACCGCGAAGTACGCCTGGATCGCGAAGTGCTCCGTGCCGCCTTGCAGCGTGCAGCCATCCTGTCGAACGAGAAGTACCGCGGCGTGAGGGTTGAGGTTTCGCCGGGCCAGTTGAAGATCAGCGCGCACAATCCGGAGCAGGAAGAGGCTCAGGAAGAGATTGAAGCCGATACCAAGGTCGACGGCCTGGCGATTGGCTTCAACGTGAACTACCTGTTGGATGCTCTGAGTGCCCTGCGCGATGAGCATGTCGTCATCCAGCTGCGCGACGCCAACTCTTCCGCGCTAGTGCGAGAAGCCAGCAGCGAGAAGTGCCGCCATGTGGTGATGCCACTCAGGCTCTGAAGCTCAGGTTTCACGTGGAACACGAAAACGCCCGGCTTGTCCGGGCGTTTTGCTTTGTTGCTGCTCTCAGGGGCGGCTCGCCCAAGTAAGATCCCCCGATGCCTGTTGCCCCAGCCTGCCTGATTCCTGTCGCCTTAGCCGCGCTCGTCTCATCCTTCCCCAGGACGACGGCGTGAGGGTATTGCGGCTGACCGTATCGCAGCTGCGTCGTCTGCAGCACGTCGAATTGAATCCGGCGCCCGGCTTGAACCTGATCACCGGCGAGAACGGTGCGGGCAAGACAAGCCTGCTGGAAGCTCTGCATTTGATGGCTTACGGCCGAAGCTTTCGTGGCCGTGTGCGCGATGGCCTGGTCCGGACCGGTGCGGAGGCCGTCGAGGTCTTTGTCGAGTGGGAAGAAGCTAGCACTCGTGTCCGGCGAGCCGGTTTGCGCCATGGTGGGCAGAATTGGACAGGGCGCTTGGATGGAGAGAACGTCCAGCAATTGGGCGATCTCTGCGCTGCATTGGCCGTGGTCAGCTTTGAGCCTGGTAGCCATGCGCTGGTGACCGGTAGCGGTGAACCGCGTCGCCGATTCATGGACTGGGGCTTGTTTCACGTGGAACACGGATTCCTGCAGCTGTGGCGTCGCTACGCCCGCGCACTCAAGCAGCGCAATGCCCTGCTGAAGTCTGGAGCTGGCGGTTCTCAGCTCAACGCCTGGGACAATGAGCTGGCGGAAGCGGGTGAACCACTGACCGAACGACGGGCTCAGTACCTGGAGCAGCTTCATGAGCGCCTTGCTGTCACTGCGGGAGAGCTGGTGCCTAGCCTGGGTGCGGCCACGCTAGAGTTTCACCCGGGTTGGCGCAGGCATGAACTTCCGCTAGCAGACGCCTTGCTGGTCGCCCGTGAGCGTGACCGCCAAGCGGGACACACGTCCGTTGGACCGCATCGCGCGGACTGGAAGGTCTCCTACACCGCTTGCGCCAACGGAGAGGCACTCTCCCGAGGACAAGCAAAGCTCACCGCATTGGCCTGCATTCTTTCGCAAGCAGAGGACTATGCCCTCCGCAGGGGCGAATGGCCGGTCATCGCTCTGGATGACCTCGCTTCCGAGTTGGATCGCCACCACCAGCGGCGAGTCCTGGAGCGGCTACTGGCAAGTGGCGCCCAGGTGTTCATCACCGGGACGGAAGCCCCCGCCGCCCTGGAAAACCTCCCCGCTCACCCCCATCTGTTTCACGTGGAACAGGGGATACTCACACTCGTCTCCCAGGCGCATCCGACCGGCTAAGCCCCCGTGGATGCTATAATTTCCGCACGAATCCCTATAGCCGCCCTGCCCCTCCGACCCAGCGTCGGTCGAGCAGAAGTGGCTGTGCAGCCGACCTGAAGCGAATGACCGACGAAACGATTCCTGCAGCACCGAACGGCAACTACGACTCCAGCAAGATCACTGTCCTTCGGGGCCTGGAAGCGGTCCGCAAGCGTCCTGGCATGTACATCGGCGACGTCCATGACGGCACCGGTTTGCATCACATGGTCTTCGAGGTCGTCGACAACTCCATCGACGAAGCCCTCGCCGGGCACGCCGATGACGTCGTGGTCAAAATCCATGACGACGGCTCCGTATCGGTTTCGGACAACGGCCGCGGCATCCCGGTTGACATCCACAAGGAAGAAAACCGCTCCGCCGCCGAAGTCATCCTGACCGTGCTGCACGCGGGCGGTAAGTTCGATGACAACAGCTACAAAGTCTCGGGCGGCCTGCATGGCGTGGGCGTTTCCGTGGTCAACGCCCTGTCGGAACATCTCTGGCTGGACATCTGGCGCGACGGATTCCATTACCAGCAGGAATACGCGCTGGGCGAGCCGCTCTATGCATTGAAGCAGCTCGAGGCTTCTGACAAGCGCGGCACCACGCTGCGTTTCAAGCCTGCGCGCGAAATCTTCACCGACGTCGAATTCCACTACGACATCCTGGCGCGCCGCCTGCGCGAGCTCTCGTTCCTGAATTCCGGCGTCAAGATCACTCTGATCGATGAGCGCGGCGAAGGTCGTCAGGACCTGTTCCAGTACGAAGGCGGCATTCGCAGCTTTGTGGAGCACCTGGCGCAGCTCAAGACCCCGTTGCACCCGAACGTCATCTCGGTCACTGGCGAAGCCAACGGCATCGTGGTCGACGTCGCCCTGCAATGGACCGACGCCTACCAGGAAACGATGTTCTGCTTCACCAACAACATCCCGCAGAAGGATGGCGGCACCCACTTGGCCGGCTTCCGCGCGGCGCTGACGCGCACCCTGACCAACTACATCGAACAGAACGGCATTGCCAAACAGGCCAAGGTCAACCTGTCCGGTGACGACATGCGCGAAGGCATGATCGCGGTGCTGTCGGTGAAGGTGCCGGACCCCAGCTTCTCCTCGCAAACCAAGGAGAAGTTGGTCAGTTCTGACGTGAAGCCGGCTGTTGAGGCCACGTTCGGCGCACGTTTGGAGGAGTTCCTGCAAGAACACCCGCAGGAAGCCCGTTCTATCGCCGAGAAGGTGGTCGACGCCGCCCGTGCCCGCGAAGCGGCGCGCAAGGCGCGCGAGCTGACCCGCCGCAAGGGCGCCCTGGATATCGCCGGACTGCCGGGCAAGCTGGCCGACTGCCAGGAGAAGGATCCGGCCCTGTCCGAACTCTTCATTGTCGAGGGTGACTCCGCAGGCGGCTCCGCCAAGCAGGGTCGCAATCGCAAGAACCAGGCCGTGCTGCCGCTGCGCGGCAAGATCCTCAACGTCGAGCGCGCGCGTTTTGATCGCATGTTGTCTTCCGCGGAAGTGGGTACGTTGATCACCGCGCTTGGCACCGGCATCGGCAAAGACGAATACAACCCCGACAAGCTGCGCTACCACCGCATCATCATCATGACCGACGCCGACGTCGACGGTTCGCACATCCGTACGTTGCTGCTGACCTTCTTCTATCGTCAGATGCCGGAACTGATCGAGCGTGGTCACGTCTACATCGGTCTGCCGCCGCTGTACAAACTCAAGCAAGGAAAGCAGGAGCTGTACCTGAAAGACGATGCGGCGCTCAACGTCTATCTGGCCAATAGTGCGGTGGAAGGGGCCTCGTTGATTCCGGCTGACGGCGAACCGCCGATCGCCAGCGAAGCGCTGGAAAAGCTGCTTCTGGCCTATGCCAATGCACGCGATGCGATCGCTCGCAACGCACACCGCTTCGACCCGCAGCTGCTGGAAGCCCTGATCGATTTCACGCCGCTGGATGCAGCCTTCGTTTCTCGCAATCAAGAAGAGCGGCCGGACTTGAGCGTGCTGGAAGCCAAGCTCAATCGCGGCAGTCTGGGCAGTCCGCGTTACGCGCTGGAGTTGCAGCCGGGCAATGATCAACGTCCCGCCGCACTACTGGCCAAGCGCCGCCATATGGGTGAGGAATTGACCCAGGTGTTGCCGCTGACCGTGTTCGAGGTCGGTGAGCTTCGCGCTCTGCGCGAGTCGGCGGATTTGCTGCACGGTCTTGTGCGCGAAGGTGCGAGCATCGTGCGCGGAAACAAGACTCAAATGATCGAAAGCTTCGCCGAAGCACAGGCCTGGCTGCTCGAAGAAGCCAAGAAGGGACGCAGCATCCAGCGATTCAAGGGCCTGGGCGAAATGAATCCGGAGCAGCTGTGGGATACCACGGTCAATCCAGACTCGCGTCGCCTGCTGCAGGTGCGCATCGAAGATGTCGTGGCTGCGGATCAGATCTTCAGCACCTTGATGGGTGATGTGGTCGAACCACGCCGTGACTTCATCGAAGCCAATGCATTGAAGGTTTCCAACCTCGACGTCTGAGGATGGACAACGCGCCCGCCTCGTACGCAGGGCGAGTGCCGCCCCCTGGCGCTGCGCAGCCCTTGCGTGGCGTACTGCTGGGATTCGCCTTCGACACCGCATTGGCGCTCGCCATTGGGTTCGCACTGACTACGCTGGCGTCGCTGTTGTGGGGCGTTGCGACAGGTTTTCGCGCCGCTTTACAGGGTGCTAACGCTGATGCTGTGGGTGCGGCCATTTCAGCGCCTGGAGCACTGGCGCAAATCTGCATGGTCTTGCTGGCCTCTGCTTCGACGGCCCTGCTGCTGTATGCATGGCGACGTCCCGCCACCGCGGCTGAGCGAGGCATCTCGCACCAACGCATCCGCCAGCCTCGCACCTGGCTGCTGGCGATCACCACGGCAGCACTTCTGTTTGTGGCAACCAGCCTGATCAGCTGGCTGTTGCAACAAGCCGGCATGCCGCCCAATCCCAGCAATCTTGCTGTGATCCAAGCCGCGATGGCGCAAAGTCCGGCATTGGTCGTGTTCTTCACCGTCGTCGCCGCGCCACTCTACGAAGAACTTTTGTTTCGACGGGTGCTGTTTGGTCGCTTCTGGCAAGCAGGCAGACCGTTGCTGGGCATGTGGCTGAGTGGACTGGTGTTTGCCTTGTCCCATGAAATCCCAGGGCTGGGCAATGGTCCGATCACGGCCACCCTCTGCCTGTTTGCGGTTTACGCGTTGATGGGCGTTGCCTTTGCCTGGTTGTACCGGCGCACGGGCACCCTCTGGGCACCGATCATGGCGCATGCCCTCAATAACGGCCTGGCCCTGCTCTTTCTGTTCGCCGCACAGGCTTGAGCAGGCTGAGTGAAGACCGGATTGACGGAAAATTAAGACTTTCTTGTTGACACTAGCGGCATCCCGGAATGGAGTGCCGCTATGAAGCCTTGGTTGCTGGCCGCGTCGATCGCGGCGCTGCTTGTCGCCTGTGCCACCACCACATCGCCCACGGGGCGCACCCAGGTGGTGGGCGGCGTCTCCCAAGAACAACTGGATCAGCTGGGCGCGCAGGCTTTTGCCGAAACAAAAGCAAAAGAACAGGCCAGCCGAGACGCGAAGCAGAACGCCTACGTCACCTGCGTGGTCAATGCGCTGGTGCGCCAGCTACCGCCTGAGCAACGAAAAGTCGCCTGGGAAACCGCCGTATTCGTCGATGCCGAGCCCAATGCCTTCGCCTTGCCTGGCGGAAAAGTGGGCGTCAACACGGGCATCTTCACCGTGGCGAAAAACCAGGACCAACTCGCCGCCGTGCTCGGCCATGAAATCGGCCACGTCATCAGTCGACACCATGAGGAGCGGATTACTCGTCAGATGGGCACCCAGGCAGGTCTTGGCATTCTGGGTGCGCTCGCAGGGGCCAAATATGGCCAGACCGGCACGGATGCGGTCAGCCAGTTTGGCAGCCTGGGCGCGCAAGGCCTGATCCTGCTGCCCAACTCCCGCACCCAAGAGAGCGAGGCCGACATCGTCGGCCAGCGCATCATGGCCCAGGCCGGGTTTGACCCGCGCCAGGCGGTCAACCTCTGGCAGAACATGATCTCAGCGGGCGGAGCCCGGCAGCCGCAGTGGCTGTCGACCCATCCCGACCCCACCAACCGCATCCGGGAACTGGAGCGTGACGCCCCGGCGCTTATGCCCACCTACGAGGCCGCCCGCAAGGCTGGCAATACCCCCAAATGTGGCTGAAAAGGCCTGCCATTGCTGCTTCGCAGCAACAAAATCCTTACCTGTTCCCCCGATCTTTCTGGTAGTTTTGCCGCCCTCGCGGATGGATCCGCCCATTCAACACTTACGTTCGCTTTGAGGTGACCCCCCATGCTGCTTCGCAAGTCCAAACACGCCCTGCTTTCACTCGCCATCCTCGGCCTGCTGGGCGCCGGCGTCGTCGCTGAAGCGACCGCCCAGATGAATCGCGATGACAGCAGTTCGGCGCGTCGCCAGAAGGCGAAGAAAGAGGAAGTGAAGTATCCGGAGGCTACGCGCAAGGAACCCGAGATGGTTTCCAAGGCGCAGAAAGAGGTCAAAGCCCTCTTCAAGGCCAACGAGAAGGAAGGCAACGAAGCCGAAATCCTGACGCTGGCCAATGCTGTGATGGCCAACGAGAAGGCCAATCCGTATGACAAGTCAGTGGCGGCCCAGCTTGCTGCGCAGGCTGCGTACAACACCGATGACAGCAAGGGCGCGAAGGAATACTCGCAGAAGGTCTTGGACTTTAATGGCCTGGACAACAACAACCACTACGGCACGATGCTCTTCCTCGCACAGTTGTACAGCCAGGATGACCAGTACGCCGAAGCCCTCAGCACGATTGACCGCTTCCTCAGCGAGACCAAGTCCACCAAGCCTGAAGAGCTGATCGTCAAGGGCAACATCCTGTACCGGATGGAGCGTTACCAGGACGCAATTCCGGTGCTCAAGCAAGCAGTGGAAGCATCGCCCGAGCCCAAGAACGAGTGGATGCAGCTGCTGATGGCCAGCTACGCGGAAGCCGGCCAGAATGACCAAGCCATCAAACTGGCCGAATCTCTGGCGGCCAAGAACCCTGCCGACAAGAAGGCGCAAATCAACCTGGCGTCGGTCTACATGCAGGCCGACCAGACCGAGAAGGCCGCAGGTGTGATGGAAAAGCTACGCGCCTCTGGCCAGCTGGCCGACGAGCGCGAGTACAAGCAGCTCTACACCATGTACGCCAACATGGAAGGCAAGGAAAAGGAAGTCGTCTCGGTCATCAATGAGGGCCTGCAGAAGGGTGTTCTCAAGCAGGATGACTATCAGGTCAACCTGGCGCTGGCGCAGTCCTACTACTACTCCGAGCAGATTCCACAGGCGATCGAGGCGTGGCGGAAAGCGGCACCCCTGTCCAAGGACGGTGAAACCTACCTGAACCTGGCCCGCGTGCTGTGGCAGGAAAACCGCATTCCCGAAGCCAAGGAAGCCGCCAAGGCGGGCCTGGCCAAGGGCCTGAAGAAGCCCGAAGACGCCAAGAAGATTTTGGCTCTTCCCTAACGGGAAAAGTTCACATCGCAGGTCAAAAACCACAACAAATGATGGTTTTACGGCCTGAGAATGTTATAAGCTGAGGGTTCCCCCTGACGAAACGACGTCCGGGGGCCTAACACGATGCGGACGTTTCTGCGTCCAGCCCCAACTTTGAGTTAATTGGCGCATGGCTGAACAACTGGTCATCAATCGGTATCGGGAAGAAGAAGAGGACAACAGCCTCAACTGGCCCCGTATCATCGGCATTGCTTTCGTGATCGCGCTGCACGCGGCCGCGCTGCTGCTGCTGCTCATCCCGGCCGTGGCTCCGCCGGCGGAAAAGGAACAGAAGGATCGCGTGACGGTGACCATCATCGACGCGCCGCCTCCCCCGCCGCCGCCGCCGCCGCCGCCGCCCAAGCAAGACACCCCGCCGCCGCCGGTCAAGAACCTGGCGCCGCCCAAGACCACCCCGCTGCCGCCGCCGCCGGAAGCGCCGCCCATCGAGGTTTCCGAACCCCGTCCGGCCGACGTCTACCAGCCGCCGTCACCGCCGGCTCCGCCGGCCGCCGTGTCGGATATCGGCGCCAGCGTCGACATTTCCTCGAAGAACATGAACCCGCCGCGCTACCCGCCGGCCGCGGCTCGTGCAGGCATCGAAGGAACTGTCATCCTCATCATCGATGTCGACGCCGGCGGCAACGTCACCAACGTCTCCGTCGAGAAGTCCAGCCGCAACCGCGACCTGGACCGTGCCGCGATGGAAGCCGCCCGCAAGTGGCGCTTCAATCCGTCGGTCGTCAATGGTCAGAAAGCCGCCGGTCGCGTCCGCGTCCCGGTCGACTTCAAGATGGGCGGCTAAGCCGTCCATTGCTGAAAACTTACGTCACCCGCAACACTTCCAATCAATCAACACTTAAATAAAAGGTAAGCGTCATGCTGCAGGAAACCATCATCGCCGCCGCAGCCGGGGGCAACAACGCTGCAAGCGCCCTGACCAATATGGGCTTCGAGCACCTGATCACCGAAATGGTGCAAAAGCCCGGCGAGTACGCCGTCTCCTGGGCTGTGCTTCTGATTCTTGTCGCCATGTCGGCCATGTCCTGGTACTGGACCGTCATCAATTCGCTGAAGAGCGCCCGCCTGAAGGGCCAGGCTGACCGCGTCGTCAGCACGTTCTGGGAAACCCCGAACGCGCAGGACGCCATCCGCCTGATGGAAGAACAGCCGAAGAATGAGCCGTTCTCCAAGATCGCCCTGGACGCTGCCCAGGCTGCCGCTCACCACCAGCGTGCCGAAGGTACCGGTACCGGCGTGGGTGAAACCCTGAGCCGTTCGGAGTTCGTTGACCGCGCCCTGCGTCAGGCCGTGACCCGCGAAAGCTCCAAGCTGCAGAGCGGCATGACCCTGCTGGCCACCGTCGGCGCGACCGCACCGTTCGTGGGTCTGCTGGGTACCGTGTGGGGCATCTACGGCGCCCTGATCCGCATCGGCGCCACCGGCCAGGCCTCCATCGACGCCGTCGCCGGCCCGGTGGGTGAAGCGCTGATCATGACCGCCATCGGTCTGTTCGTCGCCATCCCGGCGGTGTTCGCGTACAACTTCTTCAGCAAGACCAACAGCTCGACGATCGCCAAGTTCGATACGTTCGCCCACGATCTGCACGACTTCTTCGCCACCGGCTCGCGCGTTCGCTAAGCCAGCGTCGTTAGTCCCCGCACATCGACAAGCATTCGGAGCCCGAAAATGGCTTTCAGTAGTGGTAATAGCAGTGGCCCCATGGCCGAGATCAACGTCACGCCCCTCGTGGACGTGATGTTGGTTCTGCTGATCATCTTCATCATCACCGCGCCGCTGATGTCGCATAAGGTGAAGATCGAGTTGCCGGAGGCCAATCTGATCCAGAACAAGGATCAGGAAGCACCGCCGGTTCCGCCGATCACCGTTTCGGTGAAGGAAGACGGTTCGCTGTACTGGAACGACGAAGCGATCAGCAAGGAAATCCTTGAGTCGCGTCTGTCCAGCACCGCCCAGCTGCAGCCGCAGCCCAAGCTCAATCTGCGTGGTGATCGCACCACCAAGATGCGCACGATCGCTGAAGTAACCAAGATCGCGCAGAGCCAGGGCATGTTGGACATCGGCTACGTCGCCACCAAACAGAAGGGTCAGTAAGCCATGGCATTCAGTAGTGGTGGAAGCAAGGGCCCGATGGCCGACATCAACGTCACGCCCCTCGTGGACGTGATGTTGGTGCTGCTGATCATCTTCATCGTGACCGCGCCGATCATGACCTACCCGATCGACGTGGCGTTGCCGCAGCGCGTGATCAACCCGCCGCCGCAACTGCGCGAACCGCCGCCGCCGATCGACCTGCGCATCGACGCGGGTGGTTCGGTCACGTGGAACGCCTCGCCGGTGAACGTGCAGGATCTGCAGCAGCGCATGGAAACCGAAGTTCAGCGTGATCCGACCAACCAGCCGGAGCTGCGCATTGACGCGGATCCGGAGTCGCAGTACGACGTAATGGCGAAGGTCCTGGCAGCTGCGAAGAACGCGCAGATGCAGAAGATTGGCTTCGTCCAGTAACACGCACGACACTTACCTTTAAAACGCCGCCTTCGGGCGGCGTTTTTTTTGCGCGGACCTGCCGGGGGCTTGCCAGATTCGCCCGTTCAGGCGTAGCGTGGACTCGACCCAACGCGAAAGGAGTACGCCGTGGCCTTCTCCGCTTCCGCTCGTCCCTCCGCCCTGGCGGAAATGAACGTCACTCCGCTGGTCGACGTCATGCTGGTCCTGCTGATCATCTTCATGGTCACCGCCCCGATCCTTTCCCGCCCGCTCGAGCTGGGGCTACCGCAAGTGACCGATGCACCCAAGCCACCCAAGGCCAGCATCCTCACCCTGCAAGTGGGATCGCATGGCGATCTGACCCTGGATGACCGGCCACTGTCCCGGCAGGAACTGGCACAGCGCCTGGACGAAGCCCTGCGCAGCGACCCGCGCACGGTACTGACCCTGCGCGCTTCGCCGGAGGCTGATTACCAACAAGTGGTCAATGCGCTAGCGACGGTCCGCCAGGCCGGCGTCCAGCAGGTGAGTTGGCTGGACTAGCAGCCCGAGAAAGCCAGGCGGGGCGCAACCTCAGCGGTTGCCGCTCCGCACGGCCTCGATGATCGCCAGGTAGTTCTGCACGGTGCGATGCAGGCCGGCGTAGAGCGCCTCGCTGATCAAGGCGTGGCCGATTGAGACTTCCAAAACCTGCGGAACCACTTCCAGGAACTCTTGCAGATTGGCCTGGCTCAGATCATGTCCCGCATTCACGCCCATGCCCAGCGCCTGGGCGCGCAGGGCCGTGCTGCGGCAGCGACCCAACTCCGTATCGGCGTTGCCATTGCCGATGGCCTCGGCAAACGGACCCGTGTAAATCTCGATGCGATCGGCGCCGGCTGCGGCTGCCTTGTCCAATGACCCGCAATCAGAGTCGACGAAGACGCTGACCCGGCAACCCAAGGCTTTCAACTGGGCAATGAGTGGCGCCAGGCGTTCGCCATCGCGGTCAAAGTCAAAGCCGTGATCCGAGGTGATCTGCCCATCCGAATCCGGCACCAGCGTGGCCTGCGCAGGTCGCGCGCTATCGCATAAGGCCAGGAATCCGGGGTATCCGTCGCGCGGCGGAGCGAAGGGGTTACCCTCCAGATTCAACTCCACGCCACTTTCGCGGGTGAGCTGCGCCAATGCCTCCACATCGTCCGTGCGAATGTGGCGCTGGTCAGGGCGCGGATGCACCGTGATGCCGTGCGCGCCGGCATACAAACAGGCACGCGCCGCTCGCACCACATCCGGCTCATCGCCACCGCGTGAGTTGCGAAGAACTGCAATCTTGTTGACGTTGACGCTGAGCGCCGTCATTCCGACTTCCATGTCACCGATGATGTCACAACGGAGGCGGGCCGGGCGGCGGCGTCTGTTCCGAACGCTTGCGCGCCTCGGCGAGCTCGCGCAGGCGGCGCAGCTCAGCCGGGTCAATCATCTGCGATTCGTCGCGCTGCCGGTCGCCCATGCGCGAGGCGTACCAGCCCATGATCCAGGCCACCAACAGACCCAGTGAAGCAAGCAGGCAAAGCGACATCAGCAACAACGAAGTCGTCCGCATCGAGAGCAGCAGTGCGCCGATGGCCAGCAACAAATAGAGCCAATGCATGGACGTAACCTCCCCGGAATCGGCGCGAGTGTACCGCGTCCGGAGCGCTTCGGAACCAGTGCTGGTTCACAGCAATGGCGAGGTCAGTCGGGCCAGCGCCTCGGGCAGCCGGTGGCGCCACAGTGATCGTTTTCGGGTGGTGTCCACGGGCTGGGAAATGGCCAGTTCGCCTTCCAAAAGCTGCGCCAGGGTACCGGCCACGCCGGCATCGCGGAACAACATGGAAATCTCGAAGTTGAGCCGGAAACTGCGGTGATCAAAGTTGGCGCTGCCAATCAGGGCCAGGTTGTCGTCGCACAACAGCGCCTTGGTATGCAGCATGCGCGGTCCGTATTCATAGACCTTGACGCCGGCCGCCAGCAGTTCATCGAAGTAGGACCGCGCCGCCAGTGTGACCAGCCGCGAATCGCTGAGCTTGGGAACCAGCAGGCGCACATCCAGCCCGCCCAGGGCAGCCGAGGTCAGCGCCATCCGCGCTGCCTCGCCTGGCACGAAGTAGGGTGTGGTCAGCCAGACCCGCGAACGCGCGTCGTGGATGGCCGACACCTGCAGGCGGTGAATGGGCTCCCAGGAGGAATCCGGCCCGGACACCAACGTCTGCGCGCTGATGCCGCCCTGGATGTTGGCTTCCAACGCGCTCCACAAGCGGGTGCCGTGGAAGTCCTTACGCTGTTGACCCGTCGCATACACCCAGTCCTCCACGAATACCTGCTGGACGCTGCGCACTACCTCACCTTCCAGGCGCAGGTGCAGGTCGCGATACGCATCCGGGCGCAGGGTCTCGTCTTCTTCGTCGGTGATGTTGATGCCGCCGGTGAACGCCACGCGGCCATCGACCACCACGATCTTGCGGTGCGTGCGCAGGTTGACCCAGGGACGGGTGAAAGGCCGCAACCGGGTCGGATGGAACCAGGCGCTTTCGCCGCCGGCCTCGTGCAAGGGTTGCAGGAAGCGCCTGCCGACCTGCGAGGAACCTACCGCATCCAGCAACAGCCGTACCTTGACCCCTTCGCGGGCGCGCTCCACCAACGCATCCAGCAGGCGCTGGCCGCAGCGGTCGGGGTTGTAGATGTAGTACTCCAGGTGGATGTGGTTCTCCGCCTGCCGCACCGCGTCGATGATGGCTTCGTAAGTGGCCGAGCCGTCGACCAGCAGCTGCACCGCAGTGGCCGTCGAGGGCGGCAGGCCGGTGGTGGTCTGCGCCAGCATGGCCAGTTCGGTGCAGTCCTGATCGGCCGGGCAGAAGGTCTCGTAGGTATCCAGGCCGGTGCGCGACAGATGCCGTCGCAGCTGCTGGCGCTTGATCTTCTGCGGCCCCAGCAGGAAGTAGATCAGGTATCCCAGGTAGGGCAGCAGCGACAGCGACAGCACCCAACTCAAGGTGGCCACCGGTTCGCGCTTCTGCAAGACGATCCAGGCGCACAGAGGGATCAGATAGAGCAACCAGGCCACCGTCAGCCAGGTCTTCAGATGCGGCAGCGACGCCACGGCGTCCCACCAGTGTTGGGCAGTCTCGAGCATGGGTCGATTCTATGCGTAGTCTCACATTCTGAGACGGGCTGGGGGCAGCCTCGCCCGCCATGGGCGACGTCATCAAAGGCAGAGGATCCACCGGTTACCTGCCCGGTCGCTTCGCCGCGACCACCGCCCAGGCCGCCGATGACGGCTGGCACGAGCGCGATCA
>Ga0160448_100285_pt1 | contig 19625 bp, 15 predicted proteins | sample HID1973M_E1MG_FD_108269 | JGI IMG/M metagenome (GOLD analysis project Ga0160448, IMG submission 108269) | Enriched mosquito-associated microbial communities from UW Madison campus, WI, USA - HID1973M_E1 MG | ecosystem: Host-associated > Arthropoda: Insects > Digestive system > Unclassified ...
GAGCGCTCCACGACCGGCTGCGCGCCGGTGTGGTTGGCCTCGCGACGCGTGGCAGGCGACGATCCGGTCTGCGCCGCGGCGGCCGCGGCGGCCGCGGGTCGGGCAGCGGCCGGCTTGGGGGCGGTAGGCGCCGCAGGCGCGGCGGGCTTCTCATCGCCGGTCGGGGTCTTGGCGCTCATGGGCTCCTCCGCGGTGTCGTCGTTCGCGATGACATCGTCTCCCGTTGCGGCGTCCTGCGCCAGAACGGCCTCGACGCCGTCGTCGGCGAGCGCGATGTCGAATTCGGCGGGATCGAACTCACCGTCGAAGTCGGCGTCCTCGAACTCCGCGGCGTCGAAGTCGGCGATCGCGAACTCCTCTGCCACGGGCTCCGCGGCCCCGGGCTGTGCGACGGGTTCCTCGCCGGCCTCGTGGGCGAGCGGCTCGGACTGACCGGCGGGAGACTCGGCCTCGGCCTCGGCGACCGCCTCGTCGACCACCGGCGCCGGCTCTTCAGCCTCCGCGTCGTCGGTCAGGGCCTCCTCGGCCGGGGCCTTGTGGGCGGCCGCCTCGAGCTCCTCGTCCTCGGCCACCTCGACGATCTCCGCGTCGGCGATGTCCTCGGCCGCCGGAGCCGGGGCGAAGCCCTCGCCTTCGACGGTCCACTCCTCCAGGTCGGCGGCGGACTCGACGATCTCGGCTTCCGTCGCGTCGGCGGGGAACTCCTCCACCGGCGCGGCCGCGATGACCGGAAGGTCGGCGTCGGCGGGGATCTCGATGACGAAGGGCACCTCGTCGTCGATCACGCCGTCGTCGTCGCGGTCGTCGTCGGTCTCGGAGGGCAGCTCGACGTTCACCTGCGCCGTCGCACCGCCCAGGATGCCGAGACCGGTCGTGTCGATGCTTCCGGTGTCGGACAGCACGCCGTTCTCGGGCTCGTCGGGCGTGTGTTCGGTGCGATCGGGCGTCACTGCGGAGTTCTCCTGAAAAGACGGCGTTTCGGGCGGTTGCCGCCCTCCAGGCTACTGGGCTGGACGGATGACGACCAAAAGGTCGCCGGCTTCCACCTGTGCGGTCTCGGCGATCGCGAGCCGTTCGACCACGCCGTCGACAGGTGCGGTGATGGCCGCCTCCATCTTCATGGCCTCGATGGACGCCACCGGCTGGCCGGCCACCACGGTGTCGCCCGCGTTCGCCTTGAGGGTGACGACGCCCGAGAACGGCGCGGCGACCTGGCCCGGCCTCGAGGTGTCGGCCTTCTCCGCCTGCCGAGCCTCGACCTTGATGCTGCGGTCGCGCACGAACACGGGGCGCAGTTGGCCGTTGAGCGTCGTCATGACCGTCCGGATGCCCTTGTTGTCGGCCTCGCCGATCGCCTCGAGCCCGACATACAGCTGCACGCCCGGGTCGATCTCGGCGACATGCTCCTCCCCCGGCTTGAGTCCGTAGAGATAGTCGGGGGTGCCGAGCGCCGTCAGATCGCCGTACGTCTCACGGTTCTTCTCGAACTCGCGCGCGGGACCGGGGAACAGCAGACGGTTGAGCGTGCGCCGTCGCGTCGGGGCGTCGCCGGCGAGCCCGTCCTGCTCGTCGGAGGTGAGCGGAGGGATGTCGATCGAGACCGTGCGCCCCTCGAGCACCTTCGTGCGGAAGGGCTCCGGCCATCCGCCCGGCAGATCGCCCAGCTCGCCGGCCATGAAGCCCACGACCGAGTCAGGGATGTCGTAGTTCTGCGGGTTCGCCTCGAAGTCGGCGGGATCGGCGCGCACCGCCACCAGGGCCAGAGCGAGGTCCCCCACGACCTTGGACGAGGGCGTCACCTTGGGGATGCGGCCGAGGATGCGGTCCGCGGCGGCGTACATGTCCTCGATGAGCTCGAAGTCGTCCGCGAGGCCCAGCGCGATGGCCTGCTGCCGCAGGTTCGACAGCTGGCCGCCGGGGATCTCGTGGTGGTAGACGCGCCCGGTCGGAGACGCGAGACCCGACTCGAACGGGCGGTACAGATGGCGCACCCCCTCCCAGTAGGGCTCGAGGTCGCTCACCGCCTGCAGGCTGAGGCCGGTGTCGCGGTCGGTGTGTGCAAGCGCGGCGACCAGCGCCGACAGGGACGGCTGACTCGTCGTCCCCGACATCGGTGCGGCCGCGGCATCCACCGCGTCCACTCCCGCCGCGCTGGCCGCCAGGAGCGTCGCCAACTGGCCGCCTGCCGTGTCGTGCGTGTGCAGGTGCACCGGCAGGTCGAAGTTCTCGCGCAGCGCCGTCACCAGTTTCGCCGCGGCCGCCGGGCGAACGAGCCCCGCCATGTCCTTGATGGCGAGGATGTGGGCTCCCGACTCGACGATCTGCTCCGCGAGGCGGAGGTAGTAGTCCAGCGTGTACAGCTTCTCGGCCGGATCGAGCAGGTCGGAGGTGTAGCACAGCGCCACCTCGGCGATCGCGGTGCCGGTCGAGCGGACCGCGTCGATCGCGGGACGCATCTGCGAGACGTCGTTGAGCGCGTCGAAGACGCGGAAGATGTCGACGCCCGTCGCCGCGGCCTCGCGGACGAAGGCGTCGGTCACGGCGACCGGGCGCGGGGTGTAGCCCACGGTGTTGCGACCGCGCAGGAGCATCTGGATCGGGATGTTCGGCATCGCCGCCCGCAGCGCCTCGAGACGCTCCCACGGGTCTTCGGCGAGGAAGCGCAGCGCGACGTCGTAGGTCGCACCGCCCCATGCCTCGACCGACAGCAGCTCGGGCGTCATGCGCGCCACGTGCGGGCCGACGCGGACGAGGTCGCGCGTGCGCACCCTGGTCGCGAGGAGCGACTGATGCGCATCGCGGAACGTCGTCTCGGTGACGGCGAGGCTGCTCTGTGCGCGCAGAGCCCGGGCGAAGCCCTCGGGTCCGAGTTCGCGCAGACGGTCGAGCGTTCCCGACGGCGGCGGAACGCTGAGGTCGATCTCCGGCAGCTTGCTCCCCGGCGAAACCGACACCGGCTTGTCGCCGTACGGGCGGTTGACGGTCACATCGCCGAGCCAGTTGAGGAGCTTGGTCGCGCGGTCGCGCGACGGGTGGCTGGTGAGCAGCTCCGGCCGCTCGTCGATGAAGGAGGTGCTCACATCGCCTGCGACGAACGCCGGGTCATCCAGCACGGCCCGCAGGAACGGGATGTTGGTGGAGACGCCGCGGATGCGGAACTCGGCCAGCGCGCGACGCGCACGGGCCACGGCGGCCGGGAAGTCGCGACCGCGGCACGTGAGCTTGGCGAGCATCGAGTCGAAGTGCGGGCTGATCTGCGAACCGGCGGCGGTCGTGCCGCCGTCCAGCCGGATGCCGGCGCCGCCCGGTGAGCGGTACGTGGTGATGCGCCCGGTGTCGGGGCGGAACCCCTGAGACGGATCCTCGGTCGTGATGCGGCACTGCAGCGCCGCGCCGCGCAGCTGGATGCGATCCTGCGTCAGCCCGAGCTCGGCGATCGTCTGGCCGGCGGCGATGCGCATCTGCGACTGCACCAGGTCGACGTCGGTCACCTCTTCGGTCACGGTGTGCTCGACCTGGATGCGCGGGTTCATCTCGATGAAGACGACCTCGCCGGTGCGAGGACCGGCGGTCTCGAGGAGGAACTCGACGGTGCCGGCGTTCTCGTAGCCGATCGATCGCGCGAAGGCGACCGCGTAGCCGTGGAGGGCGTCGCGGACGGCGGGGTCGAGGTTCGGCGCCGGAGCGATCTCGATCACCTTCTGGTGGCGGCGCTGCACCGAGCAGTCCCGCTCGAACAGGTGCACGGTCTCGCCCGTCCTGTCGGCGAGGATCTGCACCTCGACGTGGCGGGGACGCTGCACGGCCTGCTCGAGGAACACGCGTGCGTCGCCGAATGCGCTTCCGGCCTCGCGCATGGCCTCGGCGAGGGCGGGCGCGAGCTCTTCCGGGCGCTCCACACGCCGCATCCCTCGTCCGCCACCGCCCGCGACGGCCTTGACGAAGATGGGGAACCCGATCTCGTCGGCCTGCGCCAGCAGAGCGTCGACGTCGTCGGAAGCGTCGGTGGAGCGCAGCACCGGTACGCCGGCGGCGACCGCGTGCTGCTTCGCGGTGACCTTGTTGCCGGCCATCTCGAGCACTTTCGCGGGCGGACCGATGAACGCGATGCCGTTGGCAGCCGCCTTCTCTGCCAGCTCCGGGTTCTCGGAGAGGAAGCCGTAGCCGGGGTAGATCGCGTCGGCGCCGGCCGCCAGCGCGACGCGGACGATCTCGTCGACGTCGAGGTACGCGCGGACCGGATGGCCCTTCTCGCCGATCTCGTAGGATTCGTCGGCCTTCTGACGGTGCAGCGAACCGCGGTCCTCGAACGGGAACACCGCGACGGTGCGGGCCCCCAGCTCGTAAGCGGCGCGGAATGCGCGGATGGCGATCTCGCCACGGTTCGCGACCAGGATCTTGCGGAACATTCGACCTCCGTATGCGGCGGTGCGGGCGGGCCTGAGTGTGCTCTCAGCCTACGGGACGGTAACGTGGTGGCTTGTGCACGTCCTATCCGTCAGCTCGCTCAAGGGTGGCGTCGGCAAGACGACCGTGACTCTCGGACTCGCGTCGGCGGCTTTCGCCCGTGGTGTCCGCACGCTCGTCGTCGACCTCGACCCGCAGTCCGACGTCTCGACGGGCATGGACATCCAGGTGGCAGGCCGCCTGAATGTCGCCGATGTCCTCGCCAATCCGAAGGAGAAGACGGTCCGCCAGGCCATCACCTCCAGCGGCTGGGCGAAGGTGCATCCGGGAACGATCGACGTCATGATCGGCAGCCCGTCGGCCATCAACTTCGACGGACCGCACCCGAGCGTGCGCGACGTCTGGAAGCTCGAAGAGGCCCTCGCCACCATCGAGGCGGACTACGACCTCGTGCTGATCGACTGCGCGCCGTCGCTCAATGCCCTCACGCGCACGGCGTGGGCTGCCTCCGATCGCGTGATCGTCGTCACCGAGCCCGGCCTGTTCTCGGTGGCCGCCGCCGACCGCGCGCTCCGCGCGATCGAGGAGATCCGTCGTGGGCTCTCCCCTCGCCTGCAGCCGCTGGGCATCGTGGTGAACCGCGTGCGCCCGCAGTCGATCGAGCACCAGTTCCGCATCAAGGAGCTGCGCGACATGTTCGGCCCGCTCGTGCTCAGCCCGCAGCTGCCCGAGCGCACCTCGCTCCAGCAGGCACAGGGGGCCGCCAAGCCCCTGCACATCTGGCCCGGCGACTCCGCGCAGGAGCTGGCCGCGGACTTCGACTCGCTGCTGGACCGCATCATGCGCACCGGCCGGATCCCCGTCGCCGAGGACTCGCGCTCCTGATCGTGCCGGATGCCACGGCATCCGCGAAGGCGACCACTCTGCTCACCAGATGATCAGATTGCACTCCTTGTGCACGTTCGAGTGAGCTTGACTTGCCTTTCGACGCGATATCGCTGACCATATCGCCATGGCATCGATGACGCTGCACCCTGACAGCCTTGCCGTGCACGCCGGCCGCGACGATCTCGCGCGCCTCGGCGTCCACGCTCTCCCCCTCGACCTCTCGTCGACCAACCCGCTACCGGGCATCGAGCTCGGCGGGATGTCGTACGAGGTCCTCGCGACCGGCGGGCACCCCTTCGAGGGCGGCTCCAACGTGTACGCGCGGCTGTGGAACCCGACGGTCGCCCGTTTCGAGGAGGCGCTGGCGCGTCTGGAGCACGCCGAAGAGGCCGTGGCGTTCTCATCGGGCATGGCAGCGGTCACTGCCGTGCTCCTGACCCTCACCCACGAGTCGCGCCGTCGGCACGTCGTGGCGGTCCGCCCGCTGTACGGGGGCACCGATCACCTGCTCGCCTCAGGACTGCTGGGCGTCGACACCACCTTCTGCGCACCGGACGGCGTCGCCGCGGCGCTGCGGGAGGACACCGCGCTGGTCGTGCTCGAGACGCCGGCGAACCCGACGCTCGAGCTCGTCGACATCCGTGCCGTGGTCGCCGCCGCGGGCGAGGTGCCCGTGCTGGTCGACAACACGTTCGCCACCCCGGTGCTGCAGCACCCGCTCGACCTCGGCGCCGCGCTGTCGCTGCACAGCGCGACGAAGTACCTCGGCGGCCACGGCGACGTCGTAGGCGGGGTCGTCGCGTGCGACGCGAGGCTGGCCGCAGGGCTGCGACGCACGCGCGCCATCACCGGCGCGATCATGCACCCGCTCGCCGCGTACCTGCTGCACCGGGGACTGGCGACCCTTCCTGTGCGCATCCGCGCGCAGCAGGCGGGTGCCCGCGTCGTGGCCGAGTGGCTGCTGTCACGCCCCGAGGTGGCGCGGGTGCACTTCCCCGGATTCCCCGACAGCGACCCGCGCGGTCTCGTCGGAACCCAGCAGCGCGGTCCCGGCGCGATGATCGCGATCGAGCTCGCCGACGGGTTCGCGGCAGCCTCGGCGCTGACGGCATCCGTGCGCCTGTTCACCCATGCCGTGTCGCTGGGAAGCGTCGATTCGCTCATCCAGCACCCAGCGGCGCTCACACACCGGCCGGTGGAATCGGAGGCCAAGCCGTCGGACGCGCTCGTGCGGCTGTCGATCGGCCTGGAGGATCCTGCCGACCTCATCGCGGATCTCGATCAGGCGCTCACCGCGACAGCCGGCACGCGGGAGCGCGTGGAGTCGGCGCTGGGGTGACTCAGGCGGAGCGGGCGGCGCGGCGCACCGCGAGCTCGTCCAGGGAGTCGGGCTTCTCGACCTCGAACTCGAGGAGCTCCGACTCGACCTCGCGCAGGACCTTGCCCACGGCGATGCCGAACACGCCCTGACCCCGGCTGACCAGGTCGATCACCTCGTCGTTGGAGGTGCACAGGTACACCGAGGCGCCATCGCTCATGAGCGTCGTACCAGCGAGGTCCCGGATGCCGGCGGCACGGAGCTGGTCGACGGCGGTGCGGATCTGCTGCAGCGAGATGCCGGTGTCGAGCAGGCGCTTGACGAGCTTCAGCACGAGGATGTCACGGAAGCCGTAGAGGCGCTGCGAACCGGATCCGCTGGCGCCGCGGACCGTAGGCACGACGAGCTCGGTACGTGCCCAGTAGTCGAGCTGGCGGTACGTGATGCCCGCGGCCTTCGCAGCGGCGGCACCGCGGTAGCCGACCTCGTCGTCCATCGCGGGAAGCCCGTCGGTGAAGAGGAGTTCCGCGCTGAACGGCTCGCCTGGAACAAGGTCTCCGGTCATGCTCGCCCCCCTCCGGATCGATTACCTCAACGCTAGATCAGCCTCCCCCTCCCGGCAACGACATCCGGCGTTCGGGGGTCGGCGTGTCGCACACTTCGACGGATCGGCGGCCGGAGACCGCGGGAACCGCGCGCGACGGGCCGCCTAAGACAGCATTCGGTCCAGCGCCGCGCGCACGAAGATCGCGCGCACGTCGTCGAGGCGACGCGTCAGTTCGGGCGCGAGCTCCCCGGCGCGGCCGCGAGAAGAGGCATCGGTGCGGCGCAGCAGCGGCGCCAGAGCGGACTCCACGAGCGCGACGTCGCGCTCGGCGCTCTGCCGGAGCGCGCGGACGTGGCGCGGTTCGATGCCGTGCCGATCGAGCGCGACGAGTGCACGCAGGAGCGTCACCGACTGCTCGGTGTACGACTCGGCACCGGCGAGGATGCCGGTGCTGATGGCGTCGTTGAGCAGCTGGGGCGCGGCGCCGGCGGCCGAGAGCAGTTCGTCGCGGCGGTAGCGGCGCGGCGCGGGGACGATCGACAGGGGCGGCACCGCCGTCGGCGTCGCCGGGTCGCGGCCGGCGTCGACGTCTTCGAGATAGTCGCGGATGACCGACAGCGGCAGGTAGTGGTCGCGCTGCAGGGTGAGCGCGAGCCGCAGGCGCTCGAGGTCGTCCTGCGAGAACTTGCGGTAGCCGGAATCGGTGCGCAGCGGCGTCACGATCCCCTGCACCTCGAGGAAGCGCAGCTTGCTGGAGGTGAGCGACGGGAACTCGGGCGACAGCCGCGCGAGAACCTGGCCGATGCTGAGAAGACCCGCGGACGACGCCCTTTCACGGGCGGAAGCCGCGGGCATCAGGCGTCCGCCGCCCGCGAGAGGTCGGCGGGCGAGACGAAGAAGTTGAGTCGGAACTTGCCGATCCGCACCTCGGCCCCGTTCGTGAGCGTGGCCCGATCGACCCGCTCGCCGTTGACGTAGGTGCCGTTGAGCGATCGCTGATCGACGAGCTCGAACGTGGTGCCGGAGCGGTTGATCTCGGCGTGGCGCCGCGAGACCGTGACGTCGTCGAAGAAGATGTCGGCCTCGGGGTGCCGCCCCACGCTGGTCACGTCGCCGTCGAGCAGGTAGCGGGCTCCGGCGGTGGGGCCGGAACGGACCAGCAGCAGCGCGGCGCCGGACGGGAGAGCCTCGATGGCATCGAGTTCGGCCTCGCCGAGCTCGCTGCCGAACGGCACGAACGACAGGTCGGAGTCGTGGCCGAACGTCTGGGTCGTGTCGGCGGCGCGATCGGACTCGTGTGCGTCGGACCCTGCGGCCCGGCGGATGTCGCCCTGATCGGGTCGGCGGTCGTGCTCCACGGTTTCCTCCTCTGTCCGGCCAGCCTATCCGATCGCCCCTTGCTCGGAAGAGGCGGTTGGCGTGTGCCGCAATGTTTCGCCGCGTGTCACCCGAGATGCCGTGAACGCCGCGCCCTTCTAGCCTGGCAGGACCGAGAACGATCCGTGTACGAGAAGGAGACAACCGTGTCGAGCCCGCACAGCCACATCCCGCCCCTCGAGGTGCGTGAGCGTGCGGCGTGCATGTGCGACCACGGTGACAGCTGCTCCTCGTTCGCGCCGGGCCACGCGCTGCATCTCATCCAGGCGCGCCTCGCCTCGGCGACGCCGTCGGACTGGGCGGACGCGATCGTGGAGGCCGCCGACGAGCGGTCGGGATTCGTGATCGTGCGCACCCTCGCCGACTGGACGCCCGTGGCGCTCTGGAACGGCACCGGCGCCGCGGCAGCAGCGACACCCGGTACTCCGGTCGCACTGCACGAGCGCTATCACGTGCTCGCCGTCGGCGGCGCGCGGTTCAACGTCCTCCGCGGCTGACGCGTCGGCGAGCGGGGGCACCCGCCGCGATGAAGAGGAAGCGACGAGCCTCAGCTCATCGCCATCATCATGTCCTTCACGGCCATGCAGGCGTCCATGCACGCCTTGCACGCCTGAGCGCACATCTTGCAGACCTCGCTGTGGTCGGCGTGCTCCATGCACTCGTCCATCGTCATCTGGCACATCGCGATGCAGGCGTCGAGCATCGACATCATGGTGGCGGGGGTCATGCCCTGCATCCGCAGCATGGCGCGCATCATCGTGTTGCACATGTCGGCGCAGTTCATGCATGCGGGGGCGCACGACATCATCTGCGTGGAGCACACCGTGCATGCCTGCTCGCAGGCCGAGCAGGCATCCATACAGGCCTGCATGACCGACATGTCCATGGTCTCCATGCCGGGCATCGACATCATGTCCTTCGACATGGCACCCATCATCATCTGGTCCATCTGCCGCATCCTTCCGCGTGGGGAACGACGGGCGCCGGGCCCGCCTGTCGCCAGGCTAGACCTCGGAGAGTCCTCAGCAAAGAGGCCGATAGGCTCGATCGGGTGATGTCACAAACTCTTCACAAGCCGCTCACAGCCCGGGTGTGGGCCCTCGTGGCCGCCCTGCTCCTCACGTTCGGGATCGTCGTCGCGGCCGCCTCCCCCGCCCACGCGCACGACGAGCTGCTCGGCAGCGATCCGACGGCCGACGGCACCGTCGACGCTCTCCCTGCGCAGCTGACGCTCACCTTCAGCGCCCAGATCGCCGACGACGCCGGCGCCTCGGTCGTGGAGGTGACCGATGCCTCGGGCGCATCGCTCGTCGACGGCACCCCCACCGCCCAGGACAACGTTCTGACGCAGCCGCTCACGGGCGAGGCATCCGGTGCCGTGAAGGTGCTGTGGAAGGTCGTCTCGAGCGACGGCCACCCCATCTCGGGAGAGTTCTCGTTCACCGTCGCCGGCACGCCCACGCCGACTCCGACGCAGACGGCGACCCCGAGCCCGACCCCGACCGAGACGGCCGCGCCGACCGAGACTGCCGAGCCCACCCCGTCGGTCACGAACGTACCCGTCGCGGACGGCGGCTCATCGGCACTGCCGTGGATCATCGCGGGCGTGCTCGCACTCGCCCTCGTCGGCGCCGTCGTGTACCTCCTCGTCTCTCGCGCGCGCCGCGGGAAGGCGCTCGCTGACGCTCCTGCGGGCCCCTCGGGCGACGCTCCGCAGCCCGGCTCCGAGCCCCCCGCCGACCACTAGGCTGGAAGCATGCCTCACTACGACGTCGCCATCCTCGGCGCGGGGCCCGGCGGGTACGTCGCGGCCGTCCGTGCTTCTCAGCTCGGCCTCAAGGTCGCGATCATCGAAGAGAAGTACTGGGGCGGTGTGTGCCTCAACGTCGGCTGCATCCCCTCGAAGGCTCTGCTCAAGAACGCCGACCTCGCGCACCAGTTCCACCACAAGGCCGACCTGTTCGGCATCTCGGGTGACGTGCACTTCGACTTCGGCGTCGCGTGGGACCGCAGCCGCAAGGTTGCCGACACGCACGTCAAGGGCATCCACTACCTGATGAAGAAGAACAAGGTCGACGAGTACGAGGGTCGCGGGTCGTTCGTCGACGCGCACACCATCGACGTCGCGAAGGCCGACGGCACCACCGAGCGCGTCACCTTCGACAACGCGATCATCTCGACCGGTTCGAAGGTGCGCCTGCTTCCGGGCGTGCAGATCGGCGGCAACGTCGTGACGTACGAGGAGCAGATCCTCGCTCGCGACCTGCCGCAGTCGATCGTCATCGTCGGCGCCGGTGCCATCGGCATGGAGTTCGCCTTCGTGATGGTCAACTACGGCGTCAAGGTCACGATCATCGAGTTCCTCGACCGCGCCCTGCCGAACGAGGACGCGGACGTCTCGAAGGAGATCGCGCGCCAGTACAAGAACTACGGCGTCGACATCCTCACCTCGACCAAGGTCGAGACCGTCACCGACCAGGGCGACAAGGTCACCGTGACCTACACCGCCAAGGACGGCACCGCCGGCTCCATCGAGGCCGACAAGGTCATGATGTCGATCGGCTTCGCCGCCAACGTCGAGGGCTTCGGCCTCGAGAACACCGGCGTGAAGCTGACCGACCGCGGCGCGATCGACATCGACGACCACATGCGCACCAACGTGCCGCACATCTACGCGATCGGCGACGTCACCGCGAAGCTGCAGCTGGCCCACGTGGCCGAGGCGCAGGGCGTCGTGGCCGCCGAGACCATCGGCAAGGCCGAGACGATGACGCTGGGCGACTACCGCATGATGCCGCGCGCGACGTTCTGCTCGCCGCAGGTCGCGTCGTTCGGCCTCACCGAGCAGCAGGCGCGCGACGCCGGCTACGACGTGAAGGTCGCGAAGTTCCCGTTCTCGGCGAACGGCAAGGCGAACGGCCTCGGCGAGCCCATCGGCTTCGTCAAGCTCATCGCCGACGGCGAGCACCTCGAGCTGCTCGGCGGCCACCTCATCGGCCCGGATGTCTCGGAGCTGCTGCCCGAGCTCACGCTCGCGCAGAAGTGGGACCTCACCGCTCTCGAGGCGGCGCGCAACGTCCACACGCACCCGACGCTGTCGGAGGCCGTGCAGGAGGCCTTCCACGGCCTCGCCGGCCACATGATCAACCTCTGATCATCTGAAGCGGAAGAACGCCCCGGACCTCTCACGAGGTCCGGGGCGTCGTTCGTCGGTCCCTGAGCTCGTCGAAGGGAGGGCCGGGCGCTTCGACGAACTCAGCGACCAGGGCGATCAGGCGCCGAGCGTGCGGGCGAGCTTCGAATCGGATGCCGCGTCCCGGCCGCCGGCGGCGCGCACGGCTTCCTCGGCGGCGGCGAGGAGCACCTCCCGCTCGGCCCGGGAGCCGGGGGCGGCGGGGCCGAGCTCGAACTCCCACTCGCGCCAGGTGCGCTCCACTCCGGCGCGCTCGTCGGTGGCCGCCACTCGGTCGTCGACGAACTCGGCGACCAGGCCGCCCCGCTCGTCCTGCAGCGCGTAGGCGGTGCGACTGTTGCGGATGCGCGCGATCGGCGCGAAGTCCGATGCCGCCGCGATCGTCGAGACGGCGTCGGCGACGGCATCCGGGATCTCCTCCACCGGCCCGATCGGCCAGTGCAGCTCGACGCGCCCGCCGTCCGCACGACGAGGGCCTTTGATGTGCCAGCCCTCGTCGGGCCCGCCCGTGCGGTGGCGCACGGCATAGCCCGCGTGCGCCAGCGCGAGGTCGTCGGTGTCGAGGTAGGTGGCGTCGAGCTCCCGCGGTTCGGGATCGCCGACCTCGACCACCCCAGGGAGGGCCGACCAGTCGGGCAGCGGGGTGGACGCGTCGACGTCGAACTTCAGCTCGACCTCGATGCTGCGGGACCCGCCGCCGGTCTCGTCGGGACTGCGGTCAGTCGTCACGACCGTCGGGGTTGGGGTCGATGTCTTCCGTGGCCTCGACGTACACGAAGCGGGTCTCGGTGGGCCCGTCCTGCTCACCCGTGTTGGCGTCGTCGCCTTCGCGGCGGTAGACGAGCTGTCCCTCGCCGTAGGGAACGATGTAGGAGTCGGAGACGGTCGGGTCGAGCGGAATGATCTGTCCGTCGAGGGGGCCGCCGTGCAGTCGTGCGATTGCCATAGCGCCAGCGTAGACCCGCCCCGGGCGAGGAAGCTGTTCACCGAACCGGTGCAAGCGCTTCCAGCTTTTCCCCCTAGAATCGCGAGCGTGAAGGCCATCAGAACGTTCACAGTCCGTCCCGTCCTCGCCGACTCCCTCGCTCCGCTCGATCGCCTCGCCTCCAACTGGCGCTGGTCGTGGAGTCGCGCGACGCACTCGCTGTTCGCCTCGATGGATCCCGTGCTCTGGGACGAGATCGGAGCCAACCCTGCGCGCATGCTCGGCGCTCTCGGGCAGGAGCGCCTCGACGAGCTCGCGCGCGACGAGGGCTTCGTCGCCCGCGTCCGCGAGGAGGACGAGCGACTGACCGCCTACCTCGACGGAGAGCGCTGGTTCCAGCAGCTCGAGGGCGACAAGCCCGCGCACATCGCGTACTTCTCCCCCGAGTTCGGCGTCGACGGGTCGCTGCCGCAGTACTCCGGCGGCCTCGGCATCCTCGCCGGCGACCACCTCAAGAGCGCGTCCGACCTGGGCGTGCCGCTGACCGGCGTCGGCCTCTTCTACCGCGCCGGCTACTTCCGCCAGTCGATCGGGGACGACGGCTGGCAGCGCGAGAGCTACCCGCTGCTCGACCCGTACGGCCTCGGCCTCACCCTCTTACGCGACCGTGAGGGCGCGCCGGTCGAGATCACGCTCGACCTGCCCGGCGACCGGCGCCTGCACGCGCGGGTCTGGGTCGCCGACATCGGCCGCATCCCGCTGCTGCTGCTCGACTCCGAGACGCCCTCCAACTCCGATGAGATGCGGCGCGTCACCGACCGCCTCTACGGCGGCGGCGGCGAGCACCGCCTGCTGCAGGAGCTGCTCCTCGGCGTCGGCGGCGTGCGCGCGGTGCGCGCGTGGTCGGAGCTCACGGGGCGGCCTACGCCGGACGTCTACCACACCAACGAGGGCCACGCCGGGTTCCAGGGACTCGAGCGGATGTCGGAGCTCATCACGCACGACGGACTCAGCTTCGACGAGGCCCTCGCCCAGGTGCGGGCGGGCACGGTGTTCACGACGCACACGCCCGTGCCCGCCGGAATCGACCGCTTCCCGCGCGACCTCATCGCGGACTTCATCGCCGGCGGCCTCTTCCAGAACCTCGATGCCGGTCGCGCCATCGCGCTCGGTCTCGAGACGTGGGCCGGCGGAGACCAGGGCGTCTTCAACATGGCCGTGCTGGGCCTGCACCTCGGCCAGCACGCGAACGGCGTCTCGGTGCTGCACGGCGAGGTCAGCCGCGGCATGTTCGGCATGCTGTGGCCGGGCGTCGACACCGAGGAGGTGCCGATCACGTCGATCACCAACGGCGTGCACGCGCCGACCTGGGTGCACCCCGCGCTCAAGGCCGTGAGCGAGGGCGCCTGGGGCGACGCGCACACCGATACCCACGACTGGACCGACCGCGCGGTGGTGACCGATGCCGAGCTGTGGGGCGTCCGCCAGCAGATGAAGGGCGAGCTCGTCGCCGAGGCTCGGCGCCGGGTCGCGGCATCCGTGACCAACGGCTCGGGGATCACCCCGACGTGGGTGGAGGATCTGCTCGACCCCGAGGTGCTCACGATCGGCTTCGCGCGCCGCGTGCCGACCTACAAGCGCCTGACCCTGATGCTGCGGGACCCCGAGCGGCTCACGCGCCTGCTCACCGACCCGGAGCGCCCGGTGCAGATCGTGATCGGCGGCAAGTCGCACCCGGCCGACGACTCGGGCAAGATCCTGATCCAGCAGCTCGTGCGCTTCAGCCGCGACCCGAAGGTGCGCGGGCGCATCGTGTTCCTGCCGGACTACGACATCACGCTCGCCAAGGACCTCTACCCGGGCTGCGACGTGTGGCTCAACAACCCGCTGCGTCCGCTGGAGGCCTGTGGCACGAGCGGCATGAAGGCCGCCCTCAACGGCGCGCTCAACCTGTCGATCCTCGACGGGTGGTGGGACGAGTGGTACGACGGCGAGAACGGCTGGGCGATCCCGACGGCCGACACCGCGTCGAACGACGAGGAGCGCGACGACGCCGAGGCTGCGGCCCTCTACGACCTGATCGAGCACCAGCTGGTGCCGCGCTTCTACGACCGCGAGGGGGGCATTCCGCTGCGCTGGCTCGACATGGTGCGCCACACCATGACCGAGCTCGGCAAGAAGGCGACCAGCGACCGCATGGTGCGCGACTACGTCCAGCGCCTCTACGTCCCGGCGGCGGCGCACGACGTGGCGCTGCGGGCGAACGGGTTCCTCGAGGCCCGCGCGGTGGCCGCCTTCGTCACCCGTGTGAGCGAGGCCTGGGGCCGCGTCTCGATCGCCAGCGTCGACAGCTCGGGCATCCCGCAGCAGGCGCAGGCCGGCGACACGCTCGAGGTGCGCGCAGACGTGCGGCTCGACGGGCTCTCCCCCGACGACGTCGCGGTCGAGCTGCTCTACGGTGCGACGAACGAGGACGACGCGCTGGCCCGCGATCACTCGGTGTACCGCCTCTCCCCCGGCGCGTCGGCCGCCGACGGGGCGACGGTGTTCAGCGGCACGCTGCCGCTCGGTGTCACCGGCACCTTCGGCTACACCGTTCGTGTCCGCCCCGCGCACCCGCAGCTGGTCTCGCCGGTGGAGCTGGGTCTGGTCACCTACGCCTCGTAGCCTTCGACGGACGGATGCCTCGGCCCGGCGCATTGCGCACGGCCGAGGCATCCGTCATTCCGGCGCGCGAGTCCGCGCAGCTCTGACGGAGCACCGCGAGATCCGTGGTCGAGGAGCACGCGAACATTAAAACGTTCCAATGTCGCCGCGGCCCCATTGCCCGATCCGGGTCGACTCACTAGCGTCGATCGGGAAAACGTATTCCTTGCGTTTCCCCACACGGCCCGATCCCCAGCGGGCCACAACCTCGGGAGAGCGATTCGACGATGAATCTCCGCAGAACCTCTGTCCGCGCGCTCGTGGCCGGCTCGGCCGCGTGCGCACTCACGCTCGGGCTCGCGGCGCCCGCGCTGGCCGACGCGACCGTCTCGACGGTCTCGTCCGCGAAGCCCGCACCGGTCCCCGCCGGCGCGCAGCTCGAGGCCCTCGGCCGCGGCCTGGTCGCCGTGTCGACGGGCGAGGGCGTGTTCCTCAGCTGGCGTCTGCTGGCGACCGAGGCGGGGCCGGCGACCGACACGGGCGTCAGCGGTCCGTCGTTCGCGGTGTTCCGCGACGGCAAGCGCATCGCCACGGTGGACGACAGCACGAACTATGCGGACCCGGACGGGTCCGCGGCATCCGCCTACACGGTCGCCCCGGCATGGAACGACGTGACCGGCGAGCAGTCCGCACCCGTGTCGGTGTGGGGCGACGGGTTCTACGACCTGCCGCTGCAGAAGCCGGCGGACGGCGTGACGCCGGCCGGCGAGGCGTTCACGTACTCGGCCAACGACGCCTCGGTCGCCGACGTCGACGGCGACGGCGCGTACGAGTTCGTCGTCAAGTGGGACCCCTCCAACTCGAAGGACGTGTCGCAGAAGGGGTACACGGGCACCGTCTACGTCGACACGTACGAGCTGGACGGCACGCTGCTGAACCGCATCGACCTCGGCGTGAACATCCGCGCCGGCGCCCACTACACGCAGTTCATGGTCTACGACTTCGACGGCGACGGCCGCGCCGAGACGATGCTGAAGACGGCGCCCGGGACCAAGTCGATCCGCTACGGCGCCGACGGCTCGGTCGCCTCGGAGTCGTTCGTCACGATGCTCGCCGACGACGTCGCCGCGGGCTACTCGCACGACGACGACTACCGCATGAGCGCAGCCGACTACCGCCAGCACCTCATCGAGGTGTTCGAGGGCTGGTCTGAGCACCCCGAGGTCGTCGCCGGCGACTGGCCGGCGACCCTCGAGGAGGCGTTCGGCATCCCGGTCGCCCACGAGTACCCGCTGTCGACCGAGTCGGCGACCGAGCTGGTGGACTACTTCATCTCGACGTATGCGCCGTCGCGCAGCGCGCGCAACGACCTCACGACGTTCGAGGGGTTCATCGTCGACGGCCCGGAGTACCTGACTGTGTTCGACTCGGCCACCGGCGAGGAGCTGGAGACGGTGCGCTACGAGCCGGGACGCGACGACGACGGCCTCCTGTGGGGCGACTACGCGATGGCGCGCATCGAGCCGGGCAACCGCGTCGACCGCTTCCTCGCCGGCGTCGCGTACCTCGACGGCACCCACCCCTCGGCGATCTTCGCGCGCGGCTACTACACGCGCACGACGATCCACGCCTACGACTGGGACGGCGAGCACCTCACCACGCGCTGGGCGGTCGACAGCGGGCATGTGCCGATGACGAACCCGTTCAACGACGGCCCCCACGGCCGCGACGGCACCGATCCGGTGTACGGCACCATCACGACGCAGGGCTTCCATTCGCTCAGCGCCGCCGACGTGGACGGCGACGGCAAGCAGGAGATCGTCTACGGCTCGGCCACGATCGACGACGACGGCGGGCTGCTGTACAGCTCGTTCGACGAGCTGCCCGCCGGGAGCGCTGCGCCGGGCGAGGTGGTGCGACTGGGACACGGCGACGCGATGCACGTCACCGACATCGACCCGAACCGGCCGGGGCTCGAGATCTGGACGGCCCACGAGGGCGCCACGTTCGCGCCGTACGGCTCGGCCATGCGCGACGCCGCGACCGGTGAAGTGATCTTCGGCGCGTATTCGGGTCGCGACACGGGCCGCAGCATGATCGGCGACGTGCGCGCCGACGTGCCGGGGCTCGAAGCCTGGGCCAGCATGCCCAACGGCACGGAGGGCTCCGGGTTGCTGAGCGCGGCGGGCGCGAGCCTCGAGGCTTCCACGCCGGGGACGAACCAGTCGATCCGCTGGGCGGCCAACCTGACCACCCAGATCGTCGACGGCGCACTGGAGGTCACCCCGACCATCAAGGACTGGACGCGCGGCACGCTGCTCACGGCTGACGGCACCCGCACGAACAACGGCACCAAGGGCAACCCGTCGCTCGTCGCCGATGTCTTCGGCGATTGGCGCGAAGAGCTGCTCGTGCGCACCGTCGACTCGAGCGCGCTGCGCATCTACACCAGCACCGAGGTGACGACGCACAAGCTGCCGACGCTCATGCACGACGTGCAGTACCGTGCCGAGGTCGCCCGCCAGAACACCACGTACAACCAGCCGTCGTACCCGAGCTTCTACTTCGCGAGCGACATGGACTTCGCGAACGTGCCCGTGCTCACGACGGCGGCCACGCCCCGCGAGCCGAAGTTCGTCGATCCCAAGGGCTCGGTCGCGGACCTCGTGGTGATCGTCCCCACCCGCGGGTTCGAGTACTACGTCGACGGCGAGAAGGTGCGCCTGCCCGTCGTCAAGGCCGATCGCGGCGCGACCGTGACGGTCACCGCTGTGCCGAAGGCCGGATACGCCGTCGCCGCCGGGGCGGGCTCGACCTGGACGCACCAGTTCAGCGCGAAGCGCTGAGCCCTGGTCCCGGATGCCTCGGCCCGGCGCACCGCGCCGGGCCGAGGCATCCGCGTTCCCCCCGTAGGCTGGTGCGGTGAAGCCGTTCGTCCTCCTCGCGACGCGGGCAGAGGACCTGCCGGCCGACGAGGAGTACGCGCTCTTCCTGCGCTTCACCGGGCTCTCCCCCGACCAGCTGGTGCGGGTGCGGCTCGAGGCCGAGGCGATGCCGGCGCTCGACCTCGACGGGCTTTCGGGCATCTTCGTGGGCGGCGGTCCGTTCAACGCCTCCGATCCACCCGAGAAGAAGTCGGCCGTGCAGCGCCGGGTGGAGCGGGAGTTCGGGGCGCTCCTGGACGAGGTGGTCGCGCGCGACTTCCCATTCCTCGGCGCCTGCTACGGCATCGGCACGCTGGGTGCGCACCAGGGCGCCGTGATCGACCGCAGGTACTCCGAGCCGATCAGCGTCGTGCCGGTGTCGGTGACCGAGGCCGGGGCATCCGATCCCCTCCTCGCCGAGCTGCCCGCGACGTTCGAGGCGTTCGTCGGGCACAAGGAGGCGATCTCGCAGCTGCCGGCGTCGGCGACGCTGCTGGCGTCGTCGCCGACGTGCCCGGTGCAGATGTTCCGCGTCGGCGAGAACGTGTACGCGACGCAGTTCCATCCCGAACTCGATGTCGAGGGCATCACGACGCGGATCCACGCCTACGCGGACTACGGCTACTTCGCCGCCGACGAGCTCGAGCTCACCCTCACCGCCGTGCGGCGTGCGGCCGTCTCGCATCCGAGCCGCATGCTGAGCGCGTTCGTCGAGCGCTACGCGCGCTGACCAGCGCGGCTCAGCCGGGCGCGGTGACGACGCGGGAGACGGATGCCTCACCCGCCGGCTCGACCGACTCCAGGGCCGGGCCCAGTCCGATGTCGACGAGCACGATCCTTCCGGCGAGTTCCGGACCGCGTCCCCTCACGAGGCCGGCTTTGACGGCCCCGAACGTGACCGTGACGGATGCCGGCAGCACGGCGTCGTCGGCGGCGCCGGTGTCGGGATGCAGACCGCTGGGGATGTCGACGGCGATGATCCGCGGCACGCGTCCCCCGCGCCGGAGGTCATCGCGGATGGCCGTGACCGCTTCTCGGGCCGTGCCGCGCAGGGCCGGGTCGCTCGAGGCGCCGATGCCGAGGATGCCGTCGATCACGAGTGTGTAGTGACGTATGGTGTCGTCCGCTTCGGGGAGGTCGATGCGGCGCACTCCGGCGGCGATCGCGGTGGTGAGCGCGGCGACGTGGAAGCGTTCCGAGACCAGGAGCGCATCGACATCGGCGATGCGGGTGAGGTGCGAGGCTGCGTACAGCGCGTCACCGCCGTTGTCGCCGCTGCCGGCGAGGACGAGCACGCGCGCTCGCAGCGCGATCGGCGATTCGCGGATGACGGGTTCGAGCACGCCCGTCGTGGTGACGACCGTCTCGGGGGTGGCCAGTTCCGCGCTCACGACGTCGGC
>Ga0160448_100287_pt1 | contig 19534 bp, 16 predicted proteins | sample HID1973M_E1MG_FD_108269 | JGI IMG/M metagenome (GOLD analysis project Ga0160448, IMG submission 108269) | Enriched mosquito-associated microbial communities from UW Madison campus, WI, USA - HID1973M_E1 MG | ecosystem: Host-associated > Arthropoda: Insects > Digestive system > Unclassified ...
ACGTGCCCGGGGGTGTCGATCATGTTCAGCGCGTACGCCTGGTCGTCGACCCCCCACGGCATGCGCACGGCCTGCGACTTGATCGTGATGCCGCGCTCGCGCTCGATGTCCATCCGGTCCAGGTACTGCGCCCGCATGGCCCGCGCGTCGACCACGCCCGTGAGCTGCAGCATCCGGTCCGCGAGCGTCGACTTGCCGTGGTCGATGTGCGCGATGATGCAGAAGTTGCGCAGCAGGTCGGGCGACGTCGCGGCAGGGTGGATGCGCGACGATGCGGCGGCACTGGGGATCGGGGACACGCGCGGACAACTCCCGGCTGGTGGGTACTGGTGCGCCCGATGGCGCTCGATCGACGGTTCGTGACCGGCCCGGACCTGTCGGGGGTCCTCGGCCGACCCCACCATGGTCCCATGACGAGCGCCCCGGACGCTGCCACGGTCCCCGACGACACCGCCACCGCCCCCACCACGGGCGTACCGCTCGACCACCTGGCCGAGCTCGCCGTGCTCCAGGACCTGTTCCTCGCGACCATCGACCTCGTCGATCCGGCGACACCGGTCCCCTCCTGCGGCGAGTGGACCGTTCGCGACCTCGTCGAGCACGTCGCGGAGATCCACCACTGGGCCGCTGCCCAGGCCCGCCGCGAGGAGGTGCAGCCGCTCGCCCCCGCGTCGTCGCTGGCGACCCTCTACGCGGGCGCGGCAGCCGAGCTCCGCTCGACCCTCGCAGCCCTGTCCCCCGACGCGCCCGCCTGGACCCTCGACGACAGCGGCGTCACCGCGTTCTGGCGCCGCCGCCAGCTCCACGAGACCCTCATCCACCTGTGGGACCTGCGCACGGCGGCCGGTCTCCCCCTCGACGTCGCCCCCGCCATCTGGGCCGATGCCGTCGACGAGGTCGTCACGGTCATGCAACCCCGCCAGGAGCGTCTCGGCCGCATGGCTCCGCTGCAGCGCGCGCTCCGCATCGACGCCGCGGACCGAGCTGCCACGTGGCTGCTCGGCCCAGGCACACCGCTCGTCACCGTCGTAGGGACCTCCCGATCCGTGGCGCTCCTCCTGTGGCGCCGCGCGGGTGCCGACCTGTCAGACCTGCACGTGACGGGAGCCAGGGGTGTCCTCGACGACGCGTTGGGCGCGGGTCTGACGCCGTAGGGGCGCCGGCCCGGCAGTGTCAGAAGCGCTGCGCGCGGTCGGTGGCGTGGCCAGTCGTGTCCAGGAACGACTGAGCGACAGCCCCGAGGCGGTCGGCGTCGTAGCTGCGGTGAGCCTGGAGGAGGACGACGATGTCGGCGTCACCGACCTCCGTGAGGAGCGCTCCGTCGGCGATCCGCTTCGTGCCTACGACGGGCCACTCGCGGACCAGCGGGTCGTGGAACGCGACGTCGGCGCCGAGCGCGACGAGCTGCTCGGCCAGAGGCACAGCCGGTGACTCGCGGTCGTCGGCGATGTCGGGCTTGTAGGTGACGCCGAGCAGCAGGACCCGCGCCCCCGCCACGTCGCGGCCGCCGGCCGCCAGCGTCTCGCGCACCCGCTGCACGACGTAGGCGGGCATCGACGTGTTGATCTCCTGCGCGAGCTCCACGAAGCGCAGCGGCCTGCCGAGGCGCTCGACGACGTGGTGGTCGAGGTACATCGGGTCGATGGGGATGCAGTGCCCGCCGACGCCGACGCCGGGCCGGAACGCCTGGAAGCCGAACGGCTTGGTCGATGCGGCGCCGATGACGTCCCAGATGTCGATGTCGAGCTCGTGGAACGCTTGCGCCAGCTCGTTGACGAGCGCGATGTTGACCTGCCGGTAGGTGTTCTCGAGCAGCTTCGCGGTCTCGGCCTCGCGCGTGCTGCGTACGGGGACGACGCGGTCCACCACCTGGGAGTAGAAGGCGACGGCTCGCTCGGTGCACGACGGCGTCAGCCCGCCCACGACCTTCGGGGTGTTGCGGATGCCGAACCGCCCGTTGCCGGGGTCGACCCGCTCGGGCGAGAACGCGAGCGCGAAGTCACGGCCGGCACGCAAGCCCGAGAACTCCTCGAGCATCGGGGCCACGATCTCCTCGGTGGTGCCGGGGAACGTGGTCGACTCCAGCACGACCAGCGATCCCGGACTCAGCTGCTCGCCGACGGTCCGCACAGCGGCGCGTACGGCGCCCAGGTCGGGACCGCCCGATGCGGACAGCGGAGTGGGCACGCAGATCACGATCGTGTCCGCCCGGGACAGGAGCGAGGCGTCCGTGCTCGGCGTGAACCCCGCTGCGGTCATCGCCCGCACGTCCGCGTCGCTGAGGTCGTCGATGTGCGACGTGCCGCCGCGCAGCCCCTCGACGACGCGACTGCTCAGGTCGAAGCCTGCCACCGCCAGGCCGGCCGAGCAGGCCTCCTGGGCGAGCGGGACGCCGACGTAGCCGAGGCCTACGACGGCGACGTCGAACCGGGGGCGCGTGACAGGTGCCTGCGGGTGGCGGACGGGCAGCGCGAACTGCTCGGGGGCCGGGGCGGTGGTGGATGTCGTCGTCATGATCTGTGTCCTCTCCTGGTGGGTACAACTCGAATCTAGGTTGTATACTGGTATGCAACTTGGGCCTTTCGTCCTGACTTCTGGTCCCGCGGTAGGCGGATAGTTGTCATGTCGGTATACCGAAGGAGGAGATCGGAATGAGTGAAGGTGGATCTGCCGGTGGCGTTCTCATGAGCGGCCCGGTAGCTGCGGTCCTGGCCTCGACAGGCGCGACGGGTGCGGCATGGGGTGTCGCGATAGCGGGCGCGGCTGTCCTCGTCGGAGTGCTTCTGCTCCGCGTGCGGCAGCGCCGGAGGGGCGCCGTCAGCGACTGACCGACCATCCGTCCCACCCCGTCGAGCAAGGAGCATTCGTCATGTCAGAGCAGAACGGGACGCCGTTGAGCGCCCACCATGTCACGAGTCGCATCCCCTGGCTCGCCGTGGGTGGGGTGGGGGCCGCGGTTGCCTGGGCGACCTACCGCCTCGTCACGATCACGTCCGGAGGGCACCCCGTGCTCGGGGTGTACCTCTGCGGTATCGCGCTGCTGGTGTGGCAGCTCGCGAGCGCCGCCTTCGACCGACCGGTCCGGGCCTCACGCCCGCAGGCCGCGGCCCTCGCGGACACCCGGGTCGCCGTGCTGGTCCCGGCCTACAACGAGGCGGACGACATCCTGCGGGCGAACCTCGCCTCGCTCCTGCGCCAGACTCATCTGCCCGCTGTCGTCAGCGTGGTGGACGACGGTTCCACCACCGGTGACTACGCCCTTGTGCGCGACTGGTTCGCCGACGCCGCCGAGACCGCCGGCGTGGAGGTGCACTGGGAGCGGCAGGCCAACGGTGGCAAGCGCAGCGCTCAGGTGGCCGCCGCTCGCACGTGCCGCGACGTCGACTTCTACGTGACCGTCGACAGCGACACGCAGCTGGACGCCCGTGCCATCGAGGAGAGCCTCCAGCCGTTCGCGGATCCCCAGGTCCAGTCGGTCGCGGGCACGATCCTGCTGACGAACTACGACACCAACCTCCTGACGCGGGTGCAGGAGCTGTGGTTCCACTCCATGCAGAAGGTCGACCGGGCCGCGCTGTCGCGCTTCGGCGCCGTCCTCGTCAACTCCGGCGCGCTGGCCACCTACCGCCCGGACGTGCTCTGGGACAACGTCGACGACTACCTCGGCGAGACGCTGTTCGGCCGTCCGGTGCACTCCTCGGACGACAGCCTCCTCACGCTCTACGCCCAGCAGAAGGGTCGCACCGTCCACCAGTCGAGCGCCTTCGCCTTCACGCACATGCCCACGACGTTCGACGGCCACCGCCGCCAGCAGCTGAGATGGATGCGCGGCTCGATCATGCGCTCGGGCACACGCTTCCGTGAGCTGTCACCGACGCGGTTCGCCTTCTGGTACCACCTGGCCAAGTGGCTGCAGTACGCGGCCGCCACCGCCGCCGTGCTGGTCCTGGCCGCATCCGGCGTGATGTTCCACCCCGCCGCCCTGCTGATGTGCCTGCTGATCGTCGGCGCGGTCCAGCTGGTCGTCAGCCTCCCCTACCTCACCCTCCGGCGCAGCGACCAGAGCCTGGGGGGCCGGCTGGCGGTCGCCGCGTGCGCACCGCTGCTCGCGATCTGGCAGCTCACGTTCCTGCGGGCCCTGCGCTGGTACGCCACGGCGACGTTCGGCAACGTCGCGTGGGGCACGCGGGCGGCCGTCGAGGTGACGTCCTGAGGTCCCGGATGGGCGCCCGCCGTGACCCTAGGCTGGATGCACCCCACGACAAGGAGCTGGCATGGCACCGCCGATCGTCGCGACGCCGGGGATGATGCGCGGCGCGAGCGTGGCACTGGGCGATCGCGTCTACGAGCTGCTCGCCGACGACATCGTGCTGGGTCATGTCCGGCCGGGCGAGTTCCTGCGCGAGGCCGACGTCGCCGAGCGGCTGGGCATCTCGCGCACCCCGGTGCGCGAGGGTCTGCGCCGGCTCGGAGAGGTGGGACTGGTCCAGATCGAGACCAACCGGGGCTACCGAGCGGCTCCCTTGGACCTCGAGCGGCTCGAGGAGACCGCGGTCGTGTACTGCGAGCTCAGCGGGGCAGCCGCACGCTTGGCGGCCCCGTCGCTCGATGAGGGCGACCTCACGTGGCTCGCGGCCGCCGAACGAGAGCTCAGCGAGCAGGCGCTCCGCGGCCCGACGCCACAGGACCACCGCTTCGTCCTGAGCGTCTCCGACCTCTTCCTCGAGCGGTGCGGGAACGCGGTCCTCGTGGACACGACCCGCCGCCTGCGGCTGCACGTCGAGCGAGCCATCAACCTGCACGGTCCCGCCGTGCCCCGGGCGCAGCGAGCCGAACGGCTCGGTGGAATCGCCGCGGCCGCACGCGCACGTCACCCCGAGCTGCTCGGGGAGACGGTTCGGGTGTTCGGCACGCAGACGCTGCTCGACGTCGTGGAGGCGGCACGGGCTGCGGCCGAGGCGTGACCCGGGCCCGGGCCCGGGAACGGCATCGCCCTACCCCTCGCGGGTGATCTCCACGCGGACGTCGAGCTCCTGGGTGCCGCGGCCGGCGTAGATGCCGCGCAGCGGGGGGACGTCGTCGTAGCAGCGGCCGCGGGCCAGGACCACGTGGTGGGAGCCGGCGGGGACGCGGTTCGTCGGGTCGAAGGCGACCCAGTCCCCCACCCACCACTCGACCCAGGCGTGCGACTCGCCGGTGACGGTCTCGCCGATCTCGCCGTCGCGGGCCGGGTGCAGGTAGCCGGAGACGTAGCGGGCCGGGATGCCGAGCGAGCGCAGCGCGCCGACCGCGAGGTGGGCGAGGTCCTGGCAGACGCCGGCGCGGGCCTGCCACGCCTCGGTGGCGGGCGTGTGCACGCTCGTCACGCCGGGGATGTACTCGACCTCGTCGCGCAGGGCCAGGCACACGGCCTCGGCCGCCGCCTCGGGCTCGAGTCCCTGCGCCACGGCGGCGGCCAGCGCGACGACGTCGTCGGGCGCCGCCGTCGTCGGGGTGTCCGAGAGGAACTCCGCGAGGCGGTCGCGGACGTCGGGCGACGCGAGCGTCTCCCAGGTGGCGGGCGTGCGGACCGGGGCGCGGTCGCTGACCTCGACGACGTGCTCGGCCGTGATGACCAGCGAGTCGTGCGGGGTCAGGACCTCGAACGCCGTCACGGCCGTGCCCCAGTAGTCCCGGTAGTCGTTGGTCCAGGTGTGCGGCTCGATGCTCAGGCGCGAGTCGACGACCGTCTGGCCGGCCTGGGACAGCGGCGTCATGCGCGCCTCGTTGTAGGAGGCCTGGACCGGGCCGGAGTAGCGGAACGTCGAGGTGTGGGTCACCCGCAGGCGGCTCATCGGGTCTCCTCCACAGGTACGGAACGGGTCACAGCGCCTCGCCCACCCAGTTCGTCTCGGCCACGGACGGGAAGTACCGGCCGCGGATCGCGTCCGACGCCGCCGAGCAGGCGCGCTGCACGCGCTCCATCTCGTGCGGCAGGTCGGCGAGCACCTCGGCGAGGGGCCGGTACTCCAGGCTCGTGCGGACGTGGCCGATGTGGCGGCGGGCGTCGTCGAGCGTGGCCCGGTCGACGACAGGTTCGAGCGCGGCCAGCGACGCCTCGGCCTGGTTGAGGGCGAAGACGATGGACCGCGGGAAGAGCCGGTCCAGGAGCAGGAAGCCGGCGGCGCGCTCGTCGGACGCGCCACCCCGGTAGGTGCGCAGGAACGCCTCGTGCGCGCCGCACGAGCGCAGCAGCGTGGTCCACCCGGGTCCGGCCGAGCCCGCGAGCGCTCGTGTGGCGAGCAGGCGGGCGGTCATGTCGGCACGCTCGATGGACCGGCCGAGCATCATGAACGTGTAGGTGTCGTCGCGGGACGTCGCCGAGTCCATGATCCCGGCGACGATCGCGGCCCGCTCGCGCACCCACGTGAAGTAGTCGTGCGGGCGTGCCGGGCGCATGTGGGACGGGAGCTGGTTCCACGTCGTGTTGAGGCACTCCCACAGCTCGGTGGAGATGATCTCGCGGGCGCGCCGGGCGTTCTCGCGCGCCGAGACCAGCGAACCCGCGATCGACGACGGCGAGAACCGGTCGTACGCGAGCGTGTCGAGCACGTGGGCGCGGCCGATCTCCACGTCCCCCGGCGGTGCCGGCCGGTCCATGACCGACAGCAGCGACCGGCAGGCCAGGTCCTCCTCGGCCCACGGGTCCTCGAGCAGGATCTGCACGTGCACGTCGAGCAGACGCGCCGTGTCGTCGGCCCGCTCCACGTAGCGACCGATCCAGAACAGCGACTCCGCGATCCGGCTCAGCACGTCGCCACCCCCGTCTGCTGCTGCTGCATGACCTGCGCCCGCATGTCGTTCGGGTTCGCGTCGATCGGCACCGCGCTGTCCACGGGCACCGACTGCGGCCGCTCGGTGGGACGCTGCACCGGGAAGCTGCGGCTGCCGCCCAGCACCCACGTGTCCTTGGAGCCGCCACCCTGGGAAGAGTTCACGACGAGCTGGCCCTCGGGCAGCGCCACGCGCGTCAGGCCGCCGGGCAGCACGTAGACGTCGTCGCCGTTGTTCACCGCGAAGGGCCGCAGGTCCGTGTGCCGGGGGCGCAGACGGTCGTCGATGAGCGTCGGGATCGTCGAGAGCTGCACGACTGGCTGGGCGATCCACCCGCGCGGGTCGTCCTGCAGTCGCGTGCGCAGCGCGTCGAGCTCGGCCTTGGAGGCCTTCGGCCCGACGACGAGACCCTTGCCGCCCGATCCGTCGACGGGCTTCACGACGAGCTCGTCCAGCCGGTCGAGCACCTCCTCGAGCGCGCCCGGGTCCTCCAGGCGCCAGGTGTCGACGTTCTTGAGGATCGGCTCCTCACCCAGGTAGTAGCGGATCATGTCCGGCACGTAGGTGTAGACGAGCTTGTCGTCGGCCACCCCGTTGCCCACGGCGTTGGCGATCGTGACGGTGCCGTTGCGCGCGCACGTCATGAGGCCGGGGCTGCCCAGCAGCGAGTCGGACCGGAACGCGACCGGGTCCAGGAAGTCGTCGTCGACCCGCCGGTAGATCACGTCGACGCGACGCCGCCCCTGCGTGGTGCGCATCCACACACGCCCGCCCGCGCAGAACAGGTCGCGGCCCTCGACGAGCTCGACGCCCATGGTCCGGGCGAGCAGCGAGTGCTCGAAGTAGGCGGAGTTGAAGACGCCGGGCGTCAGCACGACGACCGTCGGGTCGTCGACCCCCTGCGGTGCCGCAGCGACGAGCGCCGAGAACAGCCGGCGCGGGTAGTCGGCCACCGGTCGGATCCGCAGCGCGGCGAACAGCTCGGGGAACGTCTGCGCCATCGCCCGGCGGTTGGACAGCACGTAGGAGACGCCGCTGGGCACGCGGACGTTGTCCTCGAGGACGCGCCAGCCGTCCAGGGCGTCGCGGACCAGGTCGATGCCCGAGACGTGGACCCGCACACCGTTGGGCGGCTGGATGCCGCGGGCCGCGCGGTGGAAGTGCGTCGAGGAGACGATGACCGAGCGCGGGATGACGCCGTCCGCGACGGCGCGCTGCTGGCCGTAGACGTCGGCGAGGAACGCCTCGAGCGCCTTGACCCGCTGCGCGACGCCGGGGGCCACCTGGTCCCACTCGTCGCTCGCGATGACACGCGGCACGACGTCCAGCGGGAAGGGCCGCTCCTCGCCCGCGAAGTCGAAGGTGACGCCCTGGGTCAGATAGGTCCGCGCCAGCGCGTCGGCGCGAGCCTGCACCTCTCCGGCCGTCATCTCGGCGAGCGCCGCGTGCACCTGCCGGTACGCGCTGCGCGGCCCGGTCCGCGGATCGAGCATCTCGTCCCACGCCTGGCGCGGTGGGTACTCGTCGAACAGGTCAGCCATGCTCGGACCCTAAGCCCGTCGTGTTGCCGGCGCGTGACGAGAGTGCGGACGACGAAACACGGACGACCTCGTCGGGCGCGGCGACCGGGCCGGTACCGTCGGCGCCATGTCGAGCACAGGGTCGAGCACGGGACTGCGCGGCGCGCTGCGCAGGATGGCGGCCGCGATCGGGCTCCGGCGTCGCGCGCCGGGCCCGACGCCGACGGCGCCGTCGCGACCCGTTCCCGCGCCGCCGGCCCACCGCGGGCTGCCCGACTACCGCGGCGTGCCCGTGATGGAGTACGCGCCGCACCCAGACGGGCGCGGGGCACCCGTCGCGGACCCCGGCGAGATCGTGTGGACCTGGGTCCCGTTCGAGGAGGACCCCTCCCGGGGCAAGGACCGGCCCGTGCTCGTCATCGGCCGCGCGGGCGACGCCGTGCTCGCGCTCATGCTCACCAGCAAGGACCACGTGCACGGCGGCGACGTGCACACGCGGCACGGCGACTGGCTCGACATCGGCACCGGGCCGTGGGACCCGCGCCGACGACCGTCCGAGGTGCGCCTGGACCGCGTCCTGCAGATCGATCCGCACGCCATCCGTCGCGAAGGCTGCGTCGTCGACCGGGACCTGTTCGACGCCGTCGCCCAGGCACTCAAGGCGATTTCTCCCACCCGTCACACCTGGTAGAGTCGACCCTTGCGTGTCCGCCCAGGTCGGCGGGCACTCGCCCAGATCCTCTCCGAGGGTGTCCCCACGCCCCAGTCCCGGATCTGCGCGCGCCCTCTACGACCTGTCAGATCGCCGTCTCGGCGAACGCACAAGAGAGTCCACACGTGGCAAACATCAAGTCCCAGATCAAGCGCATCACCACGAACGAGAAGGCGCGCCTGCGTAACAAGGCCGTCAAGTCGGAGCTGAAGACGCACGTCCGTCGCGTCCGTGAGGCCGTCGCCGGTGGCGACAAGGACGCCGCGCAGTCCGCGCTGGTCGTCGCCTCGAAGAAGCTCGACAAGGCTGTCTCGAAGGGTGTCATCCACTCGAACCAGGCCGCCAACAAGAAGTCGGCGCTCGCCAAGTCGGTCGCCGCTCTCTGAGTCGGCACCGCTTCGCGGATCTCGAAGGCGCCGCTCCCCGACGGGGAGCGGCGCCTTCGCCGTTCTCGGCCTCGCGCCCACGGGTGAAGTTTCCGCCCGCGCGGAGAGCGATTCCCTGGGAGGTCGAAGCGGTTGCGGAGAAATCCTCCGCACCCCGTGGCTGACCGTGCCCGACGTGTGGTGTCATTGAACGTATGAACCCGGACGATGCCGACGGGCGCCTGCGACGCCTGGCCGCAGCCGTCGAGGACGCGATCCCCGACGCGCTGCGTCGCGAGTGGGAGCGCCGTTCCACGACGGACGCGGTTCTGGTGGCGCGCCAGGGCATCTTCAACGCGGCGGGCGAGACGACGGCGTACCAGTTCTCCTACCGCACGGGCGACGAGATGGCGCCGGCCCCGTCCACCTGGAGCCTCAAGCAGCACGACGAGGCCACCGCGCACGTCCTGTCGGCAACCTTCGGGCGCACCGACCTGGATCTCGTCGCCCAGGGACGGCCCCTGTTCGTCCGCTGTACGCGCCCGTACCTGGTCGGTGACCTGACCGTCCCGGCACGCCCGGACCGGCTGGTCATCGAGGTGCCGCACTGGGTGGACGTCGACCGGGAGATCGTCACCGGAGTACGTCGTCTGCGCGACGCCGGGTTCCGGATCGCCGTCCCCTCCTTCGTCAGCACCGCCCACCAGCGCATGCTTCTGCCGCACGCCAACTTCGTGAAGATCGACGTGCGCGACCTCGATGTCGAGGGGCACCCGGTCGTCACGATGGCCCGTTCCTACGGGGCGACGCTGGTCGCCGAGTACGTCGAGTCGGCCGATCTCAACGCGCACGCGCGCGAGCTCGGGTTCCGCCTCTTCCAGGGCAACCTGCTGGAGCCGGCGAGCGTCCTGGATCGCGCGAGCTCCCGCCCGGTCACTGGTTGAGGGAAGTGGCGTCATGCCCACGCCGGGCGACGCTCTCAGTCATCGTGAGCTCCTCCACCAGCCGGCACCGGCTCTCCGCGCCGCCGCCGGTCGCGCGCCAGCCGATCTGGACCCGCGACGGTGAGCTGTTCGCGCACGAGCTCCTGTACCGCGCCCACGACGGCAGCGCCGTCGGGGTCGACCGCTGGCACGAGGATCGACAGGACCGCGCGACGGCCTCGGTCCTGCGCGCGCTGGCCGACGGCGCCCCGTACCTGCGGGAGGGGCGTGCGTTCGTCAACGTGACCCGTGCCTTCGTCGTCCACGACCTGCCGTTGCCGGAGCCGGGCGACGACCTGGTGCTCGAGGTCGTCGAGAGCGTGCCGGCCGACGCGGGTGTGCTGTCGGGGCTGCGCGCGCTCCGGACCCAGGGCTATCAGCTGGCGGTCGACGACTTCGCGGCCGAGGCCCACCAGGTCGCGATGCTCCCCTACGCCGACTTCGTCAAGATCGACTGCCGCGAGCTCGTGCGGCACGGGTCCGCGCTCATCGACATGGCCCGGCAGCACGACGCGCTGCTGGTGGCGGAGCGGGTCAGCGACGCGCGTCTCGTCGAGACCTGCCTCGACCTGGGCTTCGACCTGCTCCAGGGCGATGCCCTGGGACCGGCGACGACGCTCGAACCGGCCGATCGATAGCCGCCGTCAGACGCCCGAGGCCTGCGCCACCCGCAGCACGGCACGCTCCACCGCGAACTGCGCGTCGCGGCTCTCGCCCTTGACCTCCGCGTCCGCCTGAGCGACGGCGTTGATGGCCGCCGCGAGCCCCTCCGGCGTCCAGCGCCGCAGCTCGGACATCGCACGGTCCACCTGCCACGGCGCCAGGCCCAGCTCTCGCAGCGCGCCCTGGCCCCGGCTGCGGACCGCACCCACCTTGGCCAGCGTGCGCAGCTTCATCGCGAGCGCGGCGACGACGGGCACGGGATCGACCCCCGTCGCCATGGCGTGTCGCAGGAGCGCCACCGCCTGCCCCGCCTGACCGGCCACCGCGGCGTCGGCGACCCGGAAGCCCGTGGCCTCGATGCGACCGCCGTAGTACCGCTCGACGACGTCCGGTCCGATCACGCCGGTCGTGTCGGCGACGAGCTGCGCGCAGGCGGATGCCAGCTCGCGCAGGTCGCTGCCCACCGCGTCGACCAGCGCGCGGATCGCCGCGGCGTCCGCACGACGGCCCGCCCGCCGCAGCTCGGCGCTCGCGAACGACGTCTTGTCCGAGTCCGACGTCACGGGGTCGCACGCCACCGTGGGCACCTTGGCCGCCTTGAGCGTGTCGAGCAGCTTCTTGCCACGCTGGCCCGAGGCGTGGCGCAGGATCACGACGACGCCGTCGGCCGGGGAGGCCACGTAGGCGATCGCGTCGGCCATCAGCTCCTCCGTGCCGCGTTCGACGCCGTCGACGACCACGACCTTGTCCTCGGCGAACAGCGACGGGCTGGTCAGGACCCCGAGCTCCCCCGCCGCGTACTCGGCCGCGTCCAGGCGGGTCACCTCGACCGCCGGGTCGCCCTGCCGCGCGAGCCCGACCAGGCGCTCGACCGCCCGGTCCGCGAGCAGACCTTCGGCTCCGCGCACGAGCACGACCGGCGCGAGCTCGGCCTGCTCCCACGAGACGCCCTCCGTGCCCGCGCTGCGGCCGGAGCGGGCGGATGAGCGGCGAGGAGCGGGGGGCACCCGCACAGTCTGCCCGACGCCACCGACACCATCGACCGCCCAGGCCGTGGGCCGTGCTGCGCTCATCGACGCGGCCGCAGCAGCAGGCGAGCGACGCAGACGCCGGCGATCGCGAGGACCGCCGCACCCGCCACGCCGGGCAGCCACGCCGTCCTGGCGCCGGGCAGCGCCGCTGCGCACCGGGCGACCGCACCGATCCACCAGCACGCCCCACCCGCAGCCCAGGCCAGCGCCTGAGCGAGCGGGTGGCACCACGGCTCCACGACACCGGCGCCGAGGCCGAGGACGGTCGCCGGTGCGACGGCGGGACTCGCGACGAGGTTCGCGGGGACCGCGTAGAGCGACAGCGTCGGGTTCAGCAGCACGATCACCGGCGCGCACAGGAGCTGCGCGGCGACGGGGACCGCCAGGACCGTGGCCGTCTGCCGGCCCCAGCGCGACCAGCGGACCGCGAGCGGTTGCGCGACGACGACGATCCCGGCCGTGGCCAGCACCGACAGCGCGAACCCCACCTCCCCCGCCAGCCACGGGTCGATCACCAGCAGCACGACGACCGACGCGGCGAGCGCGGCAGGAGCCCGCGCTGGCCGGTCGAGCAGCAGCGCCCACACACCGACCAGGCCCATCACGGCCGCGCGCAGCACGCTGGGCGACGGGTGCACGACGAGCACCATGGCCACCATCGCGGCGAGGACGACTGGCGCCCGGGCACGGCGCGGCACCCGCACCAGACCCGCACCGGCGAGCGCGAGCATCGCCACGAGGGAGAAGTGGGCGCCGGACACCGCCGTCAGGTGGGTGAGCCCGGCGACCCGCAAGGCGTCCGTCAGGTCCGGCGGCACGCTCGACGTGTCGCCCACCGTCACGCCGGGGAGCAGCGCACGGGCGTCGCCCGTCAGCGGCTGCGCCAGGCGCTGCTCGGCCGTGCGGATCCGCTCGCCGGCCCGCCACCAGGGTCCAGCCCGGGCGAGCACACGCACCGGGCGGTCCGCGACCAGCAGGGCGACGGGTCGTTCCCCTCGCGGGACGTCACGCACCACCCCGACCAGCGCGACCCGGGCGCCGAGGGACGAGCCGCCGCCCGCCGGTCCCAGGACCCGCACCGGAGCGTGGACCCGCTGCGCCGCGGCCGGGTCCTGGACCGGCGCCACCGACTCCACCGTGAGCAGCCACGACTCCCGCGCGGGCGCGCCCGGCCAGGCGGCAGGCAGGGCCGTCGGGTCACCGCTGACGACGCCCGTGACCGCCACCTCGGCACCGACCCGGTCCGCCCAGCGACCGGACTCGCGCGAGGCGACCTGCGCCGCACCCGCGCCGGCGGTGATCGCCGCGACCAGCAGCGCGAGCGCCACCGTGGGCCTGATCGTCGACGTGCGGGCTCTGACCCCCAGCACCACGCCCGCCGTCGACGCACACACGACCGCCGCGACCAGCCCGCACGGCGCCGGGACGCGCACGACGAGCATCGCTGCGAGCCAGGCGACGGCCGCAGACGGTGCCAGGCGCAGGTCGAGCACCTCGAGTCCCTGCTCGGGCGGCGAGGACAGGTCGCTCTCCCCCACGCCGCGCACCCCCGGGACGTTCACACCCGCACCAGGTCGCGCAGCCTGGTCATCGTCGCGGGACCGATCCCCGGGACGTCCTCGAGCTGGTCGATGCTCGTGAACGGGTGCTCGCCGCGGTAGTCGACGATGCGGCCCGCCAGGACCGGTCCGACACCCGGCAAACCGTCGAGGGTCGCAGCGTCCGCGGTGTTGAGGTCCACCACGGCGGCCGTTCCAGCACCCGAACCGGCGGTGGTCGCGGGTGGTGCCCCGGGGGTGCTCGACGCCGCCCCCGGCTCGTCGGACCCAGCACCCTGCGCGCTCTCGCCCTTGCGTGGGACCACCACCTGCTCGCCGTCGACCAGGACCCGTGCGAGGTTCACCGCGTCGAGGGCCGCCGACGACGTCGCACCTCCGGCGGCGTCGATCGCGTCGGCGACGCGGCTCCCGGGCGGCATCCGCTCCAGCCCTTCGTGGCGGACGGCGCCGATCACGTGCACGACCACGGGCGGTTGTCCGCCGACGGTCTGCGGGACCGGGGTCGCACCGTCAGCCGGTCCGGCGCTCGCGCCCGCAGTCGCACCGACGACCGGCGCCACAGTGGACATGGACGCCGGTGTGCCCTCGGGTGCCGGGACGGGCAGGGTGACGGCGTCGCCGGCCCGCACGGACGCCGCGCGGACCGCCACCGCGCCGCCTACCAGCGCCAACGCGAGCGCCCCGGCCGCCGCGGCTCGCCACGAGACCCGCCATCGCACGCGACGCCGCGGCGCCTCGCTCCGCGCCAGCGGGTCGCCGTGCACCGCCGCGTAGCCGTCGCGCACGGTCCCCATGGCGTCGGCGGTCGCGACGCGACCATCCCGGGGGCCGTTGCTGCTCGGCACCACCGGAGGCTCGGGGGCGGGTGGTCGTGTGGAGGGTGGGCCCGCCGTCGACACCACAGGCGACGCAGCAGGCGACGCGGCAGGAGGCGCCACGGGCGGCGCGATGGGTGGCGTGGGTGGCGCTGTGCGCGCGGCGCCGGCCTCCCGGATCCAGTCGGGGACGCGCCAGTCGTCGTCGGGTGGCTCGTCAGGGCGGGGCGGGGCGCTCGGCTCGGGCGGCGCAGGAACCCAGGACCTCGCCGTCTGCGACCGAGGGGGCGCGGCGGGATCGGCCCGCTGCGCGAGCAGCGCGTCGAGCCGTGCACTGTCGCTGGTCGGCGGGGCAGGTCGACGGGGCACCCCGCGACGTTAGGTGCGTCCTACCGGAACCCGTCGCGCCGGAGCACGGGACTGTGGACCGCCCGTCCGCGGCACGTGCCTGTGGTCGGCTCGGCCCGCCTGCGGCGACGCCTCCGTCAGGCGTCGGTGACGACGACGGCCAGCAGCCCCGGTCCGGCGTGCGCGGCGAGCACGGCGCTCGACTCGCAGACCACGACCTCGACGAGGCGCTCCCCCGCCCAGGCGGCCAGCTGGTCGGCCATCGTGCGGGCGAGGTCGGGCTGGCCCAGGTGGTGGACCGCGGCGCGCGCGGCGGGGCGTGCCTTGATGTCGTCGAGCACCACGGCCTGCAGGCGGTCACGAGCGGCCCGGCGGGTGCGCACCTTCTCGGCGACGACGACGGACCCGTCCGCGATCGTCAGCAGCGGGCGCAGCCCCAGGACGATCCCGAGCGCCGCGGCCGGCGCGCTGAGCCGGCCACCGCGGCGCAGGTGGTCGAGCGAGTCGACGAGGAACCACGCGCGCGACGCGGCCGCGCCACGGCCGGCGGCCGCGACGACGTCGTCGACCGGTGGCAGCGGGGCCGCCTCGACGCGGCGTCGGAACCACCGCCTGCCCTCCACGGGCGGGGCGGGCGGGACCGGGGCGACGAGCGTCGCGGGCACCGGGAGACCGCCGGACGCGACGCGCGCGGCCTCGAGAACCGCGAAGCCGAGCGCCATGCCGACCGTGCCGGAGTCCACCACGTGCACCGGCACGGGCGCGGTCGTCGCGGCGAGCCGCGCGGCCTGCACCGTCCCCGACATCTGGCCGGACAGGTGCACGGAGACGACGGCGGTCGCCCCGCTCGCGGCGGCGCGCGCGTAGGCGGCGTCGAACGCGGCGGGCGACGGTTGGGACGTGCTCACGACCGCGTTGCCCGTGAGCGCGTCGAGCAGCCCCGCGGGAGACAGGTCGACGCCCTCGGCGAACCGCTCGCCGTCCGCCACGACGTCGAGCGGCACCACGCCGATCCCCCAGCGCTCGGCGACGCCGGGAGGGAAGGACGCCGTCGAGTCGGTGACGATCGCGACCGCCGGCGAGGCAGCCGCGGACCCGCGGTCGCGGCTCAGGCCGGCACCACGTTGACGAGCTTGGGCGCGCGCACGATCACGGTCCGCACGTCCCGGCCGTCCAGGGCGCGCTGCACACCGGCGTCGGCGAGCGCGAGCTCACGCAGCGCATCGTCGCTGACGTCGGGCGCGACCTCGACGCGGCCGCGCACCTTGCCCTGCACCTGGAGCACGCAGGTCACGGTCTCCTCGACCAGGTACGCCTCGTCGGCCACCGGGAACGGCTCGTGCGCGAGCGAACGCTCGTGCCCCAGTCGCGACCACAGCTCCTCGGCGACGTGCGGCGCGACGGGGGCCGTCATCAGGACCAGCGCCTCGACGGCTGAGCGCGGCGCCGCCGGCAACGTGGTCAGGTGGTTGTTGAGCACGATGAGCTTGGCGATCGCGGTGTTGACGCGCATCGCGGCCATGTCGACACTTACGTCGGCGATGGTGCGGTGCAGCACGCGCAGCGTCGCGTCGTCGGGCGCGTCGTCCGTGACGACCAGCGAGCCGTCGGTCTCGGAGACGACGTTGCGCCACAGCCGCTGCAGGAAGCGCTGCGACCCGACCACGGCCCGCGTCTCCCACGGACGCGACAGATCCAGCGGCCCCATCGACATCTCGTACACCCGCAGGGTGTCCGCGCCGTACTCCGCGTACATCTCGTCGGGCGTCACCATGTTCTTCAGCGACTTGCCCATCTTGCCGTACTCACGGTTGACGGCCTCGCCGTTCCAGGTGAACCCGGTCGCCGACGACTCGTCCTCGACCACCTCGGCCGCCGGCACGTGCACACCGCGGGCGTCCGTGTAGGCGTACGCCTGGATGTAGCCCTGGTTGAAGAGCTTGTGGAAGGGCTCGCCGGAGGACACGTGGCCCAGGTCGAACAGCACCTTGTGCCAGAAGCGCGCGTACAGCAGGTGCAGCACGGCGTGCTCGACGCCGCCCACATACAGGTCGACACCGCCGATCGAGCCCTCGGGCTGCGAGCCGTGGCCCGGGCCCATCCAGTACTGCTCGAGTGCCGGGTCGACGAGGGTGACGTCGCTGGTCGGGTCGAGGTAGCGCAGGTAGTACCAGCACGACCCGGCCCAGTTGGGCATGGTGTTGGTGTCGCGGCGGTAGGTCTTGGGCCCGTCGCCCAGGTCCAGGGTGACGTTCACCCAGTCCTCGTTGCGGCCCAGCGGCGGCTCGGGCGACGAGTGGGCGTCCTGCGGGTCGAACGTGCGCGGCGAGTAGTCCGGCACGTCGGGCAGGTTGACCGGCAGCGCGTCCGCGGGCAGCGCGATCGGCAGATCGTTCTCGTCGTAGACGATCGGGAACGGCTCGCCCCAGTAGCGCTGGCGGCTGAACAGCCAGTCGCGCAGACGGTAGGTGATGGTCTCCTCGCCGACGCCGCGCTCGGCCAGCCACGCGATCATCGCCGTCTTGGCCTCGGGAACGGCCAGGCCGTCCAGGCTCAGGGCGTCGTTCGACGAGTTGATGACGGGACCGGCTCCCGTGCGTGCACCCTCGGGCGTGCCGTCCGGCGCGTCGACCGTGTAGACCACGGGCAGCTCGTAAGCCTGCGCGAACGCGAAGTCGCGCTCGTCGCCGCCGGGGACGGCCATGATGGCGCCCGTGCCATAGCCCATGAGGACGTAGTCGGCGGTGAAGACGGGCAGCAGGTCGCCGTTCACGGGGTTGGCGGCCAGGTGGCCGGTGAAGACCCCGGTCTTGCGGCCGGCGTCGGCCTGGCGCTCGACGGCGGTCTTGGCGCCTGCCTCGGCCCGGTACGCGGCGACGGCCTCGGACGGGGTCGCGTGGCCACCGGTCCAGGCGTCGCGCGTGCCGTCGGGCCAGGCCGCGGGCACCTCGTCGAGCAGCGGGTGCTCGGGCGCGACCACCATGAACGTGGCGCCGAACAGCGTGTCCGGACGGGTGGTGAAGACCTCGACGGTCTCGCCTCCCACCACCGCGAAGCGCACACGTGCGCCCGACGAGCGGCCGATCCAGTGCCGCTGCATCGACTTGACCTTCTCGGGCCAGTCGATGTGCTCCAGGTCGTCGGTCAGCCGGTCCGCGTAGGCCGTGATCCGCATGTTCCACTGCCGCAGGCTGCGCTGGAACACCGGGAAGTTGCCACGCTCGGAGCGCCCCTCCGACGTGACCTCCTCGTTGGCCAGCACCGTGCCCAGGCCCGGGCACCAGTTCACGGGCGTCTCGGAGACGTAGGCGAGGCGCTGGGAGTCGACGACGCGGCGCCGCTGGACGGCGTCCAGGTCCGCCCACGCGATCCCGGCGTCGACGCCGTCGACCTCCGGCAGCGCACGGCCCGCGGCGTAGGCGGCCTCGAGCTCCGAGACGGGCCGGGCGGCACCGCGGCCACCGTCGGCCCGCACGGCGTCCTCGTCGTACCAGGAGTCGAAGATCTGCAGGAAGATCCACTGCGTCCAGCGCACGTACTCCGGGTCGATCGTCGCGAACGACCGGCGCGGGTCGTGCGCCAGTCCCAGGCGGCGCAGCTGGCGCTGCATGATCGCGATGTTGGCCTCGGTGGTGGTGCGCGGGTGCTGCCCCGTCTGCACGGCGTACTGCTCGGCGGGCAGGCCGAACGCGTCGAAGCCCAGGGCGTGCAGGACGTTGTCGCCCTGCATGCGGCGGAAGCGCGCGACCACGTCGGTGGCGATGTACCCGAGCGGGTGGCCGATGTGCAGGCCCGCGCCCGACGGGTACGGGAACATGTCCATCACGAAGAAGGGCTTGGCCGACGGCTGCGCGTGCCGCCCGTCGCCGTCCGTGAGCTCACCCGTGGGGTTGGCCGCGTAGAACGTGCCGCGCTCCTGCCACGCGTCCTGCCAGCGCAGCTCGATGTCCTGCGCGAGGGCGGCCGTGTACCGGAACGGCACGTCGTCCGAGGCTGCGTGCGTGGAGGCTGCGTGCGTGGGGGCTGCGGGACCGGAGGCGGCGGCGGTGGTGGCGGAGGTTCCCTGCGAAGTCACCCGCCGAGTTTACCGGCCGTCGTCGCCCCGACAGGACGGTCAGGCCGCGGCGCCGACGGGCTCGCGCGTCGTCGTCGGCGTCGCAGGCTCCGGGCCGCCGCGCCCGACCGTGAGCATCGCGAGCAGTCCGAGGGCCGTCAGGCCGGCTCCCACCCAGGCGGGCGCCAGGTATCCGAGACCCGCCTCGATGACCAGGCCCCCCAGGAACGCTCCGGTCGCGTTGCCCAGGTTGAGGGCGGAGTGGCACAGCGCGGCACCGAGCGAAGGTGCCGCGGGCGAGACGTCCATGAGCCGGGTCTGCAGGGACAGGCCCAGGATCTGCGAGGTGACGCCCAGCAGCACGAGCGCGACGACGACCGCGACCGGCTGGTGGCCGACGACGCCGATCGCGACGAGCACGGCGATGGTCGAGACCATGCCCGCGATGACGGTGCGGTAGACGGACCGGTCGGCGAGCCGGCCGCCGATCACAGTCCCCGCCGTCATGCCCAGCCCGTACAGCGCCAGGACGACGGGGACCACGGCGACGTCGACACCCGCCGCGTCCGTGAGCAGCGGCTTGACGTAGGAGTACACGGCGAACATCCCGCCGAACCCGATCGCGCCCGCGCCGAACGCGATCCACAGGCGACGGTTGCGCAGTGCCGCCA
>Ga0160448_100288_pt1 | contig 19527 bp, 15 predicted proteins | sample HID1973M_E1MG_FD_108269 | JGI IMG/M metagenome (GOLD analysis project Ga0160448, IMG submission 108269) | Enriched mosquito-associated microbial communities from UW Madison campus, WI, USA - HID1973M_E1 MG | ecosystem: Host-associated > Arthropoda: Insects > Digestive system > Unclassified ...
CCTCGGCGCCTGCATCAGTCAATACCGTTGCTGCCTTCCGGCCCTGGCGGGATTTTCGACCTAGCATCGCGAGGGACCGACGGGGTCACCATAGACGCGGGCCGCAAACTGCGCGGCCCGGGTGCGCGCATTGTACCGGTTCCCGGCCGCCAGCGGCTAGCCGGGGTTGTACGCCAACCAGCCGCGGAAGGTGAAGCCCGCATAGAACAGCGCCACGTCCGCAAAGCCCGCTTCGCGCAGCAAAGCCTCATCCTGCTCCGGCGAGAGCGTAGGCAGCTTGCTGCTGATGGCCGCAATGGCGTTGGCGGCATTGGCAAACGGCACGCCCGAGGCCGCTGCAAAGGCCGCGTAGCGTTCCAACCAGCGGGTCTTTTCCGGCTCCTCCTGCGGGAAGCTGTGCTGTGCCACCACAAGAGGCGCACCCGGAAGCAGCCGCTGACGGATTTCGCGCAGCGTATGCAGCCGCTCCGGCACCGGCAGGAAGTGCAGGGTCAGCAAGCAGGTCGCCGCGTCAAACGGCCCGTCCGGCGCGGTGTCGACATAGCCCTCGTGCAAGTCCACCCGCGTGATCAGCTCGCCCAGGGTCGAGCGCGCCAGCGCCAGCATCTCGGCCGATGGATCCACGCCCACGAAACGCCACCCCGCGTGCGCCTGCGCAAACACCTTCAGCTCCAGCCCGCCGCCCGCGCCGATCACGAGCACCGAACCTTGGTCAGGCACGCTTTCGGCCAACAGCAGCGTGGTCATCTGCTGCAAGCCGTGGAAACCCGGCACCTGGCGCACGGGACCTTCGGCGTAGCGGGCCACTGCCTGCGGATCACTGAATCCGGTCATGGGGTCACCTTGCGGGGGAAGCAAAGAGTGTTGAGGCATGGCGCGCGAATCGCAAGGCGGAGTAGCTCCCACGCTTTGTCGAGCCAGAAGTTTGGAACCGGGCACTGGCGCGACTAAACTGCGCGAGGGGAAAGGCCATGGGGGGTCCAGGGCCGGGAGATTCTTGGCATGAAGCTAGGTGTACTGAAGGCGCGCGTCATGGGCGCTGCGTTGCTGGTCGTGGGTGTTTCGCAAGGGATGGCGGTGCAGGCAGCCGACACCGAGGCGTCTCCGGCTTCATGGCAAGCCTTCCTCAAACGGCCCACCATCGAGAATGTGCAGCTCTCGCCTGACGGTGCGCGCTTGCTCGTGGCCGAGCGTGCGGACGACCGCACCTTCGTCAGCATCCGCGACGTCAAGACCTTGGCACTGATCAACCGCTTCGATCCGGGCGATGGTGGCGAAATCCATACGCTGCGCTGGCTTGACGATGCGCGTTTCCTGGTTTCGGCCAATGCCGTGCGCAAGAAGTACAACGTGGCCTTCAACGACCCGGTGATGGCCATCATCCAGGCCAATGGCAAGGGTCGCTACATGGTGCCGGCCAACTTCCTGGCTACCATCGAAGGCGATCCGGATCACCTGCTGGTCACCCAGTGCACCAACTGGGGGGATGGCGGTTGCTTCGATGCCGTGCACAAAGTGGAGATTGGCCATACCAATCGGGTCGGTGATGCCATCATCACCGCGCCGGATCGGGATTCGGTGCTGTTCTCGGATCGCTACGGCAACGTGCGCTTTGCTTCCTCGGTCGACGAACAGGCCGACACAAAACTACATGCCCACGTGGGCGATGAAAAAGGCTGGACGCTGATCAACGACAGTGAGGACAGCGGCGTCGACGTCTGGCCGATTGGCGTGGACAGGGACGGCGCGTCCGGCTTCCTGCAGGCTGAGCGGGCCGAGGGTCCTGACGTGGTGGAGCGCTATGAGTTCGCCACCGGCAAGCGCACCGATGTGTATCGCCATGCGTTCTCCGATCCTATCCGCATCATCACCGCCTTCGACAAGCTCACTCCAATTGGCGCGTACTACAACGCCACCTCGCCGCAGGCAGTGATTTGGAACCGCGGTCATCCGGATGCGCAGGCGATTGCGTCGATCCTGGCGGCGTTTCCGGGACGCATAGTCAGCGTCACCAGCACCTCGGCCGATGGCAGCAAGGTTGTGGTGGCATCGGTGGGCGATCGAGATCCCGGCACCTGGTATCTGTTTGATCGTGCCGCCAATCGGGCCACGCCGCTGGCGCGCGCGAAATCGTGGTTGACCGAATCCAAGCTGCCCAAGAACCGCGAAGTGGTGCTCACCGCGCGCGACGGCATCAACCTGCATGGCGTGCTCACTCTGCCGCCGAACGGCCCGGAACGCGGATTGCCGATGGTGGTGGTGCCGCATGGCGGCCCGCACGGCGTGTTCGACTCGGCCATGTACGACACCGAGGCGGCGTTGCTGGCCAGTGAAGGCTACGCGGTGCTGCGGGTGAATTTCCGCGGCTCTGGCGGTTACGGCCGCAAGTTCCAGCAAAGCGGTTGGATGCAATGGGGCCGCGCCATGCAGGATGACGTCACCGACGCCACCCAGTGGGCGATTGCGCAGGGCATTGCCGCGCCGGATCGCATCTGTGTGTACGGCTGGAGCTACGGCGGCTACGCAGCGTTGATGGGCGGCGTGCGCGAGCCGGCACTGTATCGCTGCATTGTCGGCGCGGCCGGCCCCTACGACCTCGCCAAGCTTTACAAGTGGGGCAACATTCGCCGCAGCGACTACGGCCTGGAATATTTGGCCAAGGTGGTGGGCAAAGATCAGAAGGTGCTCGCCGAGCGCTCCCCAACCACTCAAGCGTCCGCCATCAAAGTACCGGTGCTGCTGGTGCACGGCCGGCTTGATGCACGCGTGGACGTCGCGCATGCCCGACGCCTGGCCAAGTCGTTGCGCGAAGCTGGCGTTGACGTCCAGTTCCAGGAATACCTGAAGGCCGGTCACGGCTTGAACCTGGATGAAGACGAAGCAGACTTCTACACCCGGCTGTTGGCGTTCCTGGCCAAGAACACCCAGCCGCGTGGCGCAACGGCGAAGAATGATTCTGCCGGCCGCTAAAGACTACTGAAATGCCAGCGTGAGCACCCGCAATGCATTCTGCGTACGTCGGTCGCTGAGATTGCTGTAAAGCATCACGTCCTGCGCGCGAATCGGCGGCAGCGACAGCAGGCCGTTGACATCCACGGTGCCGGTCGGCGCGGCGCGGCGCGCCAGCACCGCTACCGCGAGACCGGCCACGGCGGCGGCGCCCAGGATTGCAGCGCCCTTGCCGACGAAGACTTCGTGCCATTCGATGCCGGCCCGATCCAATGCGCGCACCGACTCCATGCGGATGCGGCACGACTCCCCTTGGGTCGCCAGCGGCAACGGCTGGCCGGCGCGTGACTCCCAGCCGCTCGCCGCGAACCAGGAAAACGACTCGGCAAACACCTTCTTGCCGCGCTTGCCGCGATCCTCCGGACGCAGTACCAGCACCGCATCGAGTTCACCGTTCTCCAGAGCCCGCATGAGATCGCTGGTGCCGGCGACGCGAATCTCCACCCTCAGCTTCGGATCGTGGTCGCGTAGGCGCCGCAGCAGTAGCGGTAGTTCGTTGCCGACCAACACCTGGCTGATGCCAATCGCCAAGCGGCGCTGCTCGGTCTCGAAGGCGGCTGCCGCGCGGTCGTGCGAAGACACGAGCTCGCGTGCCACGGAGAGAAAGGTCAATCCCTCCGCCGACAGGCGAACATGCCGCGGCGTGCGTTCCAGCAGGCGGCGGCCGAGTTGTTCTTCCAGGCGCTGCAGCTTGAGGCTGACGGCGGACTGGGTGGTGCCCAGCACGTCGGCGGCGCGGGTGAAGCTCTGCAAATCCGCCGCCAACAGAAAGGCCTTGACCGCGTCCACGTCCATAGACTTCATGTGGCTGGATTCGATTCTGAAATGACAGATATGCTTTTAGATGCGTTTATCGAATTTATCAAGCGAACTAGGATGGGACGGTCAACCCCTCCTTAAGGACTCGCAGATATGAAGCTACTCACCGGAGCGTTGGTCGCCATGCTGGGCGGAATGGGTGCGCGTGACGCGCAACCCGCAGCCGTGTTCCCCCTGCAAGGCACGTGGACTTTGGTGGCCGCGGACAAGCTCTTGCCCGATGGCGAGAGGACGCGAGACTACGGCGAGAGCCCAAAGGGCAGGTTGATCATCGACGCCAAGGGGCGCTACTCGCTGCAGATCTTCAAATCCGAGCGTCTGCGCTTTGTCAGCGATAACAAACCCGATGCCAGCGTCGATGAACTGAAGTCCGCGGTCATGGGCAGCAGCACGCACTATGGCTCGGTGGCGATCGACGAACGGGCAGCGTCGCTCGTGTTCTCGATCGAAGGTTCGTCCTTTCCCAACTGGGAAGGCACCACGCAACGGCGCCAGTACCGCCTGGACGGCGCCGAGTTGCAGTACCAGGTGCCGCCTCGTGCCGATGGCAGCATCCCCATCTCCGTCTGGCGCCGGCTTGACTAGGCGTTCTCGACCTTGGCGCTTGTCAGGCTTAGAGTAGCCGCGGGTGGCCCCCGTCGACTGGAGGATTCATGCGCATCCTATGGCTTGTTCTGCTAACCACGCTCAGCGGCTCCGTTATCGCACAGCAGCATGCCGATCATCATCGTGATCACGACGTCGTCTTCAACTCTGCCGGCCAACTGCTGACCTGGTGTGAGCAAGAAACGCGTGCGCATTACGCGGGCAAGGGTCTCGCCACTTACCAATGGACCGGCCGGCATTTCGAGGACGGCAATACGCTGCACGCGGAAGGCAAGATCCGGGTCGACGGCAATGACGTGCCGGTCCGCTGCCGCGCGGCCAAGGGTGCGCGCGAGCGTGATGCGGTGATTGAGCTGGCGTCGTAATGGACAACACCATTACCGTGACCGAGCTGGTGGTGTTGCTTGCCATAATGTGGCTGCCGATCTTTGCCGTGTTCGCTGTGCTGCATTGGCAGTTGTTGGCGGGACGACGCTGGCGCGGCGCATGGGTGGCAGGTGCTTTCGTGGTGGGCATCATCGCAGCCATCGGCCTCTGGGTCTCTCCGGTCAGCCGGGTCTTTATCTACTTGGGGTCGACCATTCCCTTCCTCGCCGTGGGCGGGATTCCGATCCAGGCGGCACTGCTCTCCGCGCTGGTCGTCACGCTTTCTTTGCTGTTACTGCACAGGCGTCGCCACCGTTGATGGAATCCCGGGGAAGCGCACAGCCGCGATGACGAAACTGATCATTCTCCCTGGCCTGGATGGCACAGGGACCTTGCACGCGGAATTCCTCAGCGCGTTGAGCGGCACATTTGAGCGCTCGCAAGTCTTGTCGTATCCGTCCAACGAGACGCTTGGCTACGCCGAGCTTGAAACCTTGGTGCGAGCAGAGTTGCCAGGTTCGAAGCCGTTTGTGCTGCTGGGCGAGTCTTTCTCCGGGCCGATTGCCTTGGCCATCGCCGCCAAGCCGCCAGCCAACCTGGTGGGACTTGTGTTATCCACCACGTTCGCGCAGCGAGCAGTCGCCGTGCCTGCCTTCCTGGTGCCGCTGCTGCGTCTGGCGCCCGTGCGTGCGGTGCCATCGGTGTTGCTGACGTGGGGGTTGCTGGGGCGTTGGGCGACGCCGCAGCTCACCGCATCGTTGCAACGATCATTGCGGGCGGTTTCGCCTTCGGTGCTCAGGTTCCGCGCGGAAGCGAGCTTGCGCGTGCAAGAACCGGTACTAGCGGACATCCGCGTTCCTGTCCTCTATCTCCGCGCGCGTGACGATCGGCTGATCGCCGCCAAGGCTGCGGACTACCTGCGTGCGTCAATCGCGCAATGCCGCATCGTCGACGTGGCCGGACCGCATTTGCTGCTGCAGGCAGCCCCGCTGGAATGCGCCCACGCTGTCGCTGAGTTCTCGCAACAGTTCGCATCACCTGCACGATGAGCCGGGCATTACCCCCCCAACGCAATCGTCAGCAACACCAGCGCCAGTCCCAGCCCCACCATGCCCAGGCCCACCCGCCAGGGCGAGCGGCCGATGGAGCGCGCGTAAACCACGCCGGTAAGGAACAGCATCACCAGTGCCACCGCGTTGGACAGGCGCATCGCCGGATGCACCTGTTCCACCAGCAGGAAGGGGATGGCTAGCGGGAAGGTGGTGAACACCACCAGCAGGCAGATGCCCAGGCCGCCCAGCCAGTCGCGGCGATGCAAGGACGTGTCGGTCGAGGGCGCTGGCAGCGCGAGCAGGCGCTGGCGCAAGGTCTCGCGCTCATCGGCGCTCACCAGCTCGCTCAGCGGTGCGGGGATCGCGTCGGCAATCCGTTGCCGGGCCTGCGCTGGATCCGCACTTTGGGTGATCGCGTCGTACAAGGTGCGCGCCGCACTGCGATCCGCGCGGCAGTACATCAGATAGATGATGCCGTCGATGATGCCCCAGGCGATGTTGCAGCCCAGCGCGCCTATCAACATGGTGCGCACATCGTCGCGGCCGGCGTCGGCCACGCTCAGGGTCCCGGTGAAGGTGAGCGTCATGATCAGGCCGAACAGGATCTCCGAGGCGCGTTCGCTGGGATCCAGGATGCGGCCGCGTGTGTTCGTGGCTGATGAGAGCGGCGAGGGCAGGGAGCGGGAAGGCCACATGGCAAAGTCCTGCTGGGGTCGTATCGGCGTTCAGATCCAGCGCGGGTCAGCGGTGAAGTCGATGGTCAGCCAGAACTGATCGTTGTCGGCGCCGATGCGCGCGGCGATATCGCTGCGTATGCGATCGGCCTTGTCCAGCGTCCCGAACACGTAGTCGGGCGGCACCAGAAAGTGCACTTCGATAAAACGGATGCGGCCCATCTTGGCCACGTGGCTGGAGTAATCCAAAAAGCCCTGCGTGGCCACGACATCGCGCAGCACTTCCTGCACGCGCTGATCCAAATCGCTCGGCGCCACCTGCATCACCTCCTGGATGGCGCGGGCGGTGGCGCGCAGCGGCAGCGGCAGCATGAAGACGGCAATGGCCAGCAGCACGCCGGAATCGATATAGGGCACCCACGAGGCCCGCGCCGAACCTTCCAGTGCGATGGCGGCGGCAAAGCCAATCAGCAGGGCCAGGCTGAGCAGGCCGCTGATCACCCAGCTGCGCGCGTCCAGCGCCAGCAGGGTCGAATCCAGGCGACGCGCATGGCGCTTCATGTACACGGCCATGGCCAGCCCGGTCACGGTGAGCACACCGGCCCAGATCGAGGCGATGCCGAAGTGGACCTGGCCGCCGCCGGTCAGCAAGCTCTCGATGGCGTTGGCCGCTGCGTAGATGCAGGACAGCGCCAGAATCGAGCCGCCGAGTGCTTCGACCATCGGCTCCAGGTGGTAGTAACCAAACTGGAAGCGGCGGCTGCCTTCGTTGGCCAGCAGCCGCGACACTGCCAGCGACAGTACGGTGATCACCACATCGACCAGGCTGTACATGCCGTCGAACACCAATGCCTGCGAGCGGGTCAGCAAGCCGATGACCACGCCAGCCGAGCCAATCAGCAGGGTGATGCCGATCGACAGGCGCAGGAGTCGCTGTTCGTCGCGGGTGTCCACGGGATCATTCTCGCCGGTTGGACGTGGTTCGGGAATGGACCGCGCCACTGTACGCGGTCTGGGACCGCGCGGGCGCCGGCTGCGCGACATCTTGCGGCCAAGCGCATGGCAAGGCTGTTGGGCCAAGGGCCAATAGTCGCGCCGCGATGCGGGGACTAGATTCGCCCTCGCTCACGCGCGGTCGTCGCGGCGCTGCGGAATGGCCTGCCGAACGCGCGCGGATGCAACAAGGCACCCCCGTATCTGGAGGTTCGCATGCGCCGCGCCCTAGCTACCACTCGGCAAGCTCGCTTGCCGCTCGTCGCCAGTCTGGCCCTCGCCGTCGCCGGTGTGCTGGGCACGTCGGATGCCTTGGCGCAGTCCAGCGAGACTGCGCAGCTCAAGGCGCAGTTGGAACGCATGCAACAGCAGCTGCAGCAACAGCAGACGTCGATGGAACAGATGCGCAAGCGCATAGACGAGCTGGAGTCGGCAGACGCCGCGCGCGCCCAAGCCGCGCCCACCCAAGCGGCACCGACAACGACGGCCGCAGCGCCAATTACCGCCGTGGCCGTGGCGCCCGTAGCCGCAGTGGAAGCACCTTCGCGCATCACCCAGCCGCCGTCGGCGATGGCCGGCGTGCAGGAGCCCGCACCCGATGGCTACATGCCGCTGGGCAACAGCGGCAGCTTCGTCAAGCTCGACGTGGTCGCGCAAGTGGACATGATGGTCGACGACAAGTTCATGGGCTACCAGGATCTGTTTATCCCGGCCTCGATCCCGGTCACCGGTGCGGCCTTCCATGATTCGGACACGCGCACCACCCTCAGCGGCAAGCAGAGCGTGGTACGCATGGACTTTATGCGCGACACCCCCTATGGCGTGATGAAGGTGGTCTACAAGAACAACTTCTTCGGCTTTGGTGGTCCGGACATGGACTACAACCTGCAGTACCTGTACGGCGAGCTGCAGAACAAGAACTACTCGGTGCTGGCCGGCTACTACCTGTCCGGCTTCACCGATATCAGCGTGTTCCCCAACACGCTGGATTACGAAGGTCCCAACTCCTTCACCTTCAAGTACGCGCCGCAGATCCGCTACACGCCGGTGCTGTACCGGCAAGGCGAGTCGCGCTTGACCCTGCCGATGTCGCTGGAAAAACCCAATGCCGACATCGCGGTGATTGGCGACTATCAACCCTACTCGCGCTGGCCCGACGTGACCCTGGGCCTGCGTTGGGAAACGCCGGATTGGCATATCCAATGGGCCAACGTGTTCCGCGACCTGGCCACGCAAAGCGCCATTGACGACGCCACCCGCACCACCGAGGCCTACGCCACCCAGCTGACCTTTGCCGCCGGCGTGTTCGAGAACGACAGCGTGCAGGGTTGGGTCAGCACCGGCAAAGGCTATGCGAACTTCCTGCAGGACATCACCGGCTTTGGCCTGGATGCGGCGTTCACACCTGCGCTGCAACTGGAGGCCATCGACGCCGAAGGCTATGGCATGGGCTACACCCATACCTGGCGCGAAGGCCTGACGTCCAGCGCTTCCTACGGCTATCTGAAAATCGATCCGGACGACGATCTGCTGATCGATTCCACCTTGCCGGAGAGCACCCACTACGCCTCGTTGAACCTGGCCTGGCAGTTCAGCGATCGCGCCATGCTAGGTGGCGAACTGCTATGGGGCCGGCTGGAAGACCTGGCCGGCAACAGCGGTGAAGCCAAGCGTGTGCAGGTGTCGTTCCGCTACGACCTCAATCCCTGATTGTCGCGGAGGTGCGACGTGTCAATGACACAACCCTGGGTGCTGTACGTCACCAGCGATCCGCCGGACGAAGGCTCGGTGTACCGGCTGGCACTGGAACGGTTGGGTCACGCGGTGCGCGAACACGGCATGGAGGTGGTGCGCGCGCACAGCTGGCAAGACGGCCTGATCGCCGCACGCGGTTCGGCCACCTACTCGGCGGTGGTGATTGATTGGGATCTGGGCGAGACCACCGACTGCAGCGAAGCGCCGGTCACCGAGATCATCCAGGAGGTGCGGCGCAAATCACTGCGCCTGCCGATCTTCCTGATCACCCGCGACGTGGAAGAAGGTCAGTTGCCCTGGAGCGTGGTCAGCGAAGTGCAGGAGTACGTCAACCTGCTCGGCGAGACGCCGGAGTTTTTCGCCCGCCGTCTGCAGTTTGCGGTGGAGACCTATCACGCCGGCCTGCTGCCGCCGTACTTCAAGGCGCTGCGCAAACTGACCATCGAAGGCGCCTACCAATGGGACGCGCCCGGACACATGGGCGGTGCGGCGTACTTGAAGCATCCGGCCGGCGCAGAGTTCCACCACTTCTTTGGCGAGAACCTGATGCGCGCCGACATCGGCATCTCCAATGCCGAACTCGGCTCCTGGCTGGACATCGAGGGTCCGCCGGCCGAGTCGCAGCGCATGGCCGCGCGTGTGTTTGGCGCCGACTGGACCTTGTATGTGCTGGCCGGCTCCTCGGCCTCCAACCGGATCGTGGTGCAGGCCTCGGTGGGCGAGGGCGAGACCGTGGTGGTGGATCGCAACTGCCACAAATCGTTGAACCACGCGATGACGTTGGCGGGCTCAAAGCCAGTGTATTTCCAGCCCAGCCGCAACGGCTACGGCATGATTGGGCCGATCCCGCCCGCCAATTTCAGCAAGGCGCATATCGACGGCCTGGTCGGCAACGCCGGCAAGCCGGTGCACGCGGTGGTCACCAATCCCACCTACGACGGCATTCTCTACAACGTCGATGAAGTGGTGCGCCGGCTGGCCGAGAGCGTGCCGCGCGTGCACTTTGACGAGGCCTGGTACGCCTACGGCAAGTTCCATCCGGTCTATGCGCAGCGCTACGCCATGGGCGTGCCGCGCGACATCCCCAATCGCCCCACGGTGATGGCGGTGCAGTCCACCCACAAGATGCTGCCGGCGTTCTCGATGGCCTCGTACATCCACGTCAGCAACAGCGAACGCGGCGCGGTGCCATGGGCGCCGCTGAAAGAAGCCTTCATGATGCACGGCACCACCTCGCCGTTCTATCCGCTGATCGCCTCGCTGGACGTGGCCACGGCGATGATGGATGAGCCCTCTGGCCCGGCCCTGCTGGAAGAGACGGTGCAGTACGCGGTGGAGTTCCGTAAGCGTGTGGCCGGCGCGGCGCAGCGCTTCAAGGATGCCGGCGACTGGAGCTTTGATGTGTTCCAGCCGGGCACGGTCGCCATTGATGGCAAGCAGGTGCCGTTCCACCAGGCGCCCACCGAGGCCTTGTGCCGGGATCCCGCACATTGGCTGCTGCGCGAAGGACAGTCCTGGCATGGCCTGCCCGACGAAGCGGTGGCCAGCGATTTCGCCATGCTGGATCCAACCAAGGTGACCATCCTGTGCCCGGGCACCGACTCGCACGGCAAGCTGGCCAAGCAGGGCATCCCCGGCACCATCCTGACCAAGTTCCTCGGCGCGCGCCGGCAGGCGATCGCGCGCACCGGCGACTACACCGTGTTGATCCTGTTCTCGGTGGGCACCACCCAGGGCAAGTCCGGCACGCTGATGGAAACGCTGCTCTCGTTCAAGCGCCTGTACGACCGCGGCGCCAGCCTGGAAGAAGCGCTGCCCGAACTGGTGCAGGCCTATCCGGATCGCTACGGCGCCATGAGCCTGCGCGAACTCTGCGACGAGATGCACGCGGTAATGACCGAGCACGACTTGCAGGCCAATGCCAATCGCGCCGGTGAGGTGCTGTCCGAGCAGGTGCTGACCCCGGCGGCGGCCTACCAGCATCTGATCCACAGCCGCACCGAAGAAGTGCGGCTGGCGGATCTGCCGGGCCGCGTGGCCGCGCTGATGATCGTGCCGTATCCGCCAGGCATCCCGGTGCTGATGCCGGGCGAACGCGTGGACCCGGCAGGCGGCGTGATCCTCAGATACCTGCAATCGGTGGAAGCCTTCGGCAAACGATTCCCGGGCTTTGGCCGCGAAGTGCAGAACATCCATCCCGATGCCAACGGCGACATGTGGGCGCGCGTCATCCTCGACGACGCCCTGCGCTGATCGGCGCCATTGCCGCCCCAAGGAGAACACCATGCTCGAGCGCCGAAGCCAACGCGTGAAAATGCGCGTGTTGCTGGTCCATCCCAAGATTGGCAGCGAGAGCGCAGGCGGGCGCGCCTGCCGCATCGTCATCCAGGAGTTTGCCGACCGCAACATCGAAACCGAGACGGCAGTGGATGCCGAGGACGCGCGCGCGATTATCCAGTCCGACGCGTCCATCCAGGCGGTGATGCTGGACTGGTCGGTGCCCGGCGAAGACGGCCAGGTCGGCGAACCGCCGGCGGCAGCCGGCCTGATCGAGACCATCCGCGCGCGCAACGACCGCATTCCGATCTTCCTGCTGACCGAGCGCAACAAGACCAAGGCGCTGACCATCGAGCTGATCAACGCCATCGACGAGCTGGTCTGGCTGCTGGAGGACTCGGCCACCTTTGTCTGCGGGCGGGTGGAGGCGGCGATCCGTGTCTACATCAAGGCGCTGTTTGGTCCGCTGACCAGCGCGCTGCGCGAGTTCGCGCAGGTGCATGAGTACTCCTGGCATACACCGGGTCACACCGGCGGCACTGCCTTTCTCAAGCATCCGGCCGGGCGTGCCTTCCACGACTTCTACGGCGAGAACCTGTTCCGCACCGATCTGTCGATCAGCGTGGGCGAGCTGGGCTCGCTGCTGGATCACAACGGCCCGATCGGTGAGAGCGAGCGCTACATCTCGCGCATCTTTGGTTCGCATCGCAGCTACTCGGTCACCAATGGCTCCTCCACCTCCAACCGGGTCATCTTCATGGCCTGCGTGGGCCAGAAGCAGATCGTGCTGTGCGATCGCAACTGCCACAAATCCATCGAGCATGGCCTGACCATGACCGGCGGCGTGCCGCACTACCTGGTGCCGTCACGCAACCGCTACGGCCTGATGGGGCCGATCTATCCCAAGCGCCTGGAAGAGGGCACGGTGCAGGAGGCGGTCAACGCAGATCCGCTGGCGCGTGACCTGGCCGACAAGCGACCGGTGTTCGCGGTGGTCACCAATTCCACTTACGACGGCCTGTGCTACGACGTAAAGCGGGTCTCGGAGATCCTCAACCAGCACGTGGACTGCATGCATTTCGACGAAGCCTGGTTCGGCTACGGTCGCTTCAACCCGATCTATCGCGGGCGGCTGGCGATGCATGGCGATGCCAAGGATCACAAGCCCACCGACGCCACCGTGTTCTCCACCCATTCCACCCACAAGCTGCTGGCGGCGTTCTCGCAAGCGTCGTACGTCCACCTGCGCGAAGGGCGCCGGCCGATGCCGCATGCGCGCTTTAACGAGTCGTTCATGATGCATGCCTCGACTTCGCCGTTCTATCCGATCATGGCTTCCAACGAGGTGGCCGCCTCGATGATGGACGGCGCCGGCGGCTTGGCGCTGACCCGCGAGAGCATCGACGAGGCGGTGGCGTTCCGGCAAGTGGTCGGACGGGTGGCGCGCGAGTTCCAGAAGAAGGACGAGTGGTTCTTCCGCACCTGGAACGCCACCCAGGTGCGCGATGAGAAGGGCCAGTCGGTGCCATTCGAAGACGCCGCGCCCGAACACCTGGCGACCACGCCGGATTGCTGGGTGCTGCATCCGGGCGAGGTCTGGCACGGCTTTGACGGCCTGGAAGACGGCTATTGCATGCTCGACCCGATCAAGGTCTCGGTGCTCACGCCCGGCATGCAGGACAACGGCGAGTTTGCCGCGCAGGGCTTCCCGGCCACGCTGCTCACCGCCTACCTGGATGCGCGCGGCATCGAGGTGGAGAAAACCAGCGACTTCGCCGTGCTGTTCCTGTTCTCGATCGGCATCACCAAGGCCAAGTGGGGCACCCTGCTGACCGCGATGATCGACTTCAAGCACGACTACGACGCCGACGTGCCGCTGTCACGGGTCATGCCCGGGTTGGTCGAAAGCCATCCCGAACGCTATGGCCAGCTGGGCCTGCGCGGTCTGGGCGATGAGATGTTCAAGGTACTGCGCGAAGGCGGCCAGACCCGTCACCTGGCGCAGGCCTTCAACATCATCCCGCAGGCGCGCATGACCCCGGCCGACACCTACCAGGAACTGATCCGCGGCCGCGTTGAGCGGGTGTCGCTGGATGCGCTGGCCAATCGCACCGTGGCCACCAGCGTGGTGCCGTATCCGCCTGGCATTCCGATGATGATGCCCGGCGAAACCGCCGGCCCCGCCGACGGCCCGCACATCGGTTACCTGAAAGCGCTGCGCGCCTGGGACAGCGCCTTCCCCGGCTTTGGCCATGACACGCACGGAGTGGAAGTGGAAGACGGCGAGCACTACATCCAGTGCCTGATCGGTAGTTGAGATCATGGCCGGGCCAGCCAAGGGCGAGATGGGCCTGCTGGCGGCGTCCTCGCTGGTGGTGGCCAATATGGTTGGCACGGGTTTGTTCCTGCTGCCCAGCAGTCTGGCTACGGTCGGCAGCATTTCGATCTTCGGTTGGATTGTCTCGGCCATCGGCGCCACGGCCGTGGGGCTGGTGTTTGTGCGGCTCAGCAAGGTCTCGCCCAGCCCCGGCGGTCCTTACGCTTATGCGCGTGATCACGTGGGGCCATTCGCCGCGTTCCAGACCAACTTGTTGTACTGGGGCGCGAGCGTGCTCGGCAATGTGGCCATCGCGGTCTCGGTGACCGGCTACCTGGCGGTGTTCTTCAAGCCGCTGGAGGCGCCGCTGGCCGCCAACGCCTGCACGATCGCGATCATCTGGTTTTTTGTCTGGCTCAACACGCGCGGGGCCGATGTCATTGGCCGCTTCGCCTTTGTCAGCACGCTGGCCGGAATCGTGCCGGTGGCCTTTGTCGGCCTGTTGGGCTGGTTCTGGTTTGATCGCGGCGTGTTCATGGCTGGCTGGAATCCTCCTGGCGCGTCCACGTCCTCCGCCGTGCTGGCCAGCGCCTCGATTGCGCTATGGGCCTTCCTGGGCGTGGAGAGCGCGGCCGTCTGCGCCGGGGTGATCCGCAATCCCAAACGCAACGTGCCGCTGGCCACGTTGATCGGGCTGGCGGTGTCCACGCTGATCTACGTGACCTGCTGCACTGTGATCATGGGCATCGTGCCCAACCACGTGCTGCAGAAGTCGCACGCGCCGTTTGCCGATGTGGCGGCAATGATGCTTGGCCCCTGGGCGGGATTGGCGATTGCGGCCGCGGCGGTGATCAAGGCCTCCGGTTCGCTGGTGGGCTGGATTCTGATTGCCGCGCAGACCTCGCAAGCGGCGGCAGCAGATGGCTTGTTCTCGCGCCGCTTTGCGCTGTTGAACGAACGCGGCATGCCGGCGACCAACCTGGTGATTACCGGTGTGCTGATGACGGTGCTGGCGCTGGCCAGCTCTTCGCCGAGCATGGCCGATCAGTTCTCCAAGATCACCAATGCCACGGTGATCCTGATGGCCTTGCCCTACATCTACTCAGTGGTAGCGATGTGGCGGCTGGATCGCCAGCTCGGCCACATCGAGCGGCGCTGGGCCAGCATCATCGGTGGCGTCGTTGCCTGCCTGTACTGCGTCAGCGTGGCGCTGGGCCAATCGCACGACCTGGTGTTCAAGGCGATGATCGTGTTGCTGGCGACCACGCCGCTGTTTGCCCTGGCGCCGGTGCGGCGCGGCGGCGGCGAGTAAGCAACCACAGGTGAGCCGCAAGGATGGAGCGGCGCGCCGTTGCAATCAGGCGCGCCGGCAATGACTACTCCGGTTCGGCCAACCGCTGGAAGCCTTCGCGGGTGGTCGGACTGGCCGGTCCAAAGTAGACCCCGTACAGCGGCAGGATGCTGCCGCTGCGATACACCGCACTGAGCGCGCGATCCACCAACAGGCGGAAGTCCTCATCACCCCGGCGCAGGGCCAGGGCGTAGGCGGTCTGGTCGAACTCGCGGTCCAGCACCGCCAGGTTATGTGCTTTGGGGTCGTGCTTGACCAGATCCAGCAAGGCGCTGCGATCAGCCAGGAAGGCATCGGATTGACCGTCGACCACGCGTGTCACGCCTTCTTCCAGGCTGCGCACGGGCGTGACCACGCTGTTGACGCCCAGCTCGGTCTTGCGCTCGCTCAGCCAGCGCTGCGAGGCCGTGCCTTCCACCACCGCAAAGTTGCGATGCTGCAGCACGTCCAGGTGCGGCGAACCGCGCCACACCGGCTGGTTGTCGACCGGGTGGCCTTCCAGGTACTTGCGCAGCGCCGCGCGTGCATCGGCGCGCACCAGCACGCCGGTGCCGCCGGCGAATACGGGAATCGAAAAGCTCACATGCGCGCGCCGCGACAGCGTGGCCTGCATCGGCCCGCACAGCAGATCCACGCGTCCGTCCTGCACGGCCTTGAGCGGGTCGGCATCGGTGACGGCGACAAACTCCACCTTCAGGTCCGGCTTGCGCAGATAGGCCTTGGTCGCCGCAGCGATGGCCCGGCACAGCGCCACGCCGTAGCCATCGGGCTGGCCGCCTTCGGCATGCCAGGTGAAGGGCCGTGCTTCCGGAAAATAGCCCAGCTTCAAGGTGCCGGAGGCGCGAATCTGACCCAGCGTGTCGGCCTGCTGCGCGTAACTGGCCACTGGTGCGACGGACGCCGTCGCCAGCAGGGACGCAGCCAGGGCGAGGCGATGGAAGCGAAGCTTGGTCCGCATGACGTACTCCCGTCTTGTCCGGTTCCGAGTGCGAGGGTTTACGGCGTGCGCGCCGCCGCTGCCGGCGCACCGGCTGGCGTCAGGAAGCGCGTAGCCAGGAAGCCGAAGATCACAAAGGTCAGCGCCATCACCAGCGTGCCGCCCAGCACCGCGTCCTTGCCGGAGGCGTAGATCGCATAAGTGCTGTAGAGCATGCCGACCACCGCGACAAAGGTGTTTCGTCGGTAGATGTTCTGCGGCACGTTGGCCTTGCGCATGATCACCATCAATGCCGACAGCGCGATGATGTAGGGAATGACGTTGGTGACCACCGCCAGGTTGACCAGCGCGGAGAACTGTTCGCTCAAGGTCGGCGAAATCGTCGACAGCGCCAGCAGCGTCTGCACCACGCCCATCACGATCATGCCGGTCACCGGCGCCAGCAGACTATTGGTCTTGGCGAAGAAGGCCGGGAACAGCCGCTCGGCAGCGGCGGTCTTGGCAGTCTGCGCGATGGTGAACTGCCAACCCAGCAACGAACCCAGGCAGGCCAGGATCGCCAGCGCACGGATGATGGTGCCCACGGTGGGGCTGAACATCTGCGCATAGGCATCGGCGAACGGACCGGTGGAGGCGGCCAGCACCTTGTTGGGCATGATCCCCTGGATCACCGTGGTGGAGAGGATGTAGACCACCGCCGCACCCAGCGTGCCGAACATGCAGGCCAGCGGCACATTGCGTTTTGGGTTCTCCACCGCATCGGAATTCTGCGCGGCCGATTCCATGCCCAGGAAGGCCCACAGCGTCAGCGCGATGCTCGAGCCCATGCCCGCGCCCAGGCTCAGACCACCCGGATTCCAGGCTTCCTTGAAGGTGGCGCTGCTGAACCAGAACCAGCCGATGATGGATAGACCCGCCACCGGAATGATCACGCCCCACACGGTGATGGAGCCAATCTTGCCGGTGACGCTGGGCCCGCCGAAGTTGGCGACCGTGGTCAGCCAGATGAGGGCGATCACGCCAATGCAGGTGGCGATGGGCGTGGACTGCAGCCAGGGAATGAAGGCGGCCAGATAACCCACCGCGGAGATCGCGATGGCCACGTTGCCAATGGCCAGTGACAGGAAGTATAGGAAGAACACCAGGAAATAGCCGTCGCGCCCGTAGGCATCCTCGGCATAGGCGGCCATGCCGCCGGCGCGGGTGTTGAACACGCCGGCCTGGGCGAAACCGTAAGCGATAGCCATCGAACCAATCGCGGTCACCCCCCACGACAGCAGCGAGATGGCGCCCACCTGGGCCATGTTGGCCGGCAGCATGATGATGCCCGAGCCCATCATGTTGACCGCCACCAGCACGGTCAGCTGCATCAGGCTCATCTTCTTGCCAGTGGCGTTCGCGTTCATTGACCGATCCTGTGTGCGGGCGGCCGCCGCTGCGCGCGGTCTGCCGCGGTTTGGTCAAGCGGGGCAACAGTCGCCGCCTTTCTACGCCCAGGCTTGCCGTTCATCTATTGGGCCAAGGTCCCATGGAGGAGTGCGCCGCGAAGCGTTGAGATCACGCCGCACTTGTGGGAGGTGAGCCATGAGCTTTCCCGTCACCCAGTTCCTGCGCATCCTCATAATCGGCAGCAATAACGAGCCGGTGAAACGGATCATCGAAGACGAGCTGCACTTCACCGTGTCGGTCGTCGACAACCAGCACGCCGCTGAGGCTATTCGCAATGGCGCCGACCTGGGCGCCATTATTGTTTCGCCGCAGGACGCGGCCGGCGTGATCGAGGCGCGCGATACGCGTGGCTTGCGGATGCCGATTTTCCTGATCGCCCAGCGCGAGGACGCCACCTTGTCCGCGCCGTATCTGGGCTCGCTGGAAGGAGTGCTGATCGAAGGCCTGGAGAGCCGAGCCTTCTACGAGAAGCGCCTGCTGGCGGCGGTGGAGCGCTACGCGTCCAGCCTGATGACGCCGTTCTTCGGCGCGCTGATGCAGTACGACTTTGATGCCAACCGCACCTGGGCCTGTCCCGGCCATCAGGGCGGGCAGATGTTCCGGCAACACCCGGTCGGGCGGATGTTCTACCAGCACATGGGCGAGAACGTGTTTCGCGACGACATCTGCAACGCGATGGTGTCGCTGGGCGATTTGCTGATCCACGAAGGACCGGCGCTGGCGGCGCAGCAGGCGGCGGCCAAGGTGTTTGGCGCTGACCGCACCTACTTCGTGCTCAATGGCACCTCGTCTTCCAACAAGGTGGTCAATACGGCGCTGGTCACCGAAGACGACATCGTCTTGTTTGATCGCAACAACCACAAATCCAATCACCACGGCGCCTTGTTCATTGCCGGCGCGATACCGATCTATCTGGAAGCCGACCGCAATGGCTTCGGCATGGTCGGTCCGGTGGATTGGTCGGCGCTGGACGAAGACCGTATCCGCGAACGCATCCGCGCCCATCCGCGCCTGCAAGGCACGGATCGCTGGCGCCATCCGCGCCCGATCCGCGTAGCGATCATCGAGCAATGCACCTACGACGGCAGCGTCTACAACGCGCTCAAGGTCTTGGAGAAGATTGGCCACCTGTGCGAGTACATCCACTTCGACGAAGCCTGGGCCGGCTTTGGCGCCTTCCATCCGCTCATGCGCGATCACTTTGCGATGGGCCTGCCGCTGGGCAAGGGCGACCCCGGCGTGATTGCCACCCAGTCCACCCACAAGCAACTGGCCGGCTTTTCGCAGGCCTCGCAGATCCATGTGCGCGACGCGCATATCGCGGATCAATCTTTCCGCATGGATCATCGTCGCTTCAACGAGATGTTCATGCTGCAGGCGTCCACCTCACCGTTCTATCCGCTCTTCTCCAGCCTGGACGTCAACGCGCAGATGCACGCCGACAAGGCAGGCCGCGTGCTCTGGGACGATGCGGTGCGGCTGGGCATTGAAGCGCGCAAGGCTGTGCGCCGCCGCTTCCCGGGATTCCTGGATGCGTTCGTGCCGCGCACGGTGCAGTACCAGGGCCAGCGCGTCGGCTGGGAGGACGTGCCCACCGACGTGTTGGCCAGCGAGCAGCGCTTTTGGCAGTTGGTGCCGGGTGAGTCCTGGCACGGCTTCAGCCACCTGGGCGAAGACGCGGCCATGGTCGATCCGACCAAACTCATGCTGATCACCGCCGGCATCGACCCGGCCACCGGCGACTACGCCAGCGCGGGCATGCCGGCGACGATCCTGGCCAACTTCCTGCGCGAGAACAATGTCATCCCGGAGAAGAACGACCTCAACAGCATCCTGTTCCTGCTGACCCCGGCGGTAGGCGAGGGCAAGATGGCCATGCTGCTGGCGGCGCTGGAATCCTTCCACCAGCACGTGGAACTGGA
>Ga0160448_100290_pt1 | contig 19430 bp, 15 predicted proteins | sample HID1973M_E1MG_FD_108269 | JGI IMG/M metagenome (GOLD analysis project Ga0160448, IMG submission 108269) | Enriched mosquito-associated microbial communities from UW Madison campus, WI, USA - HID1973M_E1 MG | ecosystem: Host-associated > Arthropoda: Insects > Digestive system > Unclassified ...
AAGATGGCGAGTTCGACGAAAGCGACTACCAGCAGGCGATGGTCCGCCACCTGCGCACCGAGCACACCACCCTGCGCTGCACCCGCCGCGATATTGGCGAAGCCTTTCCGCGCCTGATCCGCCACACCGAAACCCCCGTGCTGCGCACCGGCCCCGTGCCGCTGATGCTGCTGGCCGGCAGCGTGCGCGCGCACGGTTACAAGGTGGTGCTGACCGGCGAAGGCGCCGACGAAGTGTTTGGCGGCTACGACCTGTTCAAGGAAGCCAAGGTGCGTCGCTTCTGGGCCAGCCAGCCCGAATCCAAGTTCCGCCCGCGCCTGCTGGAAAAACTGTACGGCTACCTGCGCAACTCGCCGGTCAGCAACGCCGCGTTCGCGCAGTCGTTCTTCGGCCAGGGCATGGAGCATCTGCAGCGCCCGATCTTCGCCCACGTGCCGCGCTGGACCACTTCGCAGCGCGCCCTGGGCCTGCTCACTCCGGAACTGCGTCAGGCCGCTGCCGCCTGGGATCCGCTGGACGCTTACGAGCAATCCCTGCCGCCGGGCATCATGGACTGGAGCCCGCTGGCGCGTGACCAGTACGTGGAGGCCAAGTCGCTGCTGGCCGGCTACCTGCTGTCCTCGCAGGGCGATCGGGTGGCGATGGCCAACTCGATTGAAGGCCGCTTCCCCTATCTGGATCACCGCGTCATCGAGTTCGCCAACCGCCTGCCGCCCAGCTTCAAGATTCGCGGCATGACCGAAAAATACCTGCTGCGCCGCGCCCTGGCCGACCTGCTGCCGGAAGACATCGTCAACCGCACCAAGCAACCCTATCGCGCCCCGGACAGCCAGAGCTTCTTCTTCGACGGCCAGCCGCTGGACTACGTGGCTGATACGCTCGACCCGCAGCGCGTGCGCGACGCCGGCTACTTCGACCCGCAGGCAGTGAGCCGGCTGGTGGAGAAATGCCGGCTCGGCCGCGCCACCGGCTTTGCCGACAACCAGGCCTTCGTCGGCATCCTCTCGACCATGCTGGTGCATCGGCAGACGCAGGAGTGGCGCACGGCGGCCCAGACCCAAGATGATGTGTCGGCGCCGCTGGCGCTGGCGACCTGATCGATCACCGACCCCGCGGAGATTGCATGCACTGGCGAATCAAAGGAACTGTTCAAAAAGTGCTGGGCTATGTGCCGGGCGGCGACGTCCTGCATTTCCACCTGCAGCGGCGCTTTGGCGGCCTGCAGAACTTCCGCCGCGAGCTTGAAAGCAAGGTGGAAGACTGGACCATCATGGCCCACCACCTGCGCGATGCCGGCCTGGCGTTTCGCGGCCTGCGTGGTTTTGAAATCGGCTCGGGCTGGTATCCCACCTTCCCCATCGCCTGCTACCTGGCCGGCGTCGAACGCCTGATCACCTACGACCTGACCCGGCACATGCGCGCCGATCTGACCCTGGCCTGCGTGGAAGCACTGGAAGGATCGCTGCAGACAATCGCCGATGCCGCCGGCACCGATCTGGAAGGCGTACGCACCCGCTACCTGCAACTGCGCAACCGCATGCTGGCCGGCGAAGACGTGCAGAGCGCCAGCGACGGCGTCATCGTCTACCGCGCCCCCGCCGACGCCACCCGCACCGACCTGCCCGACGACAGCGTGGACGTGGTGTTCTCCAACAGCGTGCTGGAGCACGTGCCGGGCGAAGTGATCCTGGCCATGTACCGCGAATCGCAGCGCATCCTGGCGCCGGGCGGAGTGATGTTCCACTCGGTCAACTGCGGCGACCACTACGCCTACGTCGACAGCAACGTCCACCAGCTCCACTACCTGCGCTACTCGGACGCGGAGTGGCAGCGCTGGAACAACGACTTCCTCTACCAGAACCGCCTGCGCGCGCACTACTTTGTCGACCAGGCGCGCGAAATGGGTTTTGAGATTGTGCTGGACACCTCCACCACCCGCCCCGAGCGCCTGGCACAACTCAAGGCGATGCCAGTGCATCCGCAGTTCGCCCACTACGCGCCTGAGCAGCTGTGCATCACGAGCGTGGATTTCATTGCTCGCAAAGCCTGAGCCAAGCCCACCGAGATCGAGCCAAGACGGCATTTTGTAGGAGGGCCTTTAGCCCCGAAGCTGGGAGATCTTCAGATCCCGTTCTTGTCGGCAACTTCAGGTTCGCCAGCGTCGGGGCTAAAGCCCCTCCTACAGGTTTCGACGGTTCGCTGGCGCGCTAGCGCCCGACCGGCGCAATCCGCAGCAACTTCCCATCCGGCGCATCCACCAACACGTACAGCGCCCCATCCGGCCCCTGCCGCACATCGCGGATACGCTCCTCACGCGTAGTGAGCAAGCGCTCTTCGTGCACCACCTGATCCCCCTCCAACTCCAACCGGATCAGCGCCTTGCCCGCCAACGCACCCAGGAACAAATCGCCCTGCCACTGCGGAAACAAGCCACCGGTATAGAACGCCATGCCACTGACCGCCGGCGACTTTTCCCACACATACGCCGGATCGATCATCCCCGCCGTACTGCGCCCAATCGAACCCGGCACCGGCTTGCCGCTGTAATCAATCCCATGCGTCACCACCGGCCAACCGTAGTTGCCACCCGCGCGCGGAATATTGATTTCGTCGCCACCCTGCGGCCCATGCTCGCTGGTCCACAACGCGCGCGTGCGCGGATGGATCGCCGCGCCCTGCATGTTGCGATGACCGTAGGACCAAATCTCGCCGCGCGCCCCGCTTTGCTTCACGTAAGGATTGTCCTTGGGAATCTTGCCGTCCGGCCAGATCCGCACCAACTTGCCGGTGAGCTTGTCCAACTCCTGCGCGGCGGCCGCGCCCACGCGGTTGTCGCCCTGGGTGACAAACAGATGGCCATCGTCATCAAACACCAGTCGCGCGCCCACGTGCGTGCCATGCGAGAGCTTGGGCTCCTGCCGGTACACCACTTCCACATGCTTGAGCGCGTCGCCCTCCAGCTTGCCGCGCGCCACCGCCGTGCCGGCCTTGTTGCCGCGGAAGGTGGGCTCGGCGAACGCCACATAGACCCAGTGATCGCGGCCGAAGTCCGGCGACAGCGCCACGTCCAGCAATCCGGCCTGGCCGTCGACAAAGACTTCCGGCAAGCCGCTGATCGGCGGCGAGACATTGCCATCGGAGTCGATGCGACGCAGGCGCCCCGGCCGCTCGGTAATCAACACGCCGCCGCCGGGCAGGAAGGCCAGGCCCCAGGGATGCTCCAGGCCATGGACCAGCTCGGTCACGGCGTAATCGCCTTTTTCCGACGGATACGCCGCCGGCACGGGGTTGCGTACGGTCTGTGGCGGTTGCGCCACTTCGGTGCTGGGTGCGCCACCATTACGGCAGCCGCTGGCGGCCAGCAGCAGAACAAGGGCCAAGCGTCGCATCGGAAGGTTCCCCAGGCGGTGTGCGCTGGCGGCGAGGATAGCATCGCCGCGCGCTGGCAAGTCCGGCCACGGGCGATGGCCGGATGGATGTGAAGCTTACGTTTTTCCAGACAAAGCAAGTCATAAGCACCAGGGGAACCCATGCAACAGAAACACCAGATCAAGCAATTCATCCTGGAGAACTTCCTGTTCTCCGATGACCCCACGGCCATTGGCGATCAGGATTCGCTGATCCGCGGCGGCATCATCGATTCCACCGGCATCCACGAGCTGATCTTCTTTCTGGAAGACCAGTTCAAGCTGCAGATCGTGCCGGAGGAAATGACCCCGGCGAACTTCGACTCGATCCAGACCGTCGACGAATTCGTCAGCCGCAAGCTCGCCAGCTGAGCCTGATCGCATGGACAGCCTGCCCACCCGCGTCGCGCAAGTGGCCGGCCGCGCGCCGCAGCGCGTGGCCCTGGTCGATGGCGATCGCCGCCTGGACTACGCCGGTTTCTGGCGCCAGGCCCAGCACTTTGCCGCGCACCTGCGCGCGCAAGGGGTGCGCGTGGGGGATCGGGTTGCGCTGATCCTGCCCAACCGCCTGGAAGCAGCCGTCGCCATCTACGGCGGCTGGCTGGCCGGCGCGGTGATCGTGCCGCTCAATGTGCAGGCACGCGCGCGCGATTTCATTCCCTGGCTCAGCCACAGCGGCGCCTGCCATGTGGTGTTCGAGGCCGGCCATCGCGATGTGCACGAAGCGCTGGCGGCATTGCCGGACGCGCCGGGTTACACCGAATTGGCAGAAGCGCAGAGCCTGCCGGGCGAAGACAACAGCGCCACCGACTTTGTCGCGCCGCTGCCCGATGCACCGGCGATGATTTTGTACACCTCCGGCACCACCGGTGATCCCAAGGGCGTGATGCTCAGCCACGCCAACCTGCTGGCCAATGCCGAATCGGTGGTGGCCTATCTGCAGTTGCAGGCCGAAGACAGCGTGCTGAGCGTGCTGCCCTTCTATTACGCCTACGGCGCCTCGGTGCTGCACACGCATCTGCTGAGCGGCGCCTGCGTGGTGCTGGGGCCCAGCCTGATGTTTCCGTTGTTGGTGCTGGAAGCGATTGAACGCGAGCAGGCGACCGGGTTTTCCGGCGTGCCCTCGACCTATGCGCTGCTGCTGGAGCCCATGGCCGAGCGCGCATCGTCGTTGGCCTCGCTGCGCTATCTCACGCAGGCCGGCGGCGCGATGTCCCCCGCGCTGACGCAGCGCCTGCGTGGGGTTCTGCCCGCGCCGCGTTTGTACGTGATGTATGGCCAGACCGAAGCGACTTCGCGAATCAGCTGGCTGCCGCCGGAGCGCCTGGACGAGAAGCTGGGCTCGGTCGGCATCCCCGTGGCCGGCGTGCAGTGGAAGATTGTGGGCGAGGACGGTGCCGAACTGCCGCGCGGCGAGAGCGGCGAAGTCTGCGTGCGTGGCGCCAACGTCATGCCCGGCTACTGGAACAATCCCGAAGCCAGCGCGAAAGTATTGCGCGAGGGCTGGTTGCACACCGGCGATCTGGGTTACCTGGATGCCGAAGGCTACCTGTACCTGCAGGGTCGCCGCAGCGACATGATCAAGACCGGCGCGCACCGCGTGCACCCCACCGACGTGGAAGAAGTGATTGCCGAGATGCCTGGCATCCGCGAAGTGGCGGTGGTGGGCGTAGACGATGAAGTGATGGGCCAGGTGATCAAGGCCTACATCGTCAGCGAAGGCGAACGCCCGCCACGCGCCGAAGACCGTATCAAGGCGCACTGTCGTGCGCGCCTGGCCCCGTACAAGATTCCCCGCCTTATCGCCTTCGTCGACGCCCTGCCCCGGACTGCTTCCGGCAAAGTGCGCCGCGTTCAACTGATGGAGCAGACCGCAACGCCATGACCAGCCTAGACCGCCACGTGCTTGATATCGATTACGAACAGGAAGCCGACCGCATCTGCGCGCGTCTGCGCGAAATCACCGCCCGCCAGTTGCATCGGCGTGGTCTGGTGGTGGCCATCTCCGGCGGCATCGACAGCTCGGTGAGCTGCGCGCTGGCCGTGCGTGCGCTGGGCCCGGATCGGGTGTTCACCCTGATCCTGCCGGAGCAGGATTCCTCGGATGACAGCGCCGCGCGCGCCACCATCCTGGCTACCCACCTGGGCGTGCGCACCGAGACCGTGGACATCGCTCCGGCGCTGGCGGCCATTGGCTGCTACCGCGCCCGCGATGAAGCCGTGCGCAACACCCTGCCCGAGTATGGCGAGGGCTGGAAGTTCAAGATTGTCATCGACGGTGGCAGCGAAGGCCGCATCAACCGCTTCAAGCTGATTGCGCAGGATCCGTCCGGCGCGATCATCGAGCGCGATCTGGCGCTGGCCGACTACCTGACCATCGTGGCCGCGACCAACTTCAAGCAGCGCATCCGCAAGACGCTGGAATACTTCCACGCCGATCGCCTGAACTATGGCGTGGTCGGCACGCCCAACCGGGTGGAGTACGACCAGGGCTTCTTCGTCAAGAACGGCGACGGCTCGGCCGACGTCAAGCCGATTGCGCACCTGTACAAATCGCAGGTGTACGGCATGGCCCGTCACCTGGGTCTGCCCGAGCGCGTGTGCGCGGCCATCCCCACCACTGACACCTACAGCCTGAGCCAGGGCCAGGACGAGTTCTACTTCGCCCTGCCCTACCAGCAGATGGATCTGGCGCTGTGGGCGCTCAACCATGGCCGCCCGGCCAGTGAGCTGGCCACCGCCTTGAACATCAGCCAGGCCCAGGCCGAAGCGGTGTTCGAGGACATCCGCAACAAGCGCCGCACCACCCGCTACCTGCACCTGCCGCCGGTGTTGGCCGGCGACGTGCCGGAACTGGACGACTAAGCCCTCCCGATCGCAGCCATCGGACACGACGCCCGTGAACACGCCGCCACCCACGCCGCAGTACCTGGTCCGCTCCGGTGATCCGCTGCGTGATCGCGATACCGTGCTGTCGATCTGGTGGGGCAATCTGGGCCGCGAAGATCGCATCGCCGCCAAGTACGACTGGTTCTATCTGAGCGGCCCGCACGGCGCGCCATTGCTGCAACTGCTGCAGGAAACCAGCAGCGGCCAGTACGTCGGCACCGCCTGCGCCGGCCGCCGTCGCCTGTGTCGCGGAAGCCAGGCGCTGCAAGGCGGCGTGTTGGTGGATCTGGCGGTGCTGCCCGAGCATCGCTCGCTGGGCCCGGCGCTGATGCTGCAGCAGGGTTTGATTGAAGCGGCGGATCGCGAAATCGATGTGCTGTACGGCTTTCCGAATCCGAAAGCCGCGCCGGTGTTCAAGCGCATCGGCTACACCCATCTGACCGATCTGGTGCGGCATGCACGCGTGCTGCGGCATGCGGCGTACCTCAAGGCGCGCCTGCCCGGCGTGCTGGCGGCGATTGCCGGCCCGCTGGTGGATATCGCCTTCGCTGCCCGCGATGGCCTGCGCCGCCTGCGCCGCCTGCGTGGCCCGCGCCTGCGCGCGAGCTGGGGCGAAGCTGCTGATTCGCGCATCGATGCGCTCTGGCAGTCCGCGCCCCGTGGCGAGGCGGTGATGTCGGTGCGTGACAGCAAGCAGGCCAAATGGCGCTTTGATGATTCGCCGCTGGCGCGCACGCGCTATCTGTGGCTGACCGCGCCGGGCAGCGATGCGCTGGTGGCTTGGTTTGCGGTGCAGGTGGAGAACACCGCCCTGCACGTGCGCGATTTCTGGTCCAAGGACGGCGGCAACGGCATGTCCTATGCCTGCCTGCTGGCCCTGCTCTCGGCCGCGCGTGCGGCCGGGCATGCCTCGGTCTCGGTGGAAATCACCGGGCCGGAGGAACAACTACGCGGCTGGCAGCAGGCCGGCTTCGTGCCACGCGGCAAGCGCCCGATCTTCGTGCGCTGGAGCCGTGGGCAAGTAGCGGCGACGCAGTGGTTTTTTACTTCGGCGGATGAAGACGAGTAGTCGCCGGTAAGTCGGGCTGACCTGGCAAGCATCGTTCAAGCTACGCTCCACGCGTGCGTGGTGGCGGCTTGCCGCCTTCACTCACCCGACATAGCATGCGCTGGAGCACAGATCCTGTGCCTGTCTTGCGTGCAAAGGATTGAACGAGTGATTCCGCTGCTGCCCTTCCTGGTCCTGGCCGGCCTTGGCTTTGCCATCAGTCTGATCGCGCATCTGCTGGCTCTGGCCGGCGTCGGCCTGCCGAGCAATGCGGCGCGGGCGGCTTTGCTCATAGGCGCCTTTGTGGTCTGGGCGCCTGCGATGCAGATCGCGTGGAAAATCAACCCGGGCCGGCGGTTACACCTGACCTGGAAGCAGATGCTGTCTGGTTGCCCGGACTGGATGCGTTACGGTGTCTACGGCCTGTTCGCCTACGCCGTGCTCAACTTCTTGCTGATGATGGGCAAGCTGCCGCCGCGCAATGGCATCTCACCGGCCAGCGTGCGGTTGTTCTCCAGCTACTGCATGCTCTTCTACGGCCTGGCCTTCTGCACGCTGCACACGTTCTACCGGAAACCACCGCAGGTGTCGGCGACCCAGTGTCCCAATGGGCATCCGATCGCCCCATCCGACAGCTTCTGCCCAATCTGCGGCAAGACGATTCCGCCGGTCAGCGCATGAACATACCTGCCATCACAGCCTAATGGATCCGATCACGCCGCTCCGCTACCCCGCCCACTTTCCGCCCACGGATCCGTGGAAGAAGTTCTTCATTGGCGTGCGTGGCTTGGGTCCGGACTTGTCGTTCTTCAAAGACCTGCATGCGCTGCAAGCCGCCCGAACGGATGCACTGATGGGCGCGTGGGGAGGCGGCCGGCGTCAGGAGCTAGCGACCTATGTCAGCGCGGTATTTGCACGCCATATGCGTTGGGGTAGTCCGTACTTCCTGCCGGAAGATTCGCTGGAGGTGATCCTGGGCGGCCCGAGGTTCAGCAGCATCGATACGCTGGGTAGCGTAGAGGCGGTCAACGAGATTGCCGAACAGTTGGGCATCGCATTGCCCGCCGCATCCTGGAACCGAGAGACGGTGCTGCGCAACGTCGTGGACTCACTGACCAGCGCTGCTTGACTGGGTCGCCACCTTGGGCCGTGCCAGGCTGCTGCCGAACAAGGCGCCCAAGGCAACAGCCACCAGCGAGATCAGAATAGGTTTGGTATTGCTGGCCACGACTGCGCCGAAGCTCAAGCCGACCGGCAGCCGCAGCAGGTAGTAGATCGCCAAGCCCCACAGCAGTGCGTAGGCCACCACCGCCAAAGGCGCGAACAGCGCGCGCCGCGCGACGAACCCGCCACACGCCGCAGCGAGCAATGCGAACAACGCCGCCGCGAATTGGGGCGAGGCCTCGCCGGGCGATGACACTGCTACGGGCCCAATGCCCAGCACGCCGCCGAGCCCGTACACAATCAACAGCATGACAACGACGCCGGCAACGATACGCATGGTGGTCCCTCACAAGGTGCCCTGACGTCATAGTGCGTTGGGCTGAGCTGGGAGCTTCGTTCGGCCCAGACGTCGCGTCAAGCCTGCCTGACGCGACGCACCGGCGACGCCTTACTGCAAAGCCGCATCCACCCACGCCACCACCGGCGCCAGCCGACCCTTCTCGATGCCCTCGGCCACGGCGACCAGTTCGATCACTTCGACATTGGCCACCTGCACAGTGATCTGCGCCGGTGCGTCACCGCGCTGCATCGGCTTGCTGGCAAACAGCGGTTTGCCGTCGCCGTATACCCAGAAGCTCACCTTCTCGCGTGCCAGGCTGGCGCTGTCGTCCACGCCCACCTGCGCGGTGAAGCGGGTGTAGTCCTTGCCGGCGCGTACTTCCAACCGCGAATTGGCATGGATGCCGATGCCGTAATCAAAGCCGCGGCCGCCCACGCTCAAACGCTTGCCGTAGGGCGTGGCGTCGGCGCGCGGGGTGCCAGAGACTTCCGCCGGTTTGGCGCTGTAAGTCGGCAGGCCGTCGACCGCAACATGGATGCGGCCGGTGGCTTCGCTCAGCCCGGTGGCGTTGCCGGTAGCCGCTGTGCCGCTGACCTTCACCAGCATCGAAGCATGCGGCTCCAGAGTGAACTTGAGCGGGCCGGTGCTGGACGGCAGATCACTATGCGCCCACAGATCCCGCACGCTGAACGACTTGCCTGCGCGCAACTTCATCTGTGCCGGGGTCACGCTGGCTTCGGCCACGCTCTCGCCGCGATTGAACAGCAACACGGCGCGCTCACCGCGTGCGGACAGCGGCTTGACCAGCACCTGCACGTCGCCCTGAGTGGATACCAGGTTGCCCTGGTTACCGGCGGCGTCCTGATTGATGGCGATCACTTCCGGGTTGGACAGCAGTTGGATCAACTCGGGCGAAGCATGGTTCAAGTCGAAACCGATCAACAACGGTGACGCCAGCGCCGCCCAAATCGAGAAATGCGTGCGCGCCTGCACCAGGTTCTTTTCGTCGAACTCGCCCAGGCCGATGGCCAGCATGTCCGGATCATTCCAACGGCCCGGGCCAGCGTAGAGTTCGCGGCGTGCGGCGGTGTCGACGTTGTGCAGCATGCTCTGCCAGGTGGGCGTGATGTCTTCGCTGGTGCGCCAGGTGTTGCCATGACGGCCGCCCCAGTTGCCCACGCCGGCCTCGCCCCAGGGGCAGATGGAGAACACGAAATCGCCATCGGGATTCAGCACATCCAGCAGGCGGCCCGTGCGGGCGAAGGCGGTTTCCACCTTCTCCGCATCGGTGGCCTGCGCATCGCCGCGCACGATCAGCGGGCGGCTCTGCTGATACTCGTGATCGGCATCCTGCTCGGCCTTGCCGCCCGGACCGAAGTCGGCCAAGCCGCAGGCATCCACCTTGAGGTAATCAAAGCCCCAGTCCTGAAACACCGTCTTCAAGTCGGAATACTCGAAACCCCACAGGCCAATCTCGCGTTGGGCGATGGTGCCCACCGGCAGGTTGGGGCTCTTGGGATCGTGCGCCTGCGAGCAGGCATTGCGGCCCACATCGGTGTACAGGCCGGCCTTGAAGCCCATGCCGTGCAGGTGATCGGTCCAGGCTTTGAAGCTGGGCGGGCCGCTCTCGGTCACCGCCATCGGGAACATGGAGGTGCGGATTTCGATACCGCCATCGGCGCGGCGGTTGAGCCACCAGCCATCGTCGATGTTGATGTAGCGGTAGCCCGCTGCCTGCAGGCCGCTGCTCTTGATGGTCTCGGCCACCGACAGGATCTTGTCCTGGGTGACCTCGGTGCGGAATGCGTTCCAGGGGTTCCAGCCCATCGGCGGGGTGGCCGCGGCGCCATGGCCGTACACGTTGAAGCGCGCGGTGGGTTGCAGGTCCTCGCGCACCTCGCGTACTTCGGCGGCGCTGCACGCAGCGGCAGCCAGCAACAAGGCGGTGGCCAGCACGGCCTTCTTCAATACAACCTGCTTCATCAAACGCATCCCCACAATCGGTAGACGCGAACCATGCCATTCAAAGCGAAACTCGGCAATGCGTATGCGCATTCGGAATAGATGAGCTTCGCGGGGGAATATCCGGTTCCTGCGCTGCTGATCGGCTGCGACGCTTTCGCGGCCGCGCTCATCTAGCCATCAAATCCCCTTTGAGTGTCGTCATGACAAGTGCCCCCATTCTTCGCCCGTTGCTCCTGCTCTGCGCATTGCTGCTGCCTCCCGCGCTCTGCGCGCAACAGCCGCAGCCCGCTTCTCCGCCTGCGACTACAGCAACTGCTGCGAGCCCTGCGGACAAGGCGCTCGATGCCTGGTTCGCGGCGTTCAACAGCCATGACCGCGCGCAACTGGAGGCCTTCGCCAAGCAGTACCACCACGAGCGAGACGTGCAGGAGGTGCTGGATTTCAGCCAGGAAGTCGGCGGCTTTGTCTGGATCAAGCGCGAGCCGACCAGCGATGGCGTTGCCAGCGCGCTGCTGCGCGAAGGCGATTCGGAGCGCTACGCCCGCGTGCAGGTAACCGCCACTGCAGGCAAGCCGCTGCAGGTGGATCTGCGCGGCGTGCCCACGCCGGAAGAGCTGCGACCGGCGCGCATGACGGCATCGGCTGCGGTGGCCAGCCTGGTCGAGCGCGCCGATGCCGCCGCACGGGCGGACAAATTCTCCGGCGTGCTGCTGGTCGCGCAAGGCGATGAGGTGTTGTTGCAGCGTGCCTGGGGACAGGCGGATCGTGCAGCCAAACAAGCCAACACGGTGGACACAAAGTTCCGACTGGGCTCGATGAACAAGATGATCACCTCGGTGGCGATCCTGCAATTGGTGCAGGCCGGTAAAGTGTCGCTCGACGGCACGGTGGGCGATTACCTCAAGGATTACCCCAACGCCGATGTGCGCAAGGTGACCCTACGCCAGCTGCTGTCGCATCGTGGCGGCACCGGCGACATCTTCGGCCCGGAGTTCGAGCGCGAGCGCAACAATCTGCGTACGCATGCCGACTACATCAAGCTGTACGGCAAGCGCGGGTTGACCCATGTGCCCGGCGCGGAACGGCGCTACTCCAACTATGGCTTTGTCCTGCTGGGCGCGATTGTCGAAGCCGTTTCGGGGCAGACGTATTACGACTACGTGGATCAGCAAATCTATGCAGTCGCCGGCATGCGTGACAGCGGCTCACTGCCGGAGAGCGAAACCGTTGCCGGTCGCGCGCGTCCATATCAACGCGACGACGGACAGTGGGTCGACGCCGCCGACACCCTGCCCTGGCGTGGTACTTCGGCTGGCGGCGGCTACAGCACCGCAGGCGATCTGCTGCGCTTCGCGCGCGCCTTGCAAAGCGGCAAGTTGGTTGACCCCCAGCTGCTGGCTGAAGCGACCCAGCCCAAGGAAGGCCGCTACGGCTACGGCTTCGCCACCGGCGATTACGACGGCGCCCGCTGGTACGGCCATGGCGGCGGCGCACCTGGCATGAACGCCGATTTCCGCGTCTTCCCCAGCTTAAATCGCGTCGTCATTGCCCTGTCCAACTTCGACCCCGAAGCCGCAGAGCGGATGATGGATTACTACCTGGCGCGGATGCCGACCAGTGCGCCGCGCTGACGATCAGACGTCAGCGGCATTCGCTAACGCCACTTGACTACCCGATTGGCCGCAACAACAGCAGCATCGCCAGCGACAGCATGAAGATCGCCACGAAGCCATCCAGCACCCGCCACGCGCGCGGGTTGCGGAACAGCGGCAGAAGCAGGCGCGAGCCGAAGCCCAGACTGGTGAACCAGACCACGCTGGCCAGGCAGGCGCCGATGGCGAAGGCCCATTGCGCGCCGCCGGCATAGCCGGTGGACAGGCTGCCGAGCAGGATCATGGTGTCCAGGTAGACGTGCGGATTGAGGAAGGTGAAGGCCAGGCACGCAAGCAGCACGCGCTGCCAGGTCTTTTCCGCGCTGGCTGAAGGATCCAGGCCGCCCGCGCCGCGCCAGCAGCGTTGCGCCGCCATCAGGCCATACACCGCCAGGAACGCTGCGCCACCAAAGCGCAGCAGTTGCAGCAGCGCCGGCCATTCACGTACCAGCGCACCGATGCCGGCCACGCCACAGATGATCAGCAGGATGTCGCCAAGGGCACATGTGACCACGACCAGGCCGACTTTCTGTTGCAGCAGGCCCTGCCTGAGCACGAAGGCATTCTGCGAACCGATGGCGATGATGAGGCCGGCGCTGGCCAGGAAGCCGGCGATGAGTGCGGTGAGGAACATGACGGTGACTGCAAGAACGAGGAAACGGTGCGCATCTTGCCGGCTGCCTCAGGCCTGGGTCCAACTAAAGATTCTGAACTATCCTAAGCATCCCTAATCTTGCGGGTGGCCCATGGACCTCTTGCATCCCCAGCTGGCCGCCTTTGCCGCGGTGCTGGAAGAAGGCAGTTTCGACGCCGCCGCGCAGCGCCTGTCGGTCACGCCCTCAGCGATCTCGCAGCGGGTCAAGGCGCTGGAAGATCGTCTGGGCCAGGTGCTGGTGATGCGCACCCTGCCCTGCCAGCCCACCCAAGCCGGCGAACGCCTGCTGCGGCGGCTGCGGCCGATGCAGGCGTTGGAACGCGAAGCGATGGCGGATTTTTTGCCACACGGCGCGCGTCAGGGGCGCTCGGTCGCCATCGCGGTCAATGACGACTCGCTGCAAACCTGGTTCCTGCCGGCGCTGGCCGCCCTGCATCAACAACACGGCCACGTGTTCGACGTGCGTGTGGATGATCAAGACCACACCTTGAACATGCTGCGCGATGGTTCAGTGCTCGGCGCGGTCACCGCTGAAGCCAAGGCCATCCAAGGTTGCAACGTGTTGCCCCTGGGCGCGATGCGCTACTACGCCATTGCCTCACCGGCCTTCGCCGCCCGTCATCTTCCCGGCCCGCTGCGCGCGGAAACGCTGGCCACCGCGCCGGTGATCGTGTTCAACCGCAAGGACGAGCTGCAGTGGCGCTTCATGCGCAAGCTCACCCGCGCGCGGCTGTCGCCACCGGTGCATTACCTGCCTACGTCCACCGGCTTTGTCGACGCCACTGCGCTGGGCCTGGGCTGGTGTCTGGCACCGGAGGATCTGATTGCGCCGGCGGTGGCAGACGGCCGCATCGTGATCGTGGACAAGAAGCGCTGGCTGGATGTGCCGCTGTATTGGCAGCGCGTGGCAGTGAGATCGGACACGCTGGAGCAAGTCGGACATGCCTTGTTGCAGGCTGCGAAGGCACTCCGGCACTGACCGTTCGTCGGTCGGCGTAATCGAAACTGTCCATCTACGCGCCATGCCCTCGTTGGATTGAGGTGATCGAGTGTGGTTGTGCACGCACTCGCGCCCCTCATCCAAGGAAAGGTGCTCCCCCATGGCTGTTGCCAAGCGCATTACCGATCTCACCGGTTACACCGGCGTCCTCCCCTACGACAGCGAAATGTTCGGCGTCTACCAGCCTCTACTGGGCTGGAAGTCCAAACGCATCTCGGATCGCTTCAAACGCGGCCTGATGGCCGATCAATCTTCGGCCCTGAAGAAGCTGCTGCACTCGCACACCGGCGTGTACAACGTGGCCTACCGACCCGACGGCGGCGTGGATGTGCAAGTGGATCGCGGCCAGGCGGTGGCTGGCAAGCTGGCCAGCTTCGACAACGTAGTGCAGCAGGTCATTGCCAGCAAGTTGCCGCCGTACGCCGAGTACAAGCCGGAAATCTGGCCGCGCCTGATCAGCGAGGCCGCCGTGCAGGGCATCCTGAAGAAGGAGCTGCCCAAGGTGTACAGCAGCGCCTACGACAGCGTGGTCTCGCATGAGGGCAATGCCGCAATCCTGGCACGTTCAACCGGCATGTCGATCCAACGCGCCTCCTCCAGCCGCCGCCGCGCGGTGGGCTCGTTCGAGGGTCAGCTGGGCTACGAATCGTCGGTGGCTGATGTGCTGCTCAACCTGGTCAAGAGCAAGAGCTACGGCACGCTGGAGCAGCTGTTCTACCAGCGCGTGGACGCCACGGCGCAAAGTCAGGAGCTGGGAAAGATTCTGTCAGCCAGCAACAGTCTGGACGCCACCTTGGACCTGGAACACCTGGACCCCACCGATCGCAACCAGCTGGCCAACGTGGTGCTCTCGCCCATCAGCGTGGTGCATCTGTTCCGCCAGTATTTCTTTGAGCTGGACACCTTCCTCGGCACGCCGGTCAGCCATGTCTGGCTCAGCCCGGGTTCGTCGGTGGAGCTGTTGGAAATCCACAGCCGCACCACCCGCATCGAGAAGACCCTGGAAACCACGCTCGACATCCTGACCAAGGCCGAGACCACCAAGACCCAGGAAGACGACATCTCCGATGCGGTCAAGGAAGACAACAGCCGCGACATCAAGTTCGGCGCCAGCGTCACCGCTTCCTACGCGTCCATCTCGGCCACCAGCAGCTTCGACTACGCCGCCTCGCAGAAGACCAGCCGCGAGAGCGCGCACAAGCAGATGCGCCACCAGACCGAGAAGCTGTCCTCGGAGATCCGCAAGAACTTCAAGTCCACCTTCAAGACCACCACCGAGACCAGCGACGTCACCAGCGTCAAGCACACGATGGCCAACACCTCGAAGGACCTGATCAACTACGAGTTGCGGCGCAAGATGCGCCAGGTCGGCGTGCAGGTGCAGGACATCGGCACCTACCTGTGCTGGCAGACGTATGTGGATGACCCGGGCCGCGAGCTGGGCCTGGCCAAGCTGATCCATATCGCCAAGCCGGCCGACCTGGATCAGATTCCGCATCCGGAAGAAATCCCCTTGCTGCAGCCGTTCCAGGAAGAACGCATCGTCACCATTCCCTTTATCTCGGTGCTCAACGACGCCGACAACGAGGGCGAGGTGTACGTGGACGGCGTGGAGTCGGACAACTCGGAGTTCCTCGGCAGCCTGGAGAAGATCCAGCCCGACTTCCCGCAGCAGTTTGTTTGCCCGCGTGCCAACTACGTGCTCTCCAGCGTGGAGTTCGACCCGCAAGGCAAACCCGTTGTCGCCTCGATGAGCGGCGGCATCAGCAACGCCGATTCCAAGGGCAGCTTTGTGCTGCACCTGGACTCGGCGGATTTTCAGGGCCAGAACAGCGTACAGGTGCGGCTGGTGCTGCATTGGTCGCCGGGCCCGGGCGCCAACGACGTGATAATCCAGAAGAACAAGGACAACGCGGCCGAGTTCAAGGCGCGCGAGAAGGCCGAGTTCGACAAAGCCGTGATCGAGACGGTGAAAGACAGGGTGGAAGTGGCGAGCCGGATCAAGACCCGCGACTCGTATGAGCTGCGCGATGAAGAACGGATCGTGGTCTATCGCCGGCTGATCCAGGAGCTGCTGCAGAACGGCATCGAGTTCCCCGATGACCGCACCCGGCATGTGGTGGCCGAGGTGCTCAACTCGATTTTCGATATCGACAAGATGCTGTACTTCGTTGCGCCGGAATGGTGGCGGCCGCGCCTGCATCGCGGCAAGCAGCAGTTGCTGGAGACCAGCCAGGCGCCGGTGATGGATCCGTCACTGGTCAATCGGGGCTCGATCCAGGCAGTGATGCAACGCGGCCTGGTCAGCAAGGCCGGGCGCGCCGCCATCAACACCACGCCGGGCCTGATGGGCGGCAGCCAGGTGGCTTGGGGAGGAATCAACGATCTGCAGCGCGACAACTACTACATCACCGCCGACTCCGAACCGGCCAAGATGGGTAGCTCGCTGGGCTGGCTGCTGCAATTGGACGGCGACAACATGCGCAACGCCTTCCTCAATGCGCCGTGGGTGAAGGCAGTCATTCCGATCCGCCCTGGCCAGGAAGAGGCGGCCATCAACTGGCTCAAGGGCGTGGAAGGCATGAATGGGATTACCGACGATGTGATCTACCACTCGCCCAATCCCAACGAAAAGGACATTGACGGCAATCCGCTCGACGGCCAGAAGATGATCGATGTGTTGCATGACCTGGGCAAGAAGATCCGCAAGAAGTACCAGCAAGGCGTGGACACCGACACTTACCCCAAGGCCTCGGAGATCTCCGACCCGGCCTTGCTGGATGAGGACAACACGGTCAGCGCCACGCCGATTGACCGTGTCTACGAGCATGGCTTCTTCCCGCTGGAGCACAGCTTCAAGGCGAACGTCGACGGCAACTACGAGATCTTCGATCAGTGGATTGAGATCCTGCCCACTGATCAAATCGTGCCGGTGCCGGTGACCTACGATCCCAAGACCGGCCGCCAGATCTGATACGCGCAGGAGCGCGCCATGTCAGACAGCCAACCGATTGATCCGGTCACCGTGCCGGATCCCAGCGTCAAGCCGCCGGCGCCAATCCAGCCGCCGGCGGCCGATGGCGGCATCCGCGGTATCGACGGCGGCGGGCTGGCGCCGGGCCGTGCCTTGACCAACAAGGACGCCGAGCCCTGGTTCCTCAAACCGGCCAAAGGCACGCACCGCATGGATGCGTTGCCGGCCGCACGCGAGATCCAATACGCGCTGCCGATGATTGATGGCGCCGCAATTTTCACCCAACTGGAGATGCTGATCGCCGCGGCTACCTCCAGCGTGCTGCTGGGGTACTGGGCCATCGACATGAGCACGCCCTTGCTCACCGATCCCAAGAAGCGCTGGGGCAACCTGCTGCTCGAAGCCGCGCAGCGCGGCGTCAAAGTGCGCGTACTGATGAACGACTTCGACCCCGGCTTGCAAGCCATGCAGCACGTCAGCGCCTGGCTGGCACTGGGGCCGCTGCTGGCTGCGGCCGACAAGGCCGGCCTGCCGAAGGACCGGCTGCAGGCCATGGTCGTCCGTCATCCGGCGCAAGTGCCCGCTCCTGTCATGCACTTGGCCGCGGCCAACTTGTACGACAGCGTGGCAACCCTGCTCAACACCGACATCCCCGATGCCAAGAAGCGCCAGAACACCTACCTCTACGCGCCCGGGCTGTGGGACAAGATTGAATTGGATGGCAAGGGCAAGGCCGTGCCGGTGAAAGCAGGCCAGGCCTATCCGGGTTCGCCGGCCTCCCATCACCAGAAGATCGCGATCATCGATGGCCAGTTCGCACTCACCGGCGGCGTCAACCTGACGCCTACCTACATCGACACCAGCAAGCATCCCAAGCCGGTGGACAAGGAAGGTATCGGACCCTGGCACGACGCCTACGTGCAGGTGGAAGGCCAGGACATTGTTCGCGACTTCGTCGCCAACTTCATCGCCTTGTGGAACCTGGGCAAGGTGAGCATGGAAGCCTTCCTGAAAACCCAACAAGCCGCGCTCAAACTCAAAGTGCCTTGGTACGTCGGCGCCCTGCCGACTGAGCTGAAGGACAGCGACATCGCCATCAGCACGTCCGCGCCCAGCACCGTGGCACCTGCCATGCCGGCGCAGATCCATCGCACCTGGTCCGACGCCAGCCCCAATGCCCCCTTCTTCACCCCGGTACGCGAGGACGTGCTCAAGGGCTACGAGGCCGCGATCAAGCAGGCCAACGACTACATCTACTTGGAAAACCAGTACTTCCGCGATGAGCGCATCGGCCAGGCCATCATCGACCGCTGGAAGGCGAAGAAGAACTTGCAGGTGATCCTGGTGATCCCTTCGCGCCCGGAAGAACAGATCCGCAAGAAAGCCGACAAGGTCACCCTGTACGGCATGGCCCTTCAGTACAAGATCATCAAGGCGATGACCGACACCATCGGCGCCAACCTGGGCGTGTACGCGCTGGAGCGCAAGGACAACGCCGTCATCTACGTGCACAGCAAGTTGATGCTGGTCGATGACCGCTACGCCCGCATCGGCAGCGCCAATACCAACCCACGCAGTCTGTCGATGGATACCGAGCTGGACCTGGCCTGGTACGACCCCACCACCGTCAAAGCCCTGCGCCTGCAGCTATGGCAGGAGATCCTCGCCAACGCGCCCGGCCTGGGCGGCTGGAAGCCGGCCGACTACGTCAAGCAATGGAAGAAGCTGGCCGAGGCCAACGACAAGGCGGTCAAGGCCAAGACGCCGGCCAAACTACGCGGCTACGTGCGCACCTACCAAAACGCCAAGTTCGAGATTGGGATGTTTGATGCGAATCTGGGGCCGTATAGTTGAGCGTCGCCTAGGGCGCGTCCTCGACCAGCAGACACGTCGCCAGCAGGCACATCCATCCACCCTGTGCGACCACCACCCAGGTCATCCCGGTCACGTCGAGCGACAGCCAACCGCCGGCAAACGCCAGCAGGCACGCCGGTCCCGCCAACAAGCCATAACCGCCGCAAACCTTCGCCCAGCGGCCGCGCGCGCGCAGCAACGGCAACGACCAGCCTGCGATGGCCAAGGACATCAGCACGGTGCCGAAACCGGCCAGTGCCTGGTTGCCTGCGAATGCCAGCCAGACTGCAGGCCATGCGACTTCCGGCGTCGCCGTGCCGACATGGGCGTGGCGCAGATACGCCGCGACCACGAAACCATTGATCAATGCCGCGCCCAACATGGCGCAAGCGCCCAGCGCATACAGTCGGAGAGCCAGCCATACCCAGCCACTGTCTGCCCAGATTCGCGCCACCCAGGCCAAGGCCAGGGTTTGCGCCAGC
>Ga0160448_100291_pt1 | contig 19350 bp, 18 predicted proteins | sample HID1973M_E1MG_FD_108269 | JGI IMG/M metagenome (GOLD analysis project Ga0160448, IMG submission 108269) | Enriched mosquito-associated microbial communities from UW Madison campus, WI, USA - HID1973M_E1 MG | ecosystem: Host-associated > Arthropoda: Insects > Digestive system > Unclassified ...
CGGCGGCTACCCGCCCGACGCGCACAAACGCCGCCTGTCCGACATCCCGCTCAAGTGGATGCGCGACAAAGCCATGGACCTGAAGCTGCACATGGACCCGCTGATCGAAGCCGCCCCGCAGAACCAATTGAACAGCAACCCGCTGGCCGACAAGCACGAGTCGAAGAAGGGTCTGTATTTGGTCACGCCCGGCATCGATCGGGTGATTGGCATGGCCGCCAAGCTGCAAGAGCAGCCGACGGAGAAGACCACCGAGCGCGATCCGACGCAGCATCTGCATCCGTCGGTGCTGGAGCGCTGGGATAAGGACGCGAGCTACCGTCCAAAGAACTTGGTGCGGTATTTGCAGATGGTCAATGACCCCAGGGCTGCGAAGGCGGGGATTGGGGTGAAGCAACCAAGCCCAGCGTAGTCACAGCGCCAGGAATCGCACCGAAGGACTGTAGGAGGGGCTTCAGCCCCGAAGCTCACCACCCACCAGATGGATGGACCCGCTTTTCGACGACCGCGCCATGCCCCATCGCTCGCTCCACCCTCTCAAGCATATCCAGTGCCGCTTCGTCTCCACCAAGTAGCTGGCGGAAGCGGTCGGCATCGGGCTGGAGGATGGCGAACTCAATGCGTGGATGGCCATGCCATTCGATCTCGAATACGGCCCTCGCGATGACGTAGCTGGGGCCTGGGCCCATGTAGAACCAAGTGGGGCCCTCGCCCTCATCGCCGGGCCTGAAGGTCTCGCGTTGCGAGGCTGGTGCTGCCCGCTTGGCAATCAGGATGAGATTGGCCCGGGGCACCGCGCCGTGCGGTAGCTTGAACGGACGTTCGGCGAAAGCCTCCTCGATCAGTTCCTTCATATCGCGGCTCGACCGACGCAGGCGCTTGTTGAAACGGTACTTGAGGGGCAAGGACCTTATGACAAAGGCCCCCAATGCGACGAGCCCCACGGACAGCAATAAGTTGATCAAGTCGTCCATGGCTGGCGTCTCCCTCGAGGGCAGTGTGCGAGATAAGTGGTTTGCAAAACTATTGAGGTGTGGGCGCAACTCAGACGCTCAGGTGTACACACCCAAGGCCAGCAGATCGAGCAATGCGTGGGCGATGATGGCGGGCCAGAGGCGGCCACTGCGGGCAAAATACCACCCCAGAATCAGACCGAACCCAATCAGCACCAGTCCACCAATCGCGCCCTGGTACAGGTGATACGAGGCGCGCAGAGCTACGCTCACGTTGACCGCGAACATCCGGCTGCGCGTGCGCTCCAGCGCGCGGATGACGTAGGCGCAGACAAACAGCTCCTCGAAGATTGGGTTGATGACCGACAGCAACACCACCGCGCTGATCGACAGCATGCCGGCGTGCATGCCGGCATTGACGGGGTTCTCGGCTAGCCCGAAGGCGTCGAGTAACCAGTAGATGGGATAGGCACTGAGCCAGCACAGTATCGCGAGCAAACAGCCCATGCCGATATCGGACCAACGGAAACCCAGCCCCAAGTCACCGGGCCGCCAACCGCGCACCAGCAGGGTCGGTATCAATAGGGCCATGATCAACAGCTCAAACATCACGATGCCGACCAACCCGCGATCAGCCATCGCCAGGCTCTCCTGCGGCGCGGCGAACATGCCGTCAATGCTGCTGTAGATCGGCAGCGCAAAGGCGACGATGGTGACGGTGAGGAATTCGCCGAGCGAGAAAGGTGGGGTGCGTTCTTGCATGAATCAGACGTCGGTCCGTGACTTGCGTTCGAGTGGGTTGGTGAGTGTGTGTAGGCAGGCCACTACCTAATCCTCAAGTGCAGCCGAGAGCACCGCATCTAGAAACTTCAGTCTGATCAAAATCAAAGCAGCACGACGGATACCACACACATCATCACAACGAAGGCGGCGAGGACAGAGAGCCAAGCCGGCATGCCCAGTGGCTGCCTCCAGTTGGTGAAGAAGCTGCAATCTGCACTTCGTCGATTCGAGATTAACAGCCGCTTCGACTCACACATGTGCTTCATCAAATCAAAGCTCCATCTCGCATAGCCACGCCCTCGATATTCCTCGACTCGAATCAGGTGAATAAACTGAGCTAAATGGATACAGAATACTGACGGCCTTACCTTCGCATTCATGGATGTAAAAAAGGGCAAACCCGAGAGCCTGAGCTTTGGTCGCCAGGGGAGCAAGGTACAGATTCGTAACTGGTCGTTTGGCCTCTCGCTTCGCAACAAGTTCACTTAGGACACTTGCAGCGACGAAAGGATTGTTCGCTGGTGCAAAGTACTTGCCGGTTGCCGTGTCTCCAATGGAATCCGACGCCTCTCGCACTCTGAGTCTGTTCTGCTGATACATGTCCGCTCTGAGAGATGGAAGACCAAATATAACTACCCTATCAGCTTTCTCTTTGTCTTCTGCTACCTCTGCAATTAGGTGGCTTTCGTAACCAGCTCCAATGACGAGTATGTCATTCGATGTATCGTTCTGGACATACCCCTCGAAGCCTGCAACCTGGCGCACCGAGCTAACGGCCTTGTCCGAGAACTCAGTCATCTCCCGCTTAGCATAATGCGTCGGCTCACTGTAGATCGCGTCAAGCCTCCTAACGCCAAGCTTGCTCAGCATCTTCACCAAAATCATGAGATGGGGTCGCATGAACCCAGTTATATCTACACATAGTCGGAGGCTGGGCAAGTCATGGGAGGAGAGTCGCGAGCCTATAAAGTTGCTAATGAACTCCGCCTCATTATCGGCTGGCGACGTAAAGGCTGATTCCGGTTTGTCGCTTTCCGCGAATCCATATTCGTTGTGCGCAATCCAGAATTTTCCATTCGCCACAACTTTGTCAAAGACTTGTACAACACGCTCACTGCCATCGAATGCGGAAATAAAGATGTCCCAAGTAATGGGCCACGCTTCGTCCAACGGTAGTTCGCTCCGAAACATGTATGTGTAGTCAACCATCAGATTAGACTCGGTTGAGGGTTCTCGGATTCATCATTCCCCGCGCCAGACACAAACTTCATCCGATCTCGCCAGGACTCTAGAACAGTGCGGAATCCCTCATCAGACGAGCCAAACACCGCGTCCACCTCCTCACGTGAGAATACCGGCACCCCCCTTCTACCAAGCGGCAGATCCCAACGGGGGGCAAGCATTGGGCTAATCTGGTAGACCGATTGAGGTGCGCCAGTATTCTTGTCCTTTCGTTCTCGCGCGGAAAGCCGAACCAGGAATGACCTCTCTTCGCACAGTCTCAACACCTCGAGCGCTTCTTGGCTACCCGCGCCCTCAGGCACCGCAAATGCACACATGGAGACGTCGGCTGGACGGTCTGCGAATCGATTGGCTCGAAACAGCTGCGCGAGACGGTCCGTAGCAACCTGAATCCTCCGCCCGTCCCCACTTGCCTTCCTCATATTCTCGAAAAACCAGTCAGATGCATCCCTAACACCCCTGTACTGCGCATCAACAGATACGGGCTCTCCTGCGAGTGGTCTCTCCCCGTTAAAGGCAGACCAATCGAAGATTGACCTCAGGATAGTTAGCAACGCTCGCGGAAGACCGGCAGACATCAGTATGAAGTTGTCGAGTCCAAGGTAGAGCTGCTTCGCGCCGTTCTCCCGGTGCAACTGTGCAATGAGATCCGTCTTGTAGTGATCCAACGCCGTTGCGTACTGACTTCTGTCCGATGGGGTTCTGACAAAGGCACGGCACTCACGATTAATTCGTTGTGCGATATCGAAGTAATCCACCCTCCTACGTGCGTGCTTATAGAACCTGAGCAAGTTGAGCTTCTCAAGGATTGGGTACTCCGTGGCAGACAGCAATCCTACCAGCTGCCCCAACTCGTCTCCTCCAACTTCAGACAGTTTTGCCCTAAAGGATCTGAAGTGCGCCCTCTCTTTGAACCCACTGTCTCCTGCGATATCACGAAAGTATTTGCTATCCCATCGATCATCAACTGTTTCGAACACGCCCTTCCAGTCGCTAGGGGATAGGGTGCCGGCCGCTGCCGCGGTATATCGCGCAGCCGCTAGCCGCTTCGCCACGAGTTCTCTCGCAAAAGTTGCGTAATTCGTCTTATGATTTCTAAAAATTCGATCAAGCGGAATCGTCTCGTACTCGGAATCTTTGAGATTCTCCTCCTCCGCACCATCGGTTCTTTGGGTCTTCACTCCGTATAGACGAGCGCCAATTCTGAAGGTAGCGGGGATCTCCTTATCACGAATCAGTGAGTTGACCACTTGCTGTTGCTCAATCGTCAAGTTCTCAAATTCATCGATTGAGTAGACGAATCTAGCTGATGACAGAAATTCGCAAATCGACGCAAGTACCTTTGGTAGTCCAAATATCAATTTTCCACGGGTGACAAGGATCTCTACGTTGAGGGTTCCCGTCATAATGGAATTGTTAACTGCATAATCTAGTTCTTTCTGCAGATCCGCAATTCCCTTAGACAGTTCGTTCACAGACTTCGGCGCCGGCCACGGTTGGCGGTCAAATAGTTCGCACGCGAGCTCGCAGAACTCGCGTTCTTTATTTTCCCCAAGATGCAATCTTTCAACTACGCGCAGTAGATGGTGCGTCAGCCAAAGCTCAAGGTAGTACGCAAAGACGTCTCGCCACTTCTCATCTGACTGCCCCTTTCCTTTGAAGCGACTCGAGTTGATGCTTCCGCAGAGGACGTATATTCCGATATATCCGTCCTTTTCGATCCCCTTGTGCACCTCTACGTCTGGTGCATCCTTCCCATACCTGAGGAGCTGCAGGTCAAACGAGTGGTATCGCATCAAATGCGTTTTTCCACTACCTTTCGCTCCTAACACCAAGCTTGGCATGGCGGTACTGGGATGCGCGAACTGGGAGAGCTCCTCGCCAATGTTCAGAACATCGACCCAAAGAGCCTGAATCTGAGTGTTGTCGAGGTCAACGGCTTTCGTTGCACCAAACGGATTGGGCACATGCTCTTTGCTCGTCATGGGCCGTACTCCTTATGGTAGCGTTTGAATATTGGCAACCATAACGATGGAATATCCATCCAGAATATCGGCAACGTATTGTCTGGCGTATTATGGTTGAATCCAACAAGTAGCTGTCCGTTCTTGTACCCAAGAGGATGATGAGGCCAAAGGTTAGATCCGTACTTCATACAGGTCTCTCTAACTCTTTCACGAAAGTAGGGCGCTACCTCAGGCTCAAAGATCCTTGATCCTGGCTCTAGGGATCTGAAAGAGGCATCTAGTTCGAAGATTGCCTCAACTCTATCGAAGCACCCGAGGTCGCGAACCGCCTTGAGTCCATCACTCGTTGCGAATAGTACAAAGTAGAAAACTTTGGCGTTGGGGTTCATCGCCTTTAGGGGAAACACGAGATCTTTTGAGTAATCGCTTGCCTGAGTTCCGGAGCCGCACAGGTCATCCAAGTAGACGTAATTTTCAATTGTCGGGTCCCTGACTATTGTCTTCGCGGAGTTCCCTTCTCCTTCGCGCTTGAAAATCTCATAGGAATTTATGAACAGATCTTTCGGAAGTTCGTTCTGCTGTCTGAAGTAGTAAAGGAGATGAACCCCGCTCTCTGAAGGGTTGCCGACGCCTAGGAATCGAGTCTTTCCTCGTTTCTCCAGGAATGCCGGTTCAATCACATTAGGATCTAGGGTGCCTAAGTTAGCGCGGCGAATTTCATGGACCAATGGCGTGCGAAATAGGTCACGATAGATCGCACGAAGCAGCTCGCGAATGGATGCCTGGTCGAAGTACAAGAAGTGGCTTAGCAGATACATCGCGTGCAGCTGCTCGTCAAGAGTCACATCTGGGTTTTCTTGAAACTGGCTAAGCCAGGAATCGATATCGACAGAGTTTACGACAGAGCCCCAGGTAGTCTCCATGAGGTTCTTGATGGTCTTCCGTAGCTCATCGGCGTAGTACTCCTTATTTCTCATCGCCCTCTATCCTTTCTGAAGAACGTGGATGTGCTCCTGCGTTATAAGCCCCGCGGTCTTGTTTCTCTTTGTCATGAGGCCTCGCGAACGTATGTCATCGATTAGCTCGAGCCTAGATGTAAGACCGGCATTCCTCAGCATCGTGCTTATGTATCGCTCGGTATGGAAGGGCTCTCCTGCAATCGTGTTGTTCCCGATTACGAGGACAAAATGACCTCCAGGCTTCATTGCCGCAACAGTCGCAGAAAGAGCAGATTGCATCTCTTGTAGATATGTCGCCGCGATGTGGGCCCTTAATGGGCTTTTCTGGCGAACCCTATTCAGAACTTCCTCGGCTTCTGGAACGACCGAATCTATCGGGAGAGAGTAGTCTGCTCTATCAAAGTGCTCCCGCCCAATACTGAGACGCTCAAGGGTGCGTAGTTTGTTATTCGGCGCGAGTCCTAGCCATCCAATGCTAAGGGAAGAAGAACGGATGTATTTCTGTGCGCTGTTGTACGGAGGTGATGTAATGACCAGCTCCGCTTTTTCTTCAGCTATCGGGCGGAAATCTCGAGCATCTTGTCCGATATAAGAATCGCTGTTCACTGCGCTAACCATGCTGTTGAAACGAGCGAGCCGATCGATATTCGTAGTCACAACTCGTGCAAACATAGCACGCACTTCAGACGCGCCCAGACCTTCATTTACATCGACGCCCTTTTTCCTTACTGGCACCGACAATCGAGGATCTGCGTGGCTCGCGCGTTTAACGCAGCTTGAGAAGCTCACTCGAAGAAACTCTCTGGAAGGTCCTTCAGGCAGTTGATTGATTGCTGAGATGATTTTTCCCAGCTCTCGAGCTGTCTTGCGGGAGTACCAATGATCAACTTTCACCACCGGGCTGAAGTCCAGAGGCCTCGACGTTCGCGCCGCACTCATCGTCCACTCGAAAGCAGATTCGACATCTGCTGCATCCATGCGGCAGAGCTTGACCTTGGTGATTAGTCTTGCAAGAGGGTTCGCGTCGGATCCCGCCGTGCGCCTGCCTGCCAGGATGGCTTCAAGTAGTACCGTTCCTGTTCCACAGAAGGGATCGAGTACTAGATCTCCTGCGTGACTTAACTGTTTACAGTTCGCGAAGTAGAGCGGGATGTTGGGTAGAAGTTTGGCAGGATACGGGTGTATGAGGTGCGTTGCGCGATCGCTTCCTGGTGCGATGGGCACCATATCGCGAAAGTTCACAGTGACGGGCTCCCCACTCGCCGCGTAGCGACGGGTCAGCACGTCAAGTGATTCACTGAAATCCCAGCTTGCGTTGTTCCTGTTTGACGCCGTGAGGTTTGTCCTCCGCTCGGGCTTGCTCCGTTCCTGCATCGCCAATCCGTTAGGCATATTAGTTCTTGTAGGCATGGTGAACCCTTAGCTCTCAATTTCACCGAGCCTGGCCAGCAAGTCTGAGCGCAATCGTGCGCTGCGGTCATCTTTCGCGTCTGAGTCTTTTGCATCATTGAGCAGGCCTCGTAACGTACCGACCTCTGAGCGAGACAGAGTGAGGGCCTGCATCTGATGTTGGACAAATGCTTCGTATGTTGATGGAACCCAGCGCTGAACCAAATCAAGTATTACTGCTGCATACGCTCTGATTTCATACTGAGCATGCGGATCTGCGCGAAGTCGTAGGAAGTTCAAGAGATTGTGCAGGTTGATCTTCCAGTACCACTGGGTGTAGAAGTTAAGCGACAGGTTGATTCGAGCGAGCTCCCTTGCAAGCCCCTGTCGTGCAGGATCCACTTCTTCACCCGACTCGTCCGAGTTGAGCATACTCAGGTAATGGACGTAGGCATTCTCTGAGTCACTTCGGATAGTGTTTACGACCACTTCTGATTCTTCGCTTTGAAGAATACCTCCCCGACCTTGTCTATTCGATTGTGACTGAGCTGCGAGATGCTCCGGCAGAGGTACGTAGAACTCCCGATCGAGGATTGAGTATCGAGCGGAGTACTCGTTGACGCTTGCTGTTCTGTGCCGAATCCACTGCCTAGCAACAAATATAGGGAGTTTTACATGAAGCTTGATTTCGGCCATCTCAAACGGCGTCGTGTGACGATTCTTCATCAAATAGTTGATGAGTTTCTCGTCTTCACTCTTTCGCTTGGTACCTTTTCCGTAAGACACTCGTGCGGCTTGAACGATCGCATCGTCGTTGCCCATGTAGTCAACGACGCGCACGAAACCATGATCGAGTACGGGAAAGGCCTGGTAGAGAATTGCCTCGAGGCCCGGCGAGAGAGCACGCTTGGTTTGAGTGCTCATTTCCGTGGCCGCCTCAACTTGCCTTTGTTGCTCTTCACTAAGGCGGCTCATAGCTCTCTCCTTGACAGAATTAAGCGATCTTCCGGGCGACTGAAAGCCGCAACGCGTGCAAGTTCAAGCTCTCGGATGTCTCCCAGGTCTTTGCACTGAGCTAGCCTCGCTGTATCGAGTTGTTTCCGTCTATTCTTGGTCCAAGTATCTGGCAGTTGTTTCTTGCGTAGGGATTTCTCACCCGCACTTCGAATACCCACAATTCAAGCAAGTAGCACACCCGTCCATGATGACGAGGGCTTTGGTGCTGCACTTATGACAAAGCGTCGCCGAAGGCGGGAAGCTCGTCCCATCCCCAGTCACGGCGATATCTTCCGAGGTGCCGTTGGCCACCGCGCTGCCCCCATCTGCCCTGCGGGCATCTTCCGCGATGGCGAGGGAAGAGACTGATGCCGGCGCAGCCGGGCTTACTTCAGAGTTTTTTTTTGCGCGTTCTTCGTATTGCTTGCGCTTGTCGGCCAGGATGGCGCGCTGGTGCTCGCTCATTTCCGGGTCGTGGATCAGGCCGATCGACTTCATGTGTTCTTCGACGATGGCGCCGAGTTCGGCGACCAGGCTGGGCATGTAGACGCCACCGGCCTTGAAGTAGCCGCCGCGCGGGTCGAACACGGCCTTCATTTCATCGACCAGGAAGGTGACGTCGCCGCCCTTGCGGAACACGGCGCTCATGATGCGGGTCAGCGCGACGATCCACTGGAAATGCTCCATCGACTTGCTGTTGACGAAGATTTCGAAGGGGCGGCGCAGTTCGTGCTCGGTGCCGGCGTTGAGCACGATGTCGTTGATGGTCACGTACATGGCGTGTTCCACCAGCGGCGATTTGATCTTGTAGGTGCTGCCCACCAGCACTTCCGGGCGCTCGATGCGCTCATGCATGTGGATGACTTCGGCGGTGGGCAATTCGGATTCGGCCTTGCTGCGGCTAATCGACTCGGCCTGCACCGGAGCGGCGGCTTCGCGCGCTTTGTCTTCCGGGGTCAGAACGGTGTAGCCCTTGATCTTCTTGTCGATTTTGACGGCCATGGCGCGAATCCTGTGCGTGGTTCTTATGTGGTGATTGGGCGGTGCGATGGTGGGCTACGGAGAGGCTGATGGCGCCTCTTGCCCCCACCCCAGCCCTCCCCCGCTGTGCGGGGGAGGGGGTCAAGCGGTCTTACTTTCTGGAAGCTTTCTTGGCGGCCTTCTTGCTGGCCTTTTTGGCGGTACTCGGGGTCTTGCGTGCGGTCTTTGCCGCTTTCTTCGGTGCTGCCTTGCGGGCGACCTTCTTGGCCGCCTTCTTTACGGTCTTCTTGGCGGCCGTGGCTTTCTTGGCCACTTTCTTGGCTGCCTTTTTCACGGTCTTCTTGGCCGCGCTGGCTTTCTTGGCCACCTTCTTGGCGGCTTTCTTCGGAGCCGCCTTGCGGGCGGTCTTCTTGGCAGCTGCCTTCTTGGTGGACTTCTTCGCGGTCTTCTTGGTCGCCTTCTTACCGACCTTGCGGGTCAGTGCGCTGGCTTCCTTCTTGGCGGTGGCGCTGGCTTCTTCCAGGCGCTTCTTGGCCTTGGCGACCGACTTCTTGACGGCCTTGGTGGCCTTGCTGGTGCGCTTGGCTACAGCCTTGCGCACCTTGGCCACATCGGCGGTCACGGTCTTCTTGGCCTTTTTGGCAGCCTTCTTGGCCTTGGCTACCGTCTTGCTGACGCTGGTGGCGGCGGCTTCGCCGATCTCCAGTGCCTTCTCTTTTACCGTCTCGGCGGCGTCGGAAAGCGTCGCCGTGACACCGTTACCGTTGCTCATGTCTGCCCTCCTGTGGGCCTTTGTCGAATTCGACGACGCCGATGCTACTGCTTTGTGGTGTGCTTGGTGCGTTTAGAACTTGCCGTAATAGCCTTCCTTGAGGGCGTCGAACAGGTTGGCGGCGGTGTGCATCTCGCCGTCGTACTCAATCTGCTCGTTGCCCTTGACCTCGATGACGTTGCCGTCTTCGAGCTCAAAGCGGTAGGTGGTGTTCTCCAGATCCGCTTCCTTGACCAGCACGCCCTGGAAGGCGGCGGGGTTGAAGCGGAACGTAGTGCAGCCCTTCAAGCCTTGCTCGTGGGCGTAGCGGTAGATGTCCTTGAACTGCTCGTACGGGTAGTCCGTGGGCACGTTGGCGGTCTTGGAGATCGAGCTATCGACCCACTTCTGAGCGGCAGCCTGCACGTCCACGTGCTCCTTGGGGCTGATGTCGTCGGCGGAGATGAAGTAGTCCGGCAAGCGGGCGTCGGCTTCATCGCTGAACGGCATGGCCTTGGCATTGATCAGCTCGCGATAGGCAAGCAACTCAAAGGAATAGACGTCCACCTTTTCCTTGGACTTCTTGCCTTCGCGGATCACGTTGCGGCTGTAGTGGTGGGCGAACGAGGGCTCGATGCCGTTGCTGGCGTTGTTGGCCAGCGACAGGCTGATGGTGCCGGTGGGGGCGATGGAGCTGTGGTGGGTGAAGCGGCTGCCCACCTCGGCCATCTCATCGACCAGGTCCGGCGCGACCGAGGCCACGCGCTGCATGTAGCGGCTGTACTTGGCGTGCAGCACCTTGCCGGGGATTTCCTGGCCGACCTTCCAACCGTCCTTGGCCATCTCCGGACGCTTGCGCAGCATCTCGGCGGTGACCGCGAACAGCTCATCCATGATCGGGGCGGCGCCCTTCTCCTTGGCCAGGGCCAGGCCCATTTCCCAACCGGCCACCGCCATCTCGCGGGCGATGGACTCGGTGAATTCGCACGAAGCCGGGCTGCCGTACTTGTGCTGCAGCATGGTCAGGGTCGAACCCAGGCCCAGGAAGCCCATGCCGTGGCGGCGCTTGCGCAGGATCTCGGCGCGCTGCTGTTCCAGCGGCAGGCCGTTCACTTCCACCACGTTGTCGAGCATGCGGGTGAACACGCGCACCACTTCCTTGTACTCCTCCCAATCGAAGGAGGCCTCGTCGGTGAACGGCTTGCGCACGAACTTGGTCAGATTGACCGAACCCAGCAGGCAGGCGCCATACGGCGGCAGCGGCTGCTCGCCGCAGGGATTGGTGGCACGGATGGTCTCGCACCACCAGTTGTTGTTCATCTCGTTGACACGGTCGATCAGGATGAAACCCGGCTCGGCGTAGTCATAGGTGGACACCATGATCATGTCCCACAGGTGCCGCGCGCGGATGTGGCCGTAGATCTTGCAGGCGACCAGGCCGTCATCGCGGCTGACGTAGTTCTTGTGGGTCGGCCAGTCGCGCCACACCACCTGGCTGGCGTCTTCCAGATCCAGGTCGCCCTTTTCCTTGATGTTGACCGGGAACACCAGCGGCCAGTCGGCGTCGGTGTTGACCGCTTCCATGAAGCCGTCGGTGATCAGCAGCGACAGGTTGAACTGGCGCAGGCGGCCGTCTTCGCGCTTGGCGCGGATGAAGTCTTTGACGTCCGGGTGCGAGACATCGAAGGTGCCCATCTGCGCGCCGCGACGGCCACCGGCCGAGGACACGGTGAAGCACATCTTGTCGTAGATATCCATGAAGGACATCGGGCCGGAGGTGTACGCACCGGCGCCGGCGACAAACGCGCCGCGCGGACGCAGGGTGGAGAATTCGTAGCCGATGCCGCAGCCGGCTTTCAAGGTCAGGCCGGCTTCGTGGACTTTTTCCAGGATGCCGTCCATCGAGTCTTCGATGGTGCCGGAGACGGTGCAGTTGATCGTGCTGGTGGCGGGCTTGTGCTGCTGCGCGCCGGCGTTGGAGGTGATGCGGCCAGCGGGAATGGCACCGCGGCGCAGGGCCCAGACAAAACGTTCGTGCCAGTAGGCGCGCTTCTCAGGCGTGGCTTCGGCATCGGCCAGGGCGCGCGCGACTCGCTGGTAGGTGCCGTCGATGTCGGCGTCCAGAGCCTCGCCTTGCTTGGTCTTCAGGCGGTACTTCTTGTCCCAGATATCCTGCGACGCCGGTTGCATGGGGATTTCCGCATCCACGTCCACCGTCTTCACCGCCTCAAGGCGCACCGTGCTCATGTTCTGTGTTTCTCCTTGTCCTGATCTGGTTCTTGTTGTGTGAGACGTTTGGACCCGGCAAGCGGAAGGGGCAACGGGTGGGCCAGCGCGCCGCTGGACGGCAGGCGCCGCTAAAAAACCACCTGTGTATTACGTGCCCGGAATACCTATGTCCCGGGCCCGCGGCATTGCCTTTCCGGCGCCTCCCCCTTCTGGCTCGTTTTCCTGCAGAAAACCCCAGTACTTGGGTCCATCTCGTGCCAAACCGCTACATGTAGTGGCGGCACGAGGTATGCAAGCTACCCCCGGTCTGGGGGTGTGTCAATGAGATTTCAGAGAATTTTTTCGTTACAGATCATGCCGATCCAGTGAAACCCTCAACCTGCCTCGCGTGGAACTTCATTGCGGGTTTAATGGTCTCTACGCACACTCGTTCAGGATGCGCGTCACGCTGCAGAGCGTCATAGATTCGCCTCTAGCCTGTTCCTGTTGACCCCGCCAGCCCTCTCCAGAGCTCTCCCGTCCCATGAGAACCTTGCGACCCCTGCCGACCCTGCTCGCCTTGTCCGCCGCCGCCATGTTTGGCGGTTTTGCCGCCACAGCCGTGCACGAAATCGTGCAGCAGCCGGCCCAGGCCATGCCGGCCGCCGCCATTCCCGCCGCCGCCACCCTGCCCGTCGCGGTCAATGGCCAGGCGCTGCCCTCACTGGCGCCGATGATCAAACAGGTCAGCCCGGCCGTGGTGAGCGTGTACAGCCGCCAGACCATCCGCACCGAGAGCCCGCTCGGGCCGTTTGCCGATGACCCGTTCTTCCGCCGCCTGTTCGGCATTCCGGACATGCCGCGCGAACGCGTGGAGCGCGCATTGGGCTCAGGCGTGATCATCGATGCCCAGCAGGGCCTGGTGCTGACCAACCACCACGTGGTCGAAAACGCCGACGGCGTGTCGGTGACCCTGGCAGACGGACGCACCCTGGAAGCCGAGTTCATCGGCTCGGATCCCGATACCGACGTGGCGGTGATCCGCATCCCGGCCAAGAATCTCACCGCCATTCCGCTGGCCAACAGCGATCAGCTGCAGGTCGGCGATTTTGTCGTGGCGATGGGCAACCCGTACGGGCTGGGCCAGACGGTCACCTCCGGCATCGTGTCGGCAGTGGGCCGCAGCGGCATTCCGGTGATGGGCTTCCAGAACTTCATCCAGACCGATGCCTCGATCAATCCGGGCAACTCCGGCGGCCCGCTGGTCAATCTGCGCGGCGAGCTGGTGGGCATCAACACCGCCAGCTTCAATCCGCGCGGCAGCATGGCCGGCAACATCGGCCTGGGCTTTGCGATTCCGATCAACCTGGCACGCAACATCAAGGATCAGCTGGTCGCCACCGGTGAAGTGCGGCGCGGCACGCTGGGCATCGAAACCCAGAACGTGGACGAGCGCCTGGCCAAGGGCCTGGGCCTGGACACGCCGCGTGGTGCGCTGGTAACGCGGGTGTATCCGGGTTCGGCTGCGGCCGCCGCCGGCCTGCAATCGGGCGACGTGGTGCTGGCTGCCAATGGGCAGCGCATCGACAACAGTCCCTCGCTGCACAATTTTGAAGGCCTGCAGGACGTGGGCAGCCGCATCACGCTGGACGTACGCCGCGACGGCAAACCGCTGAGTCTGGCGGTGACACTGAAGGAAGGCCTGCGCTCGCTGGATGGCGGCACGGTCGATCCGCGCCTGACCGGCGCCAGCTTCAAGGAACTGGACGAAGCCACACGCCAGCAGCTGCGGCAGATGGGCGCCAACGGCGGCCTCCAAGTCAGCAACGTGGCCCGCAACAGCCGCGCCTGGACCAGCGGTCTGCGCCCGAACGACATCGTGGTGGCCGGCAGCAACGGCGACTTCGGCGATCTGGCCGGCTTCCGCGCCAGCTTCGAGCGCAAACCGCAGCAACTGGTGTTGCGGATCATGCGCGGCCGCAGCTCCGGCGACATCGTGATGCAATGAGCGCCGACGACGGACAAAGCCCATAACAAGGTGTTCATGGGTCCATGCGCTAGAGTTGGCCCGCCATCCCCCTATTGCTGGAGATCCTCATGAGCGTTCCCACCGCGACCGATGCCGTTAAGAGCAACCTGGGCGAAGCCGGTTCGCATCTCAAGTCCGCCGCCACCGCTGCGGGTGAAGCCGTCAAGGGCGCCGCCAGCGCCGCGGGCGACGAGCTGCGCCTGGGCAAGGCCAACGTCAAATCCGAACTGGCCGACAGCGCGCTGGCCGGCATCGCCGCCGCCGAAGTCGGCGGTGAAGCTGCCCGCGAACAGATGGACGCGCTGATGGACAAGGGCCGCGATCTGATCGACAGCGCCGCCGAGTTGATTCGCGAACGTCCACTGGCCTCGTTCGGCGTGGCCTTTGCGGCCGGCTGGATCATCGCCAAGCTGGCGCGCAGCGGCGACAAGTAAGCCGCACGCGTGAGCGACGATCGCGCCGCGACGGACGGCGAGCGCACCCCGCCGCCAGGCCTGGAAGAAAGCCTGCGTCAGGTCGGTCATACCGGCAAGGCGGCGTTCGACTCAGCCAAGGACACCGGCCGCGCCCTGCGCCGGCTGGTGTCGGCCGACTTCACTCTGATGCGCAGCGCCTTCGGGCGCGGCTTGGCGTGGGCCGGCGTGGCGATTGTGTTTGGCGCTTCGGCCTGGGCCCTGCTGGCCGGCTCGCTGATTGCGTTGCTGGTCGGCTTCTTTGGCTGGTCGTGGCTGGGCGCGCTGTCGCTGGCGGCGTTGATCAGCATCATCGTGACCGTATTCGCCGCCTGGAAAGTGGGCCGCTACTTCGACTACACCGGCATGCACGCCACCCGTCGCCAGCTGCATCGGCTGGGCTGGTTCGATGAGGACGACGGCGCCGACGACGACAAGACGGAGCGGCAGCCGTGAACTTCGAACGCGCCCTGCGCCGGGTGGAAAAGGCCGAGCAACTGGTCGAAGGCCGGGCGTTGCAGACGCAGACGCATTGGCAGGAATTCAAAAGTACCTGGCGCGAAGCCTGGACGCCGGGGCGAATCATCGTCGCCGGTCTGGTCACCGGCTTCCTGAGCGGCCGCTCCGAGCCGCTGCGCGCCATGACCGGAGCCAAGTGGTTGCAGATGGTGGGTTCGCTCTCCAGCCTGTTTGCCAGCGTCACCGCCGCCACCGCGGCCGGTGAAGCCAGCACGGCGGCGGATGAGGCCAGCGACGCCGCTGATGAAGCCGGTGATGCGGCTGACAGCGCACATGCGGCCAAGACGGGCGTGGCGGGTGGCGCGGCAGCAGCGGCAGCTGGCGCGAGCGGCGGCGCCGAAGCAGAGCCTTACCTGCGCGCGCCGCTCGACTATCCGGAAGAACGCCTGGTCGAAGACGAATTCGGCGAGCGCGTGGTGGTGCAGCCGCGACCGGCCGAAGCGGCGACGGAAGTATCCGAGCGCTAGAGCAGCGCAAATCGACTCGGAGATCTGTAGGAGGGGCTTTAGCCCCGAAGCTGGAAGTGCATCAGGTGGCGATTGGTCAGGTGGCCCACGGTTCATCGGCTTCGGGGCTAAAGCCCCTCCTACAGGCTTCCCCAAACGTTCGCCCAAACGTTCCCCCAACGGTTCCCCATCAGGTTCCCCCCTACGCGTTCTCCTACACATCATCGCGATGCGGGCTGGCCGCATAATCGGCCTCAACCATGGGGGAAGGTGCGATGAGCATACCTGTCACGTCCGGCGACGAGCCGCCTGCGCCAGCTACTGCGGCTGTTGAGTTGACGGCTGCCGCACCAGTCGAGACTTCGCCGCCCGCGCCCCCGTCACCCACGCCACGGCCGCGTGCGCCGACCTCGGTGATCGTCATTGCGGTGCTGCTGGTGGCCGCCGTGCTGTACGCCGCGCAGGACGTGGTGCTGCCGGTGTTGCTGGCGGCGTTCTTCGCGCTGGTGGGCAATCCGATCATCCGGCTGTTCCGCAAGATCCATCTGCCGCGCTTCCTCGGTGCGCTGATTGTGCTGGCCGGCGGCATCACCGCCGCCGGTGCGCTGGGCATGCAACTTTGGGAGCCGGCCAGCGACTGGTTCCGCGATGCGCCGCGCGAGTTGCGCCAGCTGGCGCCCAAGCTGCGCGAGTTCGCCAAGCCGGTGCAGGACGCCAACCTGGCGGCAGAAAGCTTTGCCCGCGCGGCCGGCGGTGATGCCAGCAAGCGCCCGCAGATTGTGCGCACCACTCAGGACGATCCCTATCGCATGCTGGTGACCACGCCCAAGCTGGTGGCCTCAATCCTGGCAGTGGTGCTGCTGACGTTCTTCTTTATGGTCTATGGCGAGAACCTGCAGCGGCAGGCGATAGCGCTGATGCCCAGCCGCCAGCAGAAGAAGTTCACGGTGGAAATCCTGCACTCCATCGAGCGCGAGGTCTCGCGCTATGTGTTGACCATCAGCCTGATCAACACCTGCGTGGGCCTGATCTTTGCCGGTGTGCTGTACCTGCTCAAATTCCCGATCTCCGAGGCGCTGCTGTGGGGCACGCTGGCGGCGCTGCTCAACTTCGCGCCCTATGTGGGGCCGCTGATCGGGGTGGTGGCGATGCTGCTGGTGGGCTTCATCACCTTTGACGATCCGCTGCATTCGCTGGCCCCGGCCGGCGCCTACCTGCTGCTGCACACGCTGGAAGGGCAGATCATCACCCCGATCATCCTGGGCCGGCGGATGGCGCTGTCGCCGCTGGTGCTGATCCTGGCGCTGATGGTGTTCGGCTCGGCCTGGGGCATCATCGGCCTGCTGCTGGCGGTGCCGCTGCTGGTCTGCGTGAAGCTGGTGCTGGCGCGGGTGGACGGCATGGAAGGCTGGGCGCGGCTGCTGGAATGAAGCCACCGCTACCGCTGGCTCACCCCGCAAGCGCTAAAATCGGCGCGTGAGCTTTCCTGTCCACGCCATCACCCTGGATCTCGACGACACCCTGTGGCCGTTTGCGCCCATCGGCGCGCGTATCGAACGCGTGCTCCACGATTGGCTGCTGCAACACAGCCCGGCCACCGCCGAGCAATTCCCCATCCAGACCATGCGCGCGCTGCGCGAGCAGGTCTTTGCCGATCACCCGCACTTGCTGCACGACCTGAGCGCGCTGCGCCGCCTGACCCTGGAGATCGCCCTGCAACGCAGCGGCGCCGACATGGCCTTGCTGGATCAGGCGTACGAAGTCTTCTACGCCGCGCGCAACCAGGTGGAGTGCTACCCCGACGCCATCGACGCGTTGGCGCGCATTGCCGCGCGGGTGCCGGTGGCGGCGGTGTCCAACGGCAATGCCGACCTGCAACGGATTGGCTTGTCACAGCATTTTGCGTTCTCGCTGGGCTCGCGCGAATTTGGCGCGGCCAAGCCCACGCCGGGCATCTTCCTGGCCGCCTGCGATCGCCTGGGCGTACCGGCCGCGCAGGTGCTGCATGTGGGCGATCATGTGGATCTGGACGTGGTCGGCGCCGCCCGCGCCGGCCTGCGCACCTGCTGGCTCAATCGCGCCGATGACACTGGCGCACTGCTGGCCTGGCCGCATCCGGACCCGTTGCCGGATCTGGAATTCAACACCTTGACCGCGCTGGCCGACTGGCTGGACGCGCATCCGCAATTCACCGCTGCCGATACGGACATGGAGCCCGCACCCGCATGGACCTGAGCCACGCCTACACCGACGACGCCAGTAACGCCCGCCCCTTGCACGTGGTGGAACGCGCGCAATGGGAAGGCTGGCTGCAAGCGCAGCCCGCTGCGGTGCGCGCCTGGCTGGAGTCGCAGCACCTGACCGGCGGCGCCGGCAGCGTGGCCTTGTTGCCGGGCGAAGACGGCCTGGCCGGCGCGGTGATCGGCATCGGCGATCCGCTCGACCCGCACAGTTATGCGCACGCGCCCTACGGCCTGCCCACCGGCAGCTGGGCGCTGACCACCGACCTGCCCATCGCCGCGCGCCATGCCTTGCAGCTGGGCTGGGGCCTGGGCAGCTACAAGTTCGACCGCTACAAGACTCCGCCGCGCGTGCCCGCGCAGTTGGTGCTGGCCGAGGCCGATGCCGAGACTGCGGATCTGCTGACCGCCGCCGTGCGCGTGCGCGACTGGGTCAACACCCCCACCGAGCACATGGGCCCGGAAGATCTGGAAGACGCCGCACGCGCGATCGCCAACGCGCACGGCGCACAGATCGAAGTGATCGTCGGCGACGAGCTGTTGCTGCAGAACTTCCCCGCCATCCACGCGGTGGGCCGTGCTTCGCACCGCGCACCGCGATTGATTGCGCTGCGCTGGGGCGATGAGTCGCACCCGCGCGTGGCGCTGGTCGGCAAGGGCGTGTGCTTTGACACCGGCGGCCTGGACATCAAGCCGGCCGATGGCATGCGCAACATGAAGAAGGACATGGGCGGCGCCGCCCACGCCTTGGCACTGGCCGGGCTGATCATGGCGCGCGGCTTGCCGGTGCGTCTGACCCTGTTGATCCCGGCGGTGGAAAACGCGATTGGCCCGGAGGCCTTCCGCCCCGGCGAAGTCATCGACACCCGCAAGGGCATCAGCGTGGAAATCGACAACACCGATGCCGAGGGCCGCGTGGTGTTGTGCGATGCGCTGACCTACGCCGCCGAAGACGCACCGGAGCTGGTGTTGGATTTCGCCACCCTCACCGGCGCGGCACGGATTGCGCTGGGCCCGGAACTGCCGGCGCTGTTCGCCAACGACGACGCCCTGGCCAATGCCTGGATCCACGCCGGCCAGCAGAGCCGCGACCCGGTCTGGCGCATGCCCTTGTGGCGGCCGTACCTGCGCTACCTGACCAGCCACGTGGCGGATCTGGCCAATGCCGGTTCGCGCATGGCGGGTGCCATTACCGCCGCGCTGTATCTGGAGCGCTTCCTGCCGGCGGATCTGCCGTGGGCGCACCTGGACGTGTACGCGTGGAATGACAGCGATCGCCCGGGCCGCCCGGCCGGTGGCGAAGCCATGGCCTTGCGCAGTGCGTATGCGATGTTGAAGGCGCGTTACGCCGGCTGAGATTCGCTCTCGCCTGCCGACACCACCTGGTTGCGACCTTCGCGCTTGGCCCGGTACAGCGCCTTGTCGGCGCTGCGCA
>Ga0160448_100292_pt1 | contig 19263 bp, 16 predicted proteins | sample HID1973M_E1MG_FD_108269 | JGI IMG/M metagenome (GOLD analysis project Ga0160448, IMG submission 108269) | Enriched mosquito-associated microbial communities from UW Madison campus, WI, USA - HID1973M_E1 MG | ecosystem: Host-associated > Arthropoda: Insects > Digestive system > Unclassified ...
TTCCGGAGGGCGCTTCGGTCAGCATCGACGGGCAGATTTTCCCGGTGGACCAGGATCGCAAGTTCGTTGCCGAGTTCCTGCAACCGATCGGTCCGCACCGCTACCAGTTGCAGGTGAAGTCGACGCAGGGTGGCACCACCGAGTTGCCGCTGGACGTGGACGTCAGCGGGCAGTACAGCTTCATCACCGCGCTGGCCGACGTGACCTTCTCACGCAACCACGCCAGCGGCAACGTCGATCCGTTGGGCGATGATGCCGACCAAGCCGACGGCTTCCTCAGTGAAGGCCGGTTGGCGTTCTATGCCAAGGGCAAATGGCGCGGCAAGTATCTGGTCACCGCGCAGGCCGACACCTGGGAAACCGAGCTGGGCGATCTGTTCGACGGCTTCCTCGACTCGCGGCCGGACGACATCTTCCGCCGCCTGGATCCGGATTTGTACTACCCGGTGTACGGCGACGATTCCAACACCTATCGCGACGTCGACAGCCAGGGCAAGTTGTATCTGCGCGTGGACTGGGATCAGAACCAGGCGCTGTGGGGCAACTTCGCGACCGGCTTTGACGGCGTGGAGTACGCGCAGTACCAGCGCGCGCTGTACGGTGGCGCGCTGTCGTGGCGCTCGCGCCAGGCCACGCCGCTGGGCGATCCGCGCAGCCTGCTCAAAGTGTTCGGTTCCGAGGCGCAGAGCGCGCCCGGCCACAGCGAGTTCCTCGGCACCGGCGGCAGCCTGTACTACCTTCGCCACACCGATGTGCTGCCGGGATCCGAGCAGATCGTGATGGAGGTGCGTGATCGCACCACCGGCCGGGTGGAAGCACGCGCCACCCTGCAGTCGGGCGTGGACTACGAGATGGACGACATGCAGGGCCGCTTGATCCTGACCCGGCCGCTGTCGCAGATCACCCGCGAGAACGTACGTACCATCACCCGCGACACCCCACTGGACGGCTTTGAACAGATCCTGCTGGTGGATTACGAATACGTGCCCGCCGGTTTCGATTCCGATGACGTGAGCATGGGCCTGCGCGGCCGCCAGTGGCTGGGCGATCACGTGGCCATAGGCGCCACCTACGTCGATGAGCAGCGTGGGGGTGACGACTACGGCCTGCGCGGCGCCGACCTGACCTTGCAGGCCGGGCGCGGCACGTATCTGCAGATCGAGTCGTCGCGCAGCGAGGCCACTGCCGCGCCGGTGTTCTACTCGGACAACGGCGGCCTGAGCTTTGTGCTGCGTAACCCGCTCAGCCCGAATCGCAGCGGCGACGCGCAACGGGTGGAAGCGCGCGCCAACTTCCAGGAGCTGGGTTGGACCCAACGCGAATGGACCGTGGGTGCGTGGTGGCGCGATGTCGATCCCGGCTTCTCGATTGCGCGCCAGGACACCGGCCTGGCGATCAGCGAGTACGGCGCCGAATTCAGCGGCCAGCTCAGCGACACCTTGACCCTGTACGGTCGCTACAGCGACGCCGAGCGCGGCGATCAAGGCATGGAGCAGTGGCAGCTCAACGCCGACTGGCAGCTCACCCAGGACGGCCGGCTGATTGGCGAAGTGCGGCGCTTGTCCGAGCGCAACGGCCTGACCCGCGCCGACGCCACCCTGCTGGCGGCCAGCTACCGCCAGCGCATTGGCAGTTCCTGGGAAGCCTACGGCACCGCGCAGTACACCGCCGACGATGACGATGGCCGCTACGACCGCAACAATCTGCTGACCCTTGGCGGCCGTTATCTGTTTGGCGATCGCTCCAGCGTCGGCGCCGAAGCCAGCACCGGCAGCCGCGGTCAGGGCCTGCAACTGGATGCCGAATACCGCCTCAACGCCGATCACACCGTCTACGGCGCCTACCGCTACAGCACCGACAGCACCGCGCGCGACAGTTTCTACGACAGCGCCCTGCAATCGGGCTGGACGCTGGGTCAGCGCTGGCGGGTGAGCAACCAGGTCAATGTCTACAACGAGAGCCAATTCCTGCGCGACGACGCCAATGACAGCCAGGGCCTGGCGCACACCTTTGGCCTGGACTACATGCCGGCACCGGGTTGGACGCTGGGCCTGACCGTGATGGACGGCGATCTGCAGGCCAGTACCGGCGACGTGCAGCGGCGTGCCTACAGCCTGAGCGGCGCGCGCACCAGCGCACGCACCGACTGGGCCAGCAAACTGGAATACCGCCGCGACACCGGCGCGGAGCAGCGCGAGCAATGGGTCACCACCAATCGCCTGTTCCATCGCATCAACGAGGATTGGCGCATTGCCTTGCGTGCCAACTACGCCGACACCCAGGACAAACTCAATCCTGCCGCCGGCGCGCGCCTGGCCGAAACCAATCTGGGCTTTGCCTGGCGGCCGCATGACAGCACACGCTGGGCGGCGTTCGGCAAGTACACCTGGTTGTATGACCGCGCCAGCCCCGGCCAGGAAGAGACCTCGCAATACGATCAGCGCTCGCACGTGCTGTCATTCGAGGCCGTGATGCAGATTGACGGTCAGTGGCAACTGGCCGGCAAACTGGCCGGCCGCCGCGGCGACTACCGGATGGGTCGCGGCAGCGGTCCGTGGCTGGACAGCCGCACCGAATTCGCCGCCGTGCAGTTGCGTTACCAGCTGCACAACCACTGGGACGCCTTGGCCGAGCATCGCTGGTTGCGGGTCGAGGACGGCGGCGACCGCAGCGGCTGGCTGATTGGCGTGGACCGCCGCATCAACGATCACATGAAGATCGGCGTCGGCTACAACTTCACCGACTTCAGTGAAGACCTGACCCAGCTCAAGTACGAATACGAAGGCTGGTTCCTCAACATCACCGGTTACTACTGAGCGGCGGCCTGCCCAGGCTGCGGCGCCTGGAACACCACCTTGCCCTGTGCGTCGAGCATTTCAAAGCGCGGTTCGCCGGCAGCATCCACGCGCAGGCGGATGCGGTCGCGGCCTTCCGGATCGGCCAGTCGCACTTCGGCGTTGTTGCGCTCGTTCTGGATCACGATGCGCGCCTGGGTCTGCCGCACCGCGTCGCGTACCGGCAGGCTCGCCGGCATGGCCTGGTTGATCTGCAGGCCGCTGCTGATCGGCTCGCCATCGGCGCCGATTCGGGTCATCAAGCCAATCGCGTCCATGTTGGGATTGTCGAAGGCCAGCGCGGAGACCTTGCCGGCCTCCACATCGGTCAATGCCAGCCCACCGACTTCGTTGCCCTTGCGGTCGTAGAAGACCACGCCGGCCGGCGACACCGCGCGCTTGAAGGTCTGGCCATTGAGCATCGGCGGCGGAAAGCGCTCCTGGTTGGCGATCACCAGCCGTACCTTGCCGTCGTCATCGACCACGTTGAGGCGATGCACCGAGATCTCATCAAACTGTTGCGGCGGCGCCTTGAACGCGGTCAGTGCCAGCACCGCGAACGCCAGCGTCATCACCCCGCAATACCAACGCAGCTGACGCATCTGGCGCACCATGCGCGCCGACTCGATCCGGTTCATGCGGACTCCCCTGTGAGTGAGTCCGCGATTCTAGGTCAGTGCGCGCTCAGCGCACAGCACAGTTGCTCTCCGCCAGGATCCGCTGCACGCGCTCGAACTCGGTGCGATTCTTGGCTTCGCTCTCCGGGCGGGTGAAGCGCCAGGCGACCTCGGCTTCTTCGTGGCGCTTCTTCCAGGCCGCGCACAGGCCGTCGTCGGCAATCGGTGCGCAGTTGTCACGCACCACTTCGCAGGCGTTGCCGGCGCCGCCTTGCGGATTGCCGTCCAGGCCGACCGTGCGCAGCGGCAGGCAACGCTCCTGCGGCTCACTGTCTTCGGTGACGTAGGTGCTGGATTCGCGCGTGGTGCAGCGGAACAACTTGGGCGGCGGCAGCTTGGCCAGATCGGCGGGCGCGTCGCTGGCCGCGGCTTCGCCTTCGGCCGGCGGCGCCGCCAAATCCACTTGCACCTGTTGCTCGGGGGCGGGCGTCGGCGTGCTGGTGGCCGCCGCTGGCTTGCGCGCCGGCGCCTTGTCGCCCATCGGCACCGTGGTGATCGACTGCATCAGTTTCTTTTCCTGATGCACGCCCTTGGGGCAGGGCATGTTCTGCATCGTCACCGCACCGGCGGCGTCGGTGCAGCGGTAGATCGCCACTTCGTCCGCCTGCGCGGCGAACACTGATAAGCCGAAGATCAACAACAAAGCACTGCGCATTCAAGGAGTCCTGCAATCGTTGGCCATACGTGCATCGATGCCGCGCTGTTCCAGATCCAACGTGCGGCGTTCACTCGGCATGGCATTGCCGTAGCGGCGAAGGATCTCATATCGGCGATCGGACAGGCGTGCGCAGGTCTCGGCCTGCGGCAGCATGTGGCATTCATCGCGCACCCAGCCGCCGGCGATGGGCACGACGCCGACCACGGGCGGTCGCGGCCCCGAAGGCGGCGGCGGGCCAGCGGAGGCGGGCGGCGGGCGCGGAACGCTGCCTCCGCCATGACCACCGCCACCCGGCGTGCGCGGCCACACGTAGCCGTAGCCGAACCAGGACTCCCATCGCGCCTGGCCTTCGCCGGTTTCGTTGGTGTAGCGCGTGCCGTCCGGCGCTTCGCACTCGTACATCGGCCGTGGCGGCGCGCGGTAGACGATCGCCGGTGGCGCGTGGGCGACGGCGGGTGCGGGTGGCGCCGCGGCTGTGCTCGCTGTCGCCGTGGGCAACGGCGCGGGATCGCGCGGCCGTTGCATGCTGCGTGCCTGCTGCTTCTCACCGGGCGGGCAGGGCGAGTCGCGCAGGGTCAGCCGCCCTTGGGCGTCTTCGCAGCGGTAGATCACCACGTCCTGTGCCGCCGCGACGGTGGCGACCAAGAGCAACAGCGGAAGCAGGGCGAGGGCGGCGAGGGCGCGCATGCGCGCATCTTGCGCGCGCCATGGCAGAGCGGCAATGCAGACAAACAGTCGAGCAGACCAGGCCGGCCGCAAGCCGCTGGCAGCGACAGGTGGGTGCATGCGCTGCGCCAGGTACGCTTCAGGCGCGCAGGGACTGCCCGCTGCGAGCGTCGCGGATGGGGGTGGGCGTGGTCAGGCCGCCCGTCTCGCCTTCGCTGACGCCGGCCACGCGGGCCAGCAACTGCGGATCGAGATCTTCGTGGCGCGTCACGGCCGGCTGACCGGTCAGGTTGGCGCTGGTCGACACCAGCGGGCCGCCAAAGGCACGGCACAGCGCCGCCACCGTGGCATGGGCGCTGACCCGCACCGCCAGGCTGTCGTGCTCGCCGGTGATCCAGCGCGGCACCTGCCGGCTGGCGGGCATCACCCACGTGTGTGGGCCGGGCCACGTGGACAACACTTCGGCCAGCCGATGCGCGGGCAACGCGCCGAGATCCAGGCAGGGACGCAGCTGTTCCAAGTCCGCCGCAATCAGGATCACGCCTTTCTCGACCGGGCGCTGCTTGATCGCCAGCAGCTTCAACATGGCGGCTTCGTTGAAGGGATCGCAACCGATCCCCCAGACGCCTTCGGTGGGGTAGATGATCACCTCGCCAGCGCGCAGTGCGCTGACGACTTCCTCATTGCTCAGTCGAGCTGACGACATGCTTTCCCCACTCCGATAAGCCCGCGCGGACGCGGGCATGCCGAATCAGAACGGCGCGTCGGACTTCTTGGCCACGCGCTTCTTGCCCGGCTCGATCTTGGTCGGCGTCAGCAGCGAGCGCGCAGGTTCGGGTGCGGCGGGCACGGCTTTCTTGGTCGCCTTCTTGGCCGGTGCTTTCTTGGCAGCGGCTTTCTTGGTCGCGGTCTTGGCAGCCGCCTTCTTGGGCGCGGCTTCCTTCTTCACGGCGGCTTTCTTGGCCGGCGCCTTCTTGGCCGCGGCCTTCTTGGCGCCAAAGCCGCGACGGGCCGGCTTGCCGGTTTCTTCCAGCAACTGCTGCACTTCGGCCAGGCTCAGCGAGGCGGGCTCGCGATCCTTGGGAATCTTGCCGTTGAGCTTGCCGTCGCTGATGTACGGACCAAAGCGACCATTCAAGACCTGGATATCGCTGCCGTCGAATTCCTTGATGATGCGGTTGCGGGCGATTTCTTCCTTCTCGTTGATCAGGAAAACCGCGCGCGCCAGATCGATCGTGTAGGGGTCGTCTTCCTTCTTCAACGAGGCATACACGCTGCCGCGCTTGGCGAAGGGACCAAAACGGCCGATGCCCACACTCACTTCGTCCTCGCCATCCAGGCCCAGCTTGCGCGGCAGCTTGAACAGCTCCAGCGCTTCCTCGATGGAGATGGTGTGCATCGACTGGCCGGGACGCAGCGAGGCGAACTCCAGCTTCTCATCGGTATCCTTGTCGCCGATCTGCGCATACGGCCCATAGCGGCCCAGGCGCACGCTGACCGGCTTGCCACTCTTGGGATCGGTGCCCAGATCGCGCGCGCCGGTGGCTTCGCTGCGGTCGACCGATTCCTTCTTCTCTTCGATCAGTTCCTTGAACGGGCCCCAGAACTTCTCCATCAGCGGCACCCACTCTTCCTCGCCGCGCGAGACCGCATCCAGCTCATCTTCGAGCTTGGCGGTGAAGTCGTAGTCCACGTACTGGGTGAAGTGGCCGCTGAGGAACTTGGAAACCGCCCGGCCCACGTCGGTGGGCTTGAAGGCGCGGCCTTCCATCTCGGTGTACTTGCGGAACAGCAGGGTCTGGATGATCGAGGCGTAAGTGGAGGGACGGCCGATGCCGTATTCCTCCAGCGCCTTGACCAGCGCCGCTTCGGTGAAGCGCGGCGGCGGCTGGGTGAAATGCTGATCGGCGTGGATGCGATCCAACGGCACGCGATCGCCAGGCTTCATCGCCGGCAGCTTGCGGCCCTCGTCCTCGTCATCGGCGCTCTTTTGATCCTTGCCTTCTTCGTAGACCGCCAGGAAGCCCGGATCGACCACGGTGGTGCCGCTGGCGCGGAAGCTGTGCGCGTTACCGGCGGCCAGGTCCACGCTGACCGTGTTGAGGGTGGCCGGCACCATCTGGCAGGCCACGGCGCGCTTCCAGATCAGATCGTAGAGCTTGCGCTCGTCATCGGTCAGATAGCGCGAGACCTGGGCCGGCGTGCGCAGTGCCGAGGTCGGGCGCACGGCTTCGTGCGCTTCCTGCGCGTTCTTGGCCTTGGTCTGGTAGAAGTTGGGCTTGTCCGGCAGCGCCTGGGTGCCGTAGTCGCGGGCAATCACGTCGCGGATGTCGCTGAGCGCTTCGGCCGACAGGCTGACCGAGTCGGTACGCATATAACTGATCAGGCCGACGGTGCCTTCATCACCCACCGCCACGCCTTCGTACAGCTTCTGCGCCACCTGCATGGTCTTGCGGGTGGTGAAGCCGAGCTTGCGCGAGGCTTCCTGCTGCAGGGTCGAGGTGGTGAACGGCGGCGAGGGCCGGCGCTTGCGTTCCTTGCTGGCCACGTCGGTGACGTGCAGCGCGCCTTGCGCGGCCTGCTGGATGCGCAGGCGTGCGGCCTCGGCGGTGTCGCCATCGGTGACGGTGAACTGCTCGAACTTCTGCCCGTCCAACTTGGTCAGCTTGGCGGTGAAGGCCTGGCGCGGATGCGCGCACTCGGCTTCGATGCTCCAGTACTCGCGGGCGATGAAGGCTTCAATCTCTTCCTCGCGCTCCACGATCATGCGCAGCGCCGGCGATTGCACGCGGCCGGCGGACAGGCCGCGCTGGACCTTGCGCCACAGCACCGGCGAAAGATTGAAGCCGACCAGGTAGTCCAGGGCGCGGCGCGCCTGCTGGGCGTCGACCAGGTCGCCGGCAATCTGGCGCGGCTGCGCCATGGCTTCTTTGATGGCACGCGGGGTGATTTCGGTAAACACCACCCGGTGCACCGGCTTGTCCTTGAGCAGGCCGCGCTCTTTCAGGATCTCGGCAATGTGCCAGCTGATCGCCTCGCCTTCGCGGTCCGGGTCAGTGGCCAGGAAGATGTCATCGGCCGCCTTGGCCGCCTTGGCGATTGCCTCGACATGTTTTTCGTTCTTGTCGATCAGGTCGTAGCGCATCGCGAAGCCGTTGTCCGGATCCACCGCTCCTTCCTTCGGCACCAGGTCACGCACATGGCCGTAGGAGGCCAGGACCTGGAAGTCCTTGCCGAGGTATTTGTTGATCGTCTTGGCCTTGGCGGGCGATTCAACGATGAGCAGGTGTTTGGACATGTCCTTCCGGGGGAAATTCAGGGACGGCGCGCGGCCGGCAAGAGTGGAGCAAGTAGGGGTGGCAGAGAAGCCGACGCCCGGAGCTTTGGCCCCGGGCGTTCAGATTCACTATTAATAGTGGAATCACGGCCAGGGCCCCGGTGTCAACCCTGGACTCGTTTCGTGAAGGCCGTCACCTAGTCCGAAACCGACGTACGGTCACCCGCCAGGTCCCGCTGGCCTTGGCTGGCGGTCAGGGCGCGGCGGTCTTGGCGGCGCGGCTGCGGCGTGGGCGCAGTTGCTCCTGTGGCAGCACCAGGCGCCGCAACAGCGCGGCCAGCTGCTTGCGCTCGCTGGCTGACAGCGGCGCCAACAGTTCGCGCTCGGCCACCAGGATCTTCTCGATCGCCCCATCGATGCCGCGACGGCCTGCGGGCGTCAATTTGATCTGCACGCTGCGCCGGTCCACGGGGTCAGGCACGCGCTTGACCAGCCTGGCCGCCTCCAGGCGATCGATGCGGTTGGTCAGCGCGCCGGAGGACACCAGCAGGCGGGCCTGCAATTCGTTGGGCGCCAGCTGGTAATGCGGTCCTTCGCGACGCAAGGCGGCCAGCACATTGAACTCACCACTGTGCAGGCGATAGGGCGCCAGCACCTGCTCTTCTCGGCGCATCACAAAGTGATTCAAACGCAGGATGCGACCCACCACTTCGGTGCTGCCCAATGACAGTTCGGGGCGCTCGCGCACCCAGCGGGCAATGAGTTCATCGACAGCGTCCCGCTCGGGTGAGTTCTTGATTCCAGGCACGAGACTTTTGTCCAACAAGGGCGGCGCGCGAATCATAGCATTGCCGATTTTGCGCCAATACGTGACAAAACTGGTTTGACGTCGAATAGTTTGACGTCGAGAGAATTGACCTGTCTTCGAATCAGCTGCTAGCTTGATTTTGATGGCGTCGGGTATAGGGCTGACCCGCTAGGTACGGCCGCTTCGCCATCCCGAAATCGAGGTTCAAGCACGTGGAAATCGCACTACGAGGCGCCTGTATCGACTTCAAGGACAATCCGTTCCTGGCCGATGCAGAGTCCTGCCTGTCCTATGAGTCCGACGCCGTCATCTGGGTGCGCGATGGCAAGGTCCATCGCATCGGCGCCGCCAACGACATCCTTCCGCAACTTCCCGCCGGCACTCCGGTCACGCACTACCGCGACAGCGTGATCATGCCCGGCTTCATCGACAGCCATGTGCACTATCCGCAGACGCCGATCATCGGTGCTTACGGCGAGCAGTTGCTGGAATGGCTCAACAACTACACCTTCGTGGCCGAGCAGGCTTTTGCCGACAAGGAGGTGGCGCGCGAAGTGGCGCGCTTCTACCTGCGCGAGAACCTGCGCAACGGCGTGACCTCGGCCACCGTCTACTGCACGGTGTTCCCGCAGTCGGTCGATGCCCTGTTCGAGGAAGCCCAGCCGTACGGCATGCGCCTGATGGCCGGCAAGATCATGATGGATCGCAATGCCCCGGCCGCGCTGACCGACACCGCGCAGAGCGGCTACGACCAGTCCAAGCAGTTGATCGAGCGCTGGCACAAGCAGGATCGCTTCGAGTACGTGATCACGCCGCGGTTTGCGCCCACCTCCACCCCCGAGCAGCTGGAAGCGGCCGGTGCGCTGGCGCGCGAGTACCCGGATACCTTGATCCAGTCGCACATCTCGGAAAACAAGAACGAAATCGCCTGGGTCAACGCGCTGTATCCGCAGCACAAGGGCTACGCCGATGTGTACCGCCATTTCGGCCTGCTGCGCGAGCGTGCCATCTACGGCCACGGCATCCACCTGAGCGAGGAGGAGCTGCACCTGTTCTCGGAGACCGGCGCGGCCATCGCCCATTGCCCCACCTCCAACCTGTTCCTGGGCAGTGGCTTGTTCAATCTGCGCACCGCGCTGGATCCCAAGCGACCTGTGCGCGTGGGGCTGGCTACGGATCTGGGCGCAGGCACCAGCTTCTCGATGCTGCAAACCCTCAATGAGGCGTACAAGGTCGCGCAACTCAACGGCGTGCCGCTGTCGGCCACGCATGCCTTCTACCAGGCCACCCGTGGCACGGCCGAAGCACTGGGCCTGCAAGACAAGATTGGCCGCATCGCGCCGGGGATGGAGGCGGACTTTGCCGTGCTGGATCTGCAGTCCACCCCGCTTATCCGCTTCCGCATGAAGTACGCCAAGGACATCCAGGAGGCGCTGTTCATCCAGATGACCCTGGGCGATGACCGTGCCATTCGCGCCACCTACGTCAACGGCGCCTGCGTGTATGACCGCGAGCAGGATGCACAAAAACAGGAGGCACGCGCATGAGCGAGATCTCTTCCCGCATCGCCCCTGCGGCCAAGGTACGCCTGGGCGGTGCACGCGCCTGGTTGGTGTGGGCGCTGGCGGTCACCTTCGTGATCCTGCTGTTCAACGTGCAGACCGGTTACGCGATCCTCAACTCGCGCGTGGCCGGCGATCTGAACCTGTCGCTGGAGCAGATTGGCTTTGTCGCTGCCTGCTACACCTGGGTGTTCGCGGTGGCGCAATTGTTCAGCGGCGCGCTGCTGGATCGCGTCGGTGCCCGCAAGGTGCTGCTGCCGGCGATCGCGCTGGTGACCATCGGTGTGTTCCTGTTCGCCTTCGCCGAAAGCTACGAGATGATCCTGATCTCGCAGATTGTGCTGGCGGTGGGTTCGTGCGCCGGCTTTGTCGGCGCCGGTTACGTGGGCGGGGTCTGGTTTGGCATGGCCCGCTTCGGCTTCATGTTCGGTCTGGTGCAACTGGTGGCCGCGTTGTCGTCGGCCTTCGGTCAGGCGGGCTTCGACGCCGCGCTCGCGCGCTGGAGCTGGCGTGAGGTGATGAACGGCTTTGGCATCTTCGGCGTGGGACTGTTGTTGCTGGCGATGTTGTTCATCCGCAATCCCACACCCGTGGAGACGGCGAGTCATCGGGGCGGCTTCGTCTCCGGCGTGCTGTCCAGCATCGGCGAAGTCTTGAAGAAGCCGCAGATCTGGGTCATCTCGCTGGTTGGCGCGATCACCTGTGGCGCGGTCCTGGCCTTGGGCGTGGTGTGGATGCCCAAACTGCTGGTGGCGCATGGTTTGTCTGAGTCCAACGCCAACTGGGCCACGGCCTGCATCTGGCTGGGCCTGGCCGCAGGCAGCCCGCTGATTGCGCGTTGGTCCGACGCCGCGCGCTCACGGCGCCAGCCGATCATCCTGACCACGCTGACGCAGGTGGGCCTGGTGGCGGCGCTGGTGTATGTGCCGATGACGCCAATGCTGGCGATGGCGCTGTGCTTTGCGTTCGGCTTTGCCAATGCCGGCCACATGCTGTCGTTCTCGGCTGCGGCGGACATCTCGCCGCCCAAGCTGATTGGCACGTCAGCCTCGATCGTCAACGGCTCCATGTTCATCCTGGGCGGTGTGCTGATGGGGCTGCCGGGAGAATTCCTGGGTGACAGTGCCGGTGGCTTGGCCGATTTCCAGACCGCGATGCTGCCTTGCGTAGGCACGCTGATCGCATCGGGCTTGCTGGCGTTCGCCATCAAGGAAAGCCACCCGCGCCACTGAGCCAGCTGATGCCCGGACCCGCCTTGCATGAGGTGGGTCCGGGCGGAACACCCGCATGAATACTCCTCGTCGCAAACCCCATGCCTGGAGCCATTGGCTGCTGGCAGTGGCCTATGTGTGCCTGGTTTTCAGCTTCCAATCCGCATACGCCATTCTCAGCCGGGCCATGGCGCAGTCACTGGATCTGAGCGTCGGCGACATCGGCCTGATTGGTTCCACCTACACCTGGGTGTTTGCCGCTGCGCAAGTGGCGGCAGGGCCCTTGCTGGATCGCGTAGGTGCGCAACGCAGCCTGCCCGCTGCCTGCACGCTGTTTGTGCTGGGCGTGTTTCTGTTCGGCTTTGCCGATGACGTGCAGGGCCTGCTGTTGTCGCAGGTACTGCTGGCCACCGGCGCCGCGTTTGGTTTCATCGGTGCGGGCTTTGTCGGCGGTGTCTGGTTCTCTCCGGATCGCTATGGGCCGATGTTCGCCTGGGTGCAGTTCATGGCCTCGATGACCGCCTTTCTGGCCCAGGGCGTGGCGGCCATGTTGACGGGCCTGATGCCGTGGAACTGGATCGTCAATGGCGTGGGCATGCTCGGCCTGGGTCTGGTGTTGTTGTTGCTGTTGTTCCTGCGTGATCCGCCGGGATCACAGACACGCGGTTGGCCACGACACCCGCTGCAGTTCCTGGGTTCGGTGACCGACGACGTGCTGACCACGCTGACCTGCCGGGGCATGCCCGTGCTGATGCTGATAGGCGCGGCGTCGTTCGGCGTGATGCTCTCGATCGGCGTGGTCTGGGGACCGCGATTGGGTGAATCGCTGGGCCTGTCATCGACTGCCAGCAGTCTTTCGGCGGCCAGCTGGTTAGGGCTGGCGATAGGTGCGCCGCTGTTTGCCCGCTGGGCACAGCGCAGCGGCAGGCCGGCGCATCAGTTGCGCACGGGCTGTGTGGCGCAGCTGCTGTTGCTCGGCTGGATCGTATGCCTGCCGGCGACGTCGGTCGCAGGTTTCACCGTACAGATGTTCCTGTTTGGCCTGGCCTCGGGCGCGGCGATGTTGCCTTTCACCTTGGCGGCCCAGTACGCGGGCCAGCGTTATGCCGGTACTTCGGCGGCCTTGATCAACGGCGCGCAGTTCATCGCCGGCGGGATCCTGATCGCATTGCCGGGGCAGTTGCTCAGCGCCTGGAGCCAAGCGCTCTCGGTGCGTCACGCATTGCTGGTGCTGCCGCTGCTGCTGTTGCTCGTACTGCCGGCCTTTCCCTTTCTCTTTCGCGTGCAGGCACAAGCGCATGCACGCACATTCATGGAGTCTGATTGAATGTCACCTCTTGTTTGCAAGTCCCGCGTCGGCTGGATGGCGGCCGCTGTGATCGGTGCTGGTCTGCTGGCCAGCCACGCGCACGCCGCTGACGTGCTGCAGTTCTCCGACTTTCGCATCACCGCGCAAAGCGGTGGCCATTTCGCACTCGAGCCATCGCGTATGCAGACGCTCACCTTGGAACAGTCCACCGGCTGGAACTTTGGCGATGTGTACTGGTTTGTTGATCAGTCCTGGTATCGCAACGGCCCGGATTACAGTGGCCATCAGTCAAGTTGGTACGGCGAATTCTCGCCGCGGCTGAGCTTTGCCAAGTTGTCCGGCAAGGCGCCCGGCACAGGCCTGATCCGCGACGTGCTGGTCGCCGCCACGCTGGAGCAGGGGCGCGATGAACGTGCCACGTCGGCGCAATTGATTGGCTTGGGCGTGGATTTCAACCTGCCGGGCATGGACTACGCCAATGCCAACCTCTACGCGCGCAAGCAGGTGCATGAAGGCGATTTCGATACCTGGCAGCTGACACTGGCCGGCGCGCGCCACTTCAACCTAGGTGGGCAGCGCTTCCTGCTCGACGGTTTTGTCGACTACGTGGCCCCGGGCGGGTCGCGCCACTGGAACCTGCATGTCAGTCCGCAACTGAAATGGGATCTGGGCGCCAGCCACGGCGCGCCCGACCGATGGTATGCGGGCGTGGAGCTACACTATTGGAAGCACAAGTTTGGCGTGGCGCCGATCCCTGGCGTGAAGACCACCGACGAAACCGTGGGCGTGATTGTGCAACGCCGCTTCTAGTTCCGCCGTCCCGGCCAGCACGTCCAGGGCTTGCTTTACCTGAGCTTGGACGTGCCGCCTGCCTGCCAACTTGTTGCTCCCTGCCTGTCACGGCGCACGCATTGACGCGCCCCTTGGAATTCCGCCCGCATGTCTGTGTCCACCACGCCGCGTCGTTACGCCACGATTGCCATCTTGCTGATGGCCGCCATCGTGCTGCTGTCCAATTATCTGGTGCAGTTCCCCATCAATGACTGGCTGACCTGGGGCGCTTTCAGTTATCCGCTCTCGTATCTGGTCACCGATGTGGTCAATCGGCTGGTTGGACCGGGGCTGGCGCGACGGGTGGTGGTGGTGGGCTTTGTGCTGGCGGTGCTGTGTTCGATCTGGCTGGCCACGCCGCGCATCGCCGCTGCCTCGGGAGCGGCCTTCCTGTTCTCGCAGCTGACCGACATCGAGGTGTTCAACCGCCTGCGCCGTTCCAAGTGGTGGATCGCGCCGCTGTCGTCCAACACGCTGGCCGCGTGCCTGGATACGGTGATTTTCTGGGGCATTGCCTTTGTCGGCGTCAGCGAGCATTGGCTGAGCTGGGCGATCGGCGATCTGATGGTCAAGCTGGCCATGGCGACCCTGGTGATCCTGCCCTTCCGTCTGCTGACCCGTCGCAAGGGCGTCGTGCCGCTGGAATGGCGGCACTGAGCAGGTTCAGAACACGTAGTAGTCGATGGCAAACAGCAACGCCACCGCGGCAACGGCGAGCAGCAGGATGAGCCAGACCGCCACGCCCAACTGCTGGCGTTGCCGCTGTGGATAGGCGCTGTATGCCCAGCGATCCACCACGCGCGTATCGCACAGCCAATCATGCAGGGCGCGTCGCGTCGGCAGCGCCGCCGTCACCACCACGCCGGCGCCCAGCGGCGCCACGCTCACTACCAGCAGCAAAGTGCGAACCATCGCACGGCTGACGCTGACCCGTTCGCCATTGCCGCGAACCAGCTTGGCCCCCACCAGCATCTTGCCCAGCGTGGCTTGGCTGGGCGAAGAATGGAAACCGGCGAAGTAACCCAGAAACACCGCCACCGGCACCAGCCATAGCGACAGGTTGGCGATCATGAAGAACGTGCCCTGCACGTCCACGCGCGCGACCTGCAACAGAAAGAGCATCAGCATGCCCGCCACCGAGGTGGCGATCAGCGCCAGCACGCTGATCAGCGCCACATCAACGAGGCAGGCAGCGACGCGCGACCAGAATCGCGCATAGACCACTTCGCCCACGGGCAGCAACGCGACCGCGCTGGCCTCTGCCACGCTGGCTTGCGGCGCGGCATAGGCCGAGAACCAGCCGTCAATGGGATCAGGCGCGGGGTTCATGCCTGCGCTTGCTTGCGCCGGAGCATGCGGTGTCCGTCACTGCTGAGCGGCAAAGCCAGCCAGCAGTCCCACCGCGAACAGCGCGAAGTAACCGACGATGGCCAGGGCCGCCAGGCCCAGCACAATCCAGGTGACCACACCCAGTTCGCGCCGTTGCCGTTCGGGATGGCCGGTGAACGCCCACTTATCCACCACCAGGCTGTCGGCCATCATGTCGTGCAGACCCTGCTTGCGTGCGCTCAGCCCGCTCATGAACGCCGACACCAGCAGCGCCAGGTTGCAGGTGATCAGCGCCAGGCCAAACATCGCCACCCAGCGGCCGAAGCTGCGGCCCAGGCTCAGGCCCTGGCCATTGCTGCGCACCACCTTGATGCCCACTGCCATCTTGCCCAGCGTGGCCTGGCTGGCCGAGGCGGTCATCCAGCTGAAGTACGCCGCCTGGATGCCGTAGATCCCCAGGATCAACAGCAACGGAAAGCCGGCGCCGAGCATGCCGCGTGCGTAGGACTCCGGCGTCAGCGCGGTGCCGAAGCCAAGCAGCGCCATGCCGCCGAACAGCAGGACCATCGAGACCACACCCAGCACCAGATTGTCGATGCTGGCTGCGGCGAAGCGCTTGAGGAAGCCGGCGTACACCACCTCGCCCGCGTGCTCGACAAGCGCCGGTTGGTACATCGACGCCTGCGGCGCGGCATAGGGCGATGCACTCGCCGCAGGTGCAAACGAATCCGGTGCGGTCACGGCATCCACCTCTGCCGGCGTGGTGAAGGCCAGCTCCGCGGCCAGCTCACGCACCGCCTGCCATTGCCCCATGCCTTCACGCCAGACCAGCGTGTCGCCGTTCAATTCGCCGCTTGCCAGGCGCGCCTGCAGGTCCTGTGTTTCCACCGGGCCCAGGCGCTGATCGCCCTGTGCGTAGTACCACTGTGCCATCCGGAATTCCTTGCTGTAATTAGACGCGACTCATCATGCCGCCCAGGCCGATCAGGAAGAAGCCAATGAAGACCAACAGAATCGCCAGGCCATAGAGCGCCAGGACGACGATGGTGACCGTGCCCAACTCGGTGCGTTGGCGCTCCGGCTCACTGGTGTAAGCCCACTTGTCCACCACCACCGTGTCGGAGACGAAATCGTGCAGGGCCTGCTTGCGCGCAGTGAAGGCGGCCATGACAAAACCCAGGCCGAGCGGAATGGTGCTGAGCGCGGTCGCAAAGAAGCGGCCCAGTGCGCGCAGGAAGCTGATCGGTTCGCCGTTGCTGCGCATCACCTTGATGCCCACCGCCATCTTGCCCGGCGTGGCATAGACCAGGGTCGAATGGAACCAGGCGTGGTAGACGGCGTTGATCAGGATGGCGCACACAGCCGTCACCAGCACTTCGGCCAATTCGCCGCCGCTGAACAAGTCGGAGATCAAGGCGCCAAACAATTCGGCACACAAACCACCGGCCACGGCCAGGATGATGCTGTCGATCACTGAGGCGGCTACGCGCTTCCAGAACCCGGCATCGACGATGAACTGATGGGCGCCGGCCAGCGGGGTGTGATCCTGCAGATGCGAGTGGCCCGCCGCATACGGATTGCTGGCGGCGACGACGGTACCCGGGTCGATGCTGGCACGCGGATAGACAGGAGCGGGCGCGGGTGAAGGCTCGGTGCCGAGATTGAAGACGGCGCGACCTGCGTGGCTGGCGCGCGGTGCCGGCGCTTGCACCGCTGGCGCCGCGGGCTCGGGCGCGACAGCGGACTGCACCTCGGCCAACGGCTCCAGTTCCGGCTCGTTGGCCGGCGAGGGGTCAATGACCGCGCTGGGAATCACCGGCGGTCCCACCGTCGGCAAGGCACTGGCCACTTCGCTCGCGGTGACGGCAGGCAACAGGCCCAGCTGTTGCGCCAACTCGTGCAACGGTCGCCAATGCAGCATGCCGTCGCGCCAGACCAGCGTTTCCAGGCTGATCTGATCGTTGTGGAAGTACTGCTTCAGTTCATCAGTCGACACCGGGCCGAGCTGCTGCCGCTCGGCGCTGGCGTAATACCAGGTAGACATGCGGTTTCCCCAAACCTATGCAGCCGTCACGTTACCGGATTCCGCATCCGTGGCAAAGCAGGTGAACCCCTACGTGCGCCTTATTCCCTGCACTCCCGGGGCAGGTAGATGTCGGCGATTTCCGAGCTGCATGCCCACTGCTGCGAGCGTGGTTCCAACGACCACCACAGCGCCTTGCCGTCGATCTGTTTGCGGATGCCGCGCGGCCGCAGTTCCAGGCCGCAGCTGCCGTCCTCGAACTGGCCGATGGTGATGGATTCAATCACCGGCGAGGCGTAGGCCTCGGCAGCCTGGAAGCCGGCCGACTCGTTGCTCGGGCAAACGCCGTCGGCCCATTGCGCGGCGATGGCCGCGCGCAGCGGTGCCGCCGCCTGGCTGGCCTGCATCAGTTTGGCTTTGGCGGTGTAATCGCTATAGGCCGGCAGCGCGATGGCAGCCAGGATGGCCAGCACCGCAATCAAGACAAAGCCACCGACCACACAGACCAGCGCGATGACCACGCCACGGCTCATGCCGGAGGGCGCAGGCGCTACGTGCGCGCTCGCATAAGCGGGACGTGTGGCATAGCCAGCGGTATGGGGCAGCGGCGGCGGCAGCTGCGAAACGGCGGGCGCCGCATCCAGCAGGCCCTGCAGGCCCAGTTCGGCGGCCATGCCGCGCAGGGGCTGCCATTGCGCCATGCCTTCGCGCCAGACGTGGGTGTCGGCCGTGATCAGACCGCGACGAAAGGCGTCGCCAATATCCTGTTGGGTAAGCGGGCCGACATTACGGTTCGGCCCTTCCGAATAAAACCACTGCGCCATGCTTCCCCCAGAAGCGATCGTGCATGGCGCTTAGTGTACTGGCTCCGGTTCGTCGACAAACATCTGTGTTTCCATCCAGGCATAGGCCGCTTCGGAGCCCGGCTGGTTGAACAACACCATCAACACGACCCACTTCAGGTCGTCCAGATCCAACTCGTCCTGGTCCAGCGCCATCGCCCGATCCAGCACCAGCTCGCGCTGGTCCGCATCCAGGATGCCGTGCTGCTCCAGGAACATCAGGAAGCCACGGCCTTCCACATCGAGCTTCTCCAGCTCCGGGCCGTGGAAGATACGGGTGGGTCCACCCACGCGCGGTTCTGCCGCACCCGGCCGTTGCTCGGCGAGCGCGTCCAGCCAATCGAATGCCTTGCTGATTTCGGCGGGGCTGAAACCTGCCTGGATCAACCCGTTCTGAAGGGAATCGCGGTCGCGGATCGGGTCCGCATCTTCGGTGAAATAGTGTTCGAACAGGTAAAGCAGGACGTCAAGAATGCTCTCTTTCATTGCCCCTCGGCCTGCGCTCGATGGCGCTGTGGAGGAAAGAAACTAGCTTCTACGGCTATATCGGCCATGTTCGACCGAAATCCACCCATCCAGTTCCATGCCCAGCAGCATGGAGGACAGTGAGGCAACCGTCAATCCGGTTCGTTCGACCAGACAATCCATAGGGGTTGGGTCTGCGCCCATTGCCAGCCACAAGCGCTGGTAGTCGGGGCTCAAGGAGGAAGGCGGCGCGGAGGCGCCGGGAACGTGCTGTGATTCAGCTTCGTGCAGTCGCGCGCGCAGCAGATGGCCCAGATCCCGGGCCGGTCCCGCCAGGGCCTGGATGACCTCGGCCGGGGTCTCGACCAGTCCGGCGCCCTCACGGATCAACTGGTGGCAGCCGCGGGCCAGTGGCTGGCGGATCGAGCCGGGCAGGGCGAATACCTCGCGCCCGTACTCGGCGGCCTGGCGGGCGGTAATCAGCGCGCCGGACTTGTCGCCGGCCTCCACCACCAAGGTGGCCAATGACAACGCGGCCAGGATCCGGTTGCGACTGGGGAAGTGGCCGGTGCGCGCGGCTGTGCCGGGAGGATATTCGCTGACCACCGCCCCCTGGCCGGCGATGCGACGGTGCAGTGAGCGATGCTGTGCCGGGTAGGTCAGGTCCGGGCCCGTGCCGATCACGGCCACGGTGCAGCCATCGGGCTGGGCCAGCGCCGCCTCATGCGCGGCGGCGTCGACACCGCTGGCCAAGCCGCTGGCCACGGCCAA
>Ga0160448_100294_pt1 | contig 19181 bp, 13 predicted proteins | sample HID1973M_E1MG_FD_108269 | JGI IMG/M metagenome (GOLD analysis project Ga0160448, IMG submission 108269) | Enriched mosquito-associated microbial communities from UW Madison campus, WI, USA - HID1973M_E1 MG | ecosystem: Host-associated > Arthropoda: Insects > Digestive system > Unclassified ...
AACCAGTCCGGGCTGGCCGCGCGCAGGCGGGTTTCGTCCGCCACCTCGGCCAACCACCAGCGGCGACCGCCGTTGACCAGTGCAGGCGGCAGATTGGCCAACGGAAGCCCGGCCAAGGCGCGCGCCAGTTCGGCCGGCAAGGCGCCATCGCAGACCTGTTCAACCCGCGCGCGCGGCGTACGCACGGCGATGCTGCGCGCCGCGCCTTCGCCTCTTACCCGTAGTGGCAGCAGACCGGCGATGCCTTCCTGCACCAGCAAACCGTCGCGCGGCGCGGCCAGACCCGCATCGAGCACCACATGCGCCGTGCCTACGCTGGGATGGCCGGCAAACGGCACTTCGCGGCGCGGGCTGAAGATCCGCAGCGCATAACTGGCCTGGGCGCTGGTCGCGGGAAATACAAAGGTGGTTTCCGGCAAACGCGTCCAGCGGGCGATCGCCTGCATGTCGGCATCGTCCAGGCCTTGTGCATCGAGCACGACAGCGAGCGGGTTGCCGGCGCCGGGGCGATCAGCGAATACGTCCACCTGGACGTAGCGACGTGGGGTCATGGGGAGATTCTTCGCGCGTGGGGGCCGCACAGGCGGCGCAGGGCCCGGCAGCTTACCAAGTCGCGCTGCCGGCGATGACCGCCTGCACCTGCCCGCCAATCCAGACCTCGGCTTGCTCGTCGACCCAAATCGACACGCGACCATCGCGACCGAGTTCGCGGCCCTGGCTGGCCACGTAGCGCTGGTCGTGGCCGGGCAGGCGTGCATCGGCATGCAAGGCCGCAGCAATGCAGGCGTTGACGCTGCCGGTGACCGGATCCTCGGGAATGTTGTCGGCCGGGCAGAAGGCACGCACCACCAGATCGAATTCCTCGTCTTGCACCGGTGCAAACACCGCCACGCCCACGGCGCCGGTGGCCCGCGACAGCGCGGCCATCGCGGCCAGATCCGGTTGCAGCGCGCGCACGGCGGCGGCGTCAGTCAGTTCCAGCAGCCACCAGGACGGGCCGTTGTTCCAGAGCGCTGGCGCCTGGCGGGACAGGGGCAAGGACTCGATGACCGCGCGCAACTGGCTGCTTTGCAGGTCAGCCGGCAGCGGTCGCGCGTGCGGCGCACGCAGGTGAATCAAGCGTTGCGGGCCCTGGCCGCTGACCTGCACCGGCAGCAGGCCGGCCGCGCATTCCTGCACCAGCGCCTCGCGTTCCGGCGCAATCCCGGTCTCGACCGCCGCCCATGCCGCGCCCACACTGGGGTGGCCGGCGAAGGGCAGTTCCTGGCGCGGGGTGAAGATGCGCACGTGGTAGTCGGCCTGGGCGCTGGTCGGCGGCAGGAAGAAGATGGTTTCAGACAAATTGGTCCAGGCCGCGAAGGCCTGCATCTGCGCCGCATCCAGGTCGGCCGCGTCAAGTACCACGCCCAATGGATTGCCCGCACCCGGGCGGTCGGCGAAAACATCCAGTTGCAGATAGCGGCGAGTGCGCACGGGCTGGCTCCGGAAAGCTAGAATCGACGGTTCACGCCCGAGGGTATCGGGCACTTCCCCACTGATTCTATCCATGCCTTCCGTCTCTATCGCGTCTGATCGCTGGCTCGTCCTCAAGTTTGGTGGTACTTCGGTGTCCCGTCGTCATCGTTGGGACACGATTGGCCGGTTGGCGAAAAAACGCGCGGACGAGCAGCAGGCACGGGTGCTGGTGGTGGTGTCGGCGCTGTCCGGCGTCACCAACGAGTTGACCGCCATCGCCGATGGCGCCGCCGACAGCGCCGAGCGGGTGGCCAAGCTGGAACAGCGCCATCGCGAATTTGTCGCCGAGCTGGAACTGGATGCCGATGCCGTGCTGGGCGCACGCCTGGCCGCGCTGCGCGGGCTGCTCGACGACCCACGCGCGGCCAGCCGCAGCCTGGACTGGCAGGCCGAAGTGCTGGGGCAGGGCGAATTGCTTTCCTCCACCCTGGGCGCGGCCTATCTGGCGGCGCAGGGCCTGGATTTTGGCTGGATGGATGCGCGCCATTGGTTGCAGGCGAGCATCCTGCCCAACCAGTCGGCCTGGTCGCAGCGGCTGTCGGTGTCCTGCGCCACTGCGCCGGATTCGGATTGGCGCCGCGCCTTTGCCGCGCAGGAACCGCGCATGCTGCTGACCCAGGGCTTCATCGCGCGTCATGGCGACGGCGGCACGGCGATTCTGGGGCGCGGTGGTTCGGATACTTCGGCCGCGTACTTCGGTGCGCTGCTGGGCGCGCAGCGGGTGGAAATCTGGACCGACGTGCCGGGCATGTTCAGCGCCAACCCGCGCGAGGTGCCGGACGCACGCCTGCTGACCCGCTTGGATTATTACGAAGCGCAGGAAATCGCCACCACCGGCGCCAAGGTGCTGCACCCGCGTTCGATCAAGCCCTGCCGCAATGCCGGCGTGCCGATGGCAATCCTGGACACCGAGCGCCCGGATCTGCCCGGCACCAGCATCGACGACAAGGCCGCCACCGTGCCCGGCGTCAAGGCGGTAAGCCGGCGCAATGGCATCGTGCTGGTGTCGATGGAAGGCATTGGCATGTGGCAGCAGGTGGGCTTTTTGGCCGACGTGTTCGCCCGCTTCAAGAAGCATGGCTTGTCGGTGGACTTGATTGGTTCTTCGGAAACCAACGTGACGGTGTCGCTCGACCCCAGCGAGAACCTGGTCAACACCGACGTGCTGGCGGCGTTGTCGGCGGATCTGGCCGAAGTGTGCCGGGTCAAGGTGATTGCACCCTGCACCGCCATCACCCTGGTCGGCCGCGGCATGCGCTCGCTGCTGCACAAGCTGTCGGATGTGTGGGCGATGTTTGGCCGCGAGCGCGTGCACCTGATCTCGCAGTCGTCCAATGATCTCAACCTGACCTTCGTCATCGACGAAGCCGCGGCCGACGGCATGTTGCCGGTGTTGCATGCGGCGTTGATTGATAGCGGCGCGATGCCGACCGAAGAGTCGAGCGTGTTCGGCCCCAGCTGGCGTGCGATCAACGGCGCCATCCGTCGCCGTGGCACGCCGTGGTGGCATGGTCGCCGCGAGCGCGAGCGTTTGCTGGCGCTGGCCCAGGCTGGCACCCCGCGCTATGTCTACCAATTGCCGACGGTGCGTGCGCGTGCACGCGCGCTGATGGCGATCAGCGCCATTGACCAGCGCTTCTACGCCATCAAGGCCAACTCGCATCCGGCCATCCTGCGCACGCTGGTGGAAGAAGGCTTCGGCCTGGAATGCGTGTCGCAAGGTGAACTGCAGCGGGTGATGGCGACGGTGCCGGAACTGCCGCACAACAAGATCCTGTTCACCCCCAGCTTTGCCCCGCGCAGCGAGTACGAATTCGCGTTGCAGCAAGGCGTGCTGGTGACGCTGGACAATGTCGAAGCTCTGCTCAACTGGGGCGAGCTGTTCCGTGGCAGGCAGTTGTGGCTGCGCGTGGATCTGGGTCGCGGCGATGGCCATCACGACAAGGTCAAGACTGGCGGCAAGACTTCCAAGTTCGGCCTGCCGCTGGTACGACTGGATGAGTTCCTGGCGGTGGCGCGTTCGCTCGACATCACCGTGGTTGGCCTGCATGCGCACCTGGGCAGCGGTGTGGAAACGCCGCAGCACTGGAAGCAGGTCAGCGACGAACTGGGCGGCATTGCCGATCAGATCGGCACCATCGAAAGCATCGACATTGGCGGCGGCCTGCCGATTCCCTACACCGCCGAGGACGAGCCCTTTGATCTCGATGCCTGGGGTGCCGGACTGGCCGAAATCAAGACCGCCTATCCGGCCTACAAGCTGATCATCGAACCGGGCCGCTATCTGGTGGCCGAGTCGGGCGTGTTGCTCAGCCAGGTCACCCAGGTGGTGGAAAAGCAGGGCGTGCGCCGCGTCGGTGGCGATGCCGGCATGCACACCTTGATCCGGCCGGCGCTGTACGACGCCTGGCACGACGTGATCAACCTGAGCCGCTTGGACGATGTGGCCGAAGACAATTTCGACGTGGTCGGCCCGATCTGCGAATCCAGCGATGTGTTCGGCAAGCATCGGCGCCTGCCGGCCGCCACTTGCGAGGGCGACGTGCTGGTGTTCGCCGATGCCGGCGCTTACGGCTACTCCATGGCCAGCACCTACAACCTGCGCGATCTGCCGCCGGAAGAAGTGCTGGAAGAAGGCCTGGACGATGTCGCCGCGCGCTGAGTTCATCGCCCTCACCAGTGTGCTCGCGTGCCTGCTGGCCACGCTGGGATATGTGTGGTTTTCCCGCAGCAGCAGTTACCGGGTGCCGGGCGAGTTCGAGACGGGACTGGCTACCGGCATTGCAGGCGTTTTGAGCGGTGCCGCGGCGGCGGTGTTGTCGTCGGCATGGCATGCGACCGCCAGCCGGGCCAACAAGTCCTGGTCACCAGAACGTTTCAGCTTGAACACCACGGTACCTGTCATGGTGCTTTTCCCATTCCTGCTGGGGCTCGGCATGGGCGCGGTCAACCTGCTCATGTTCCAGTCCGCAACGCCGTTGGACGACGCCAGCTACGTGATGATCATCTCCGCTATCGTCGGCGTGCGCGCCTCCGTGGCCGGTGCAGTCCCTTTCTTGCTCCTTGAATTCCTGGTCTGCCACCGCTATCAGCTCCGCACGACCGTCACCACAGGTTCCGCATGACCCCTTTCGATAAAACCAGCATCCGCCGCTTCCGCTTCGTTCGTTGTTCGCTCGATACGGACAGCGGCCTGGCGCGGCTGGTCTATGCCTTTGACGACGGCCCGGAGCTGACCGAGACGGTCACCTTTCCCGGTGCGCCTTTCACGCTGGATGCCGCTCGCGCCGCCGCCGCCGAGCGCGCGCTGCGTTTGCTGCACCTGATCACCGGCGTGAGCTATTACAAGGCTGCGGTGCCCAGCGAGATCGTGGTCGACGACTACACCATCGACGCCGATACCGCCACGCTGCTGGAGCTGATCTACGTCAACGGCCTGGGCGAGTTCGCTTATCGCAATGGCCTGGATCTGCGCGGCCGCGTGCGCTTTCCGGTGACGGCGGCGCAAGCCGATGCGCCCGCGCCGGTGCTGGGCCTGCGCGAGCATGCGCTGGTCGCCATTGGCGGCGGCAAGGATTCGCTGGTCAGCATCGAAGCGCTGCGCAAAGCCGAAGTGGCGCAGACGGTCACCTGGATTGGTGGCTCGCAGCTGATTGCCGCCTGCGCCGCGCGCACCGATCTGCCGACCTTGAACATCGGCCGCGCGCTGGCGCCGGAGTTGTTCGAGTACAACCGCCAGGGCGCCTGGAACGGCCACATTCCGGTGACCGCGATCAACTCGGCGATCATGTTGCTGGGCGCGATCCTCACCGATGCCGACCAGGTGGTGTTCTCCAACGAACGCTCGGCCAGCTACGGCAGCCTGATTCCCGGCACCGGCGAAGTGAACCACCAGTGGTCCAAGGGCTGGGCCTGCGAGCAGGCGCTGGGCGAGTACGTGCAGAAGCACGTCGCCGCCGACCTGCAGTACTACTCGCTGCTGCGGCCGCTGTCGGAGCTGGCGGTGGCGCGCCAGTTCGCCAAGAGCGATCACTACGACGCGCATTTCTCCAGCTGCAATCGCAACTTCCACATCTTGGGCGAGCGACCGGTCAACCGCTGGTGCGGCGTCTGCCCCAAGTGCCATTTCGTGTTCCTGGCGCTGGCGCCGTTCATGCCCAAGCCGCGCCTGGTGCGCATCTTTGGCCGCAACCTGCTCGATGACGTGGGCCAGACCGGCGGCATCGACGCGCTGCTGGAGTACCAGGATCACAAGCCGTTTGAATGCGTGGGCGAGGGGCGCGAATCGCGCGCGGCCATGGCCACCTTGGGTGATCGCCCGGAGTGGCGCGAAGACGCACTGGTGGCGCGCTTCAACCGCGAGATCCGTGAGCAGCTGGATGAGGCCGAACTGGCGGTAGCGCCGCTGCTGGAAATCAACGGCGAACATCGCATCCCGGCGCGCTTGTGGGAGCGCTTGCGTGCGCATTTCGCAGCTTGAAGGCAAGCGCGTTGCGCTGTGGGGCTGGGGCCGTGAAGGTCGCGCCGCACACCAGGCCATCCGCGCGCGTCTGCCCACGCTGCCGCTGACGCTGTTCTGCAACGAAGACGAAGCGCACTCGGCTGCCGCATTGGCGGACGCGGGATTGCGCGTGCGCAGCGATGTCAGCGGCGACGCGCTGTCGGCATTCGATGTGGTGATCAAGTCGCCGGGCATCAGTCCGTACAAGCCCGAAGCGCAGGCCGCCGCCGCACAGGGCACGCGCTTCCTCGGTGGCACGGCCTTATGGTTTGGCGAACATGCCAATGCCGAGGGCGTGGCCGAGCAGACGATCTGCGTGACCGGCACCAAGGGCAAAAGCACCACCACCTCGCTGCTGGCGCATCTGTTGCGCGCTGCCGGCAAGCGCACGGCGTTGGTCGGCAACATCGGCCTGCCCTTGCTGGAAGTGCTGGACCCGCAACCCCCACCCGCGGTATGGGCAATCGAGTTGTCCAGCTACCAGACCATCGATGTGGCGGCCAGCGGTGTGCGTCCGCAGGTGGCGGTGGTGCTGAATATTTTTCCTGAGCATCTGGACTGGCACGGTAGCCAGCAGCGCTATGTGGAAGACAAGCTGGCGCTGGTAACCCAGGCGCATCCGCGCATTGCCGTGCTCAATGCGGCGGATCCGACCTTGGCTGCGCTGACGCTGCCGCACAGCGAGATCCGTTGGTTCAACGATGCCGCCGGTTGGCATCTGCGTGGCGATGATCTGTATCGCGGCGATCAGTTCGTGTTGGACACGCGCACTGTGCCGGTGCCGGGTCGGCACAACCGCAGCAACCTGTGCGCGGTACTGACTGCCTTGGAAGCGGTGGGTGTGGACGCCATCGCGATTGCCGAGGCGGCGCGCAGCTTCCAGCCCTTGCCCAATCGCCTGCAGTGGTTGGGCGAGCGCGATGGCTATGGCTACGTCAACGATTCCATCAGCACCACGCCGCACGCCAGCCTGGCCGCATTGGAATGCTTTGGCGAGCGGCCAGTGGCGCTGCTGCTGGGCGGCCATGATCGCGGCCTGGACTGGCACGAGTTCGCCGAGCAGATGCAACAGCATGCACCGCAGGCCATCGTGACCATGGGCGCGAATGGTCCGCGCATCCACGCACTACTGGCGCCGCTGGCGGAGCAGGGGCGCTTGCGCTTGGCGGCGGCCGAGGATCTTGCCCAGGCCATCGAACGCGCCAAGGCCCTGCTGCCGGCGCCTGGCGTGATCCTGATGTCGCCCGGCGCACCCAGCTTTGGCCAGTACCGCGACTACGTCGCACGCGGCCGGCATTTCGCCGAGCTGGCGGGATTCGATCCCGAGGTGATCACCCATATCGCGGGTCTGGGAATCCGCTGATTGGATCCCACCGGCTTCACCCGGCGGGGCTACACTGCGCCGATTCCGCTCCACCCTGTGTCTCTCTTGCGAGGATTTGCCATGCGCCTGATTTCCGTCATCGCGGCCACCCTGGCCGCCGTGGGTTTGTCGCTGATGTCGTCGGCGGCGTGGGCTGCGCCCACCGCCAAGCCGGTGGAGTGGAAAGTGGGCGCGCAGACGTATTCCGGCTTCCTGGTTTACGACGAGGCCAAGCGCGAGCAACGCCCGGGTCTGTTGATGGTGCCGGACTGGATGGGCGTGACCGATGACGCTGTGGCCAAGGCCAAGCAGATTGCCGGCGACGACTACGTGGTGCTGGTGGTCGACATGTACGGCAAGGGCGTGCGGCCGAAGAACACCGATGAGGCCATGGCCCAGGTGAGCAAGCTCTACGGCGATCGCCAGGCCATGCGTGATCGCATGCAAGCGGCGCTGACGCAGTTGAAAGGGCAGGCAGGCAAGGCGCCGCTGGACGCCGCACGCATCGCCGCGTTTGGTTACTGCTTTGGCGGCGCGTCGGTATTGGAGCTGGCCCGCAGTGGCGCCGACTTCAAGGGCGCGATCACCTTCCACGGCGGCCTGGATACCAGCACGCCGGCCAAGCCGGGTGCAGTGAAGGCGCCGATCCTGGTGCTCAATGGTGCCGATGATCGCGGCACGGCGCCGCACATCGCGGCCTTCGAAAAGGAAATGAACGAGGCCGGTGCCGACTGGCAGTTCGTCAACTTCAGCGGCGCAGTGCACTGCTTTGCGCTGGAGAACGCCAACCGGCCGCCGGGCTGCGTGTACAACGCGCGTGCGGCCAAGCGCGCCTACAAGATGATGGATGACTTCCTGGACGAGGTATTCGCGCGCTGAGGCGCGAGCCGCGTTCGCGGATCATCACAGGCTTGCAAGACGCGGCGCCGGAAGGCGCCGCGATCACATCGGCTCAGTGCTTGCGTTCGATCGCGTAGCGGGCCAGGCCGCGCAACGCGGCCACGGCCTCGTTCTCTGCCAGGCCGTCCAACGCCTGCTCTGCGGCCTGCGCATATTCGCGTGCACGCTGCTGGCTGTACTCCAAACCGCCGGTGGCATGGATGGCGGCCAGCACTTCCGGCATGGCCTGGGCGTCGCCTTCCTGCACGATGGCGCGCAGTCGTTGCGCGGTGGCCGCATCCGAGTGTTTGATGGCGTGGATCAGCGGCAGCGTGGCCTTGCCTTCGGCCAGGTCATCACCCAGGTTCTTGCCCAGGTCGGCGGCATCGGCGGTGTAGTCCAGCACGTCGTCGGCAATCTGGAAGGCATAGCCCAACTGCATGCCGTAGTCGTACAGGCGCTGCTGGGTGGCGGCATCCACGCGCGAGGCCAGCGCGCCCAGCTGGGTGCCGGCGGCGAACAGCACTGCGGTCTTGCGCTCGATGACGCGCAGGTAGGCGGCTTCGTCGGTGTCGGGGTTGTGCACGTGCAGCAGCTGCAGCACTTCGCCTTCGGCAATGCGGTTGGTGGTGTCGGCGAGGATGCGCATGACATCCATGCGATCCAGCTCGACCATCAACTGGAAGCTGCGCGAGTACAGAAAGTCGCCGACCAGCACGCTCGGCGCATTCCCCCACAGCGCATTGGCGGTGCTGCGGCCGCGCCGCAGATCGGATTCGTCGACCACGTCGTCGTGCAGCAGGGTCGAGGTGTGGATGAACTCGATGATCGCGGCCAACTGATGGTGGTCGGCCCCCACCTCACCGGTGGCACGGCCGGCCAGGGCCACCAGCATCGGCCGCAGGCGCTTGCCGCCGGCGGAAATGATGTGGTCGGCAATCTGGTTGATCAGCACCACGTCCGAGGCCAGGCGCTTGCGGATCAAGGCGTCGATGGCGGCCATATCCGTGGCGGCAAGGGTCTGGATATGGGGCAGGGCCAGGGCAGGGCGTGGGGATTCGACGACGGACATGGGGGACAGGTCAGGGAAGTGCCTGAATTATAAGGTGCGCAATGCGGAGTTTTCTTAGGCGGCCGCAGGTATTTCACTGATGCCCGGCTCAGCCGGACCGCGCGCGAGGCTGGCCTTGCACGCCCCTGTATACTCAGCCGGGCATACGCTCGCCGCAGGCGGGCTTCACAACCAACGGAATCAAAGCGCTATGGCACGCGGCATCAACAAAGTCATCCTGGTCGGCAACCTCGGCAACGATCCTGACACCAAGTACACCCAAGGCGGCATGGCCATCACCCGCATCAGCCTGGCCACCACCAGCGTGCGCAAGGATAAGGACGGCAATCAGCAAGAGCGCACCGAATGGCACCGCGTGGTGTTCTTTGGCAAGTTGGGCGAAATCGCCGGCGAATACCTGCGCAAGGGCAGCCAGGTGTACGTGGAAGGCTCGTTGCGTTATGACAAATACACCGGTCAGGATGGCGTGGAGAAGTACACCACCGACATCGTGGCCGATGAGATGCAGATGCTCGGTGGCCGCGGCGAAGGCGGTGGCGGCGGCGGCGGCGGCGGTGAGCGCCCGCAGCGTCCGCAGCGCCAGGAGTATTCGCAGCAGGCGCCGCAGCGTCGCCAGGCTCCGGCCCAGCAGCCGGCGCCGATGGACGACTTTGCCGACGACGATATTCCGTTCTGAGTGGCGTCCCTCGACGGTACGCGGCCAGTCGGCTAAATTGCGCTGATTAGGGAAAGGCGTGGGCCGGTTCGGGGGAACCGGCCACCGAGTAACGCCTGGACGCGGACGGGGACTGGCATGAGAAAGTTTGGCAAGGCACTGGCCTGCATGGCCGTGCTGGGTGTGTGCGTGTCGGCATTTGCTGCGCGCATGATGCAGGATCTGGCCCAGCGCGACCGTGCCGGGCGGGCCGCCACGGCTACCCTGGCGGCGGCTGGCGCTACCGCCGGCACGCGCGCACAGGGCGCGCAACCGCTGATTCCTGGTGGCACTTTGCTACTGACCGGCGATGTGGTGGAAACGGCTGGCGATACCGGTCCACTCACCGTCACGGTCACGGTTGGCAAACACAGCTACGCGGCCAATGTGCAGGGCGCTAACTACAGCGTGCCGGTATACGGTGGCGCTGACACCGACATGGTCACCGCCGAGGTCACCGGCCTACGCCTGCACTACCGCTCCGTGGTGGGCAGCCTGGGACGCCTGCGTGCCTTGGCTGGCAATGACCGTCGGCTGGATTTGTCCGAGCAGCCTGGCTTGCGCCTGTCGCCACATGCCACGGCGCTGACCTGGCTGTCCGCGCAGGCACGCGGTGGCGTGGAGCCGTCTACTGACGCCGAGTTTGAACTCGGTATGCGCGCTGTCCATGGCGACGAACTGATCAATGCCACTTACCTTGTGCGCGGTGTCGCAGTGGGTGCGATATGGATGCCCGACCAGGTCAGCGACGGGTACCAGTATCTGACCAACCGCGCCCAGTTCAATAACTACCTGATGATGGACCAGTGGAAGATGGATGCCGGGAACTATTTCTCCCAGGCGCCATCGGCTGCCGGCTTGAAATCCCTGCAGGAGTTGCCGGATCAGTTGCTGCTGACCGACGCGCTCAATCCGGAGCTGCCCATGGCCACCACGGATGTGCGCCTGCTGCAGCGCCAGACCGGCAACGAGTTCGAGTTCCTTGAGAAAGACGCGCGGCGCAATCCTCGTTATACCGCCGCGCTGGATGCTTCCGGCGATGTCATTCTCACCCCGATTGGCAGCCAGGGTTACACGCTGGAAAACTCGGTCCAGCGCCAGTACCAGCGTTTTATCCTGCGCCGCCACTACCGGGGTGCGCCGTATAGCCAGTGGTCGGTGCGGCTGGAGTGGGTAGATGTGTACGTCTCCGGGGCACGCTTCACCGGCAGCGCACAGTATTCGCTGGTCGGCCGCGACTTGGCCAACTGGAAACAGCCCAACACCTGGAGCATGGGCGATGCCTTGCGCGCCTTGCCTTGGTTGTGCGTGGACAGCAGCGCCGCAGGGCTGACCGAATGCGAGTACGCCCAGCACCAGCCGGCTGCGGCGGGCCCGGGACATCTGGTCCACCATGGCGCGAAGTTCGCCAGCGATCTGACACCGCTGCTGTCGCCGGACGGACCTGCATTCGCGCAGTTGACGCTGGATGCGCAGGGGGGCCTGCACGTAGTGAATGACGACAGCGAGACCGTGTTCTGGCGGGTCGAGAATCCGGATCGAGGATTCGGCACCGTGGTCTACCTGTCGCGTTCGCGCAGCATGCTTGCCTATGAGCAATCCAAGGTGGGTTTGAGCTTCACGGTGGAGCAACAGGCCCCGCAGCAAGCCATCACCAATGCGACGGGCGAATGGCGGGATTCACGCTTCAAGCTGTTGCCCGCGCGCTACGCCGACACGCCGGGCACGCCGGTGGTGCTGCGCCAGTTCGACGGCACTGGAGAGATCTTGGACTTGCCGCCTGGCATCGCGCCCGCCCTGTTCCATTGGTCGATCGAAAATGGTGTGCTGTACGAGCGAGGCATCTACCGCGCGTTGACCCCTGCCGAAGACTGCTCGGTCCTGCTGCCGCGCAACGGCCAATGCTCGACGGTGGCCACTTATTTCCGGCCGCTGTACCGCCAGGGACATCGCTACTTTGGTGTGGAAGAAAGCTATTGGTTGGTCAACCGGATGACGACGCCCGATACGTTTGATCGCCTGGCCTCGCGACCGATGGTGCTGGAGTGCGTGGCGTTCGATTGCCTAAGCGACAGCGGAATGCCGGTGGCCAGTCAGCAGGGGATCGCTGCTGCTTCGCGGCCGCAATGGCCTGCGCGCTTCGCCGCCAGCCGCCGCGTGCCGGTCAAGAGCAGGTACCTGATTCAGTAGTTGCGGTTGGGAAGTCAGCGCCGCGCGATGCTCGCGCCGCCATCAATCGGAATGCTCGCACCGGTGATCCACGCGGCGTCGTCCGAACACAGAAACAGCAGCAGCGAGGCCACATCCGCCGGCGTGCCCAGCCGGCCCAGCGGATGCCGCAACACGTTCTTGGCCAGTGCCGCTTCGGGATCGGGCAGGCGCGCGAACGAAGCGCGCAGCAAGGGTGTATCGATCGAGGCAGGCGCGATGGCATTGACGCGCACGCCCTGCGGCGCGAGCTCCAGCGCCAGCGTGCGGGTCAACGCATCCAGGCCGCCTTTGGAACTGGCGTAAGCCGCCAGGCCGGGCGCGCCGAAGTAGCCATTGATGGAAGAAACAAAGGCAAAGTTGCCGCGCCCGGCGGTGACCATGGCCGGCGCAAAGGCTTGGGTCAGGCGCACTGCGCCGCCCACATTGACGTTGTAGACGCGAGCGAACGCCTGCGCGCTGGATTCCAGGGTGGTGGCGAATTCGGTGGTGGCGGCGGCATGCACCACGATGCTGGGCTCGCCCAGCTCGGCGCGGATGCGGGTGGCCGCCGCCAGGACCGAGGCGTCGTCGCCCAGATCGCAGATCAGGGCCAAGTCGCCAAGCTCTGGCTGGGCCCGATCCAAGGCAGCAATCCTGGCGCCGGCCTCGGCAAAACGACGGCAGGTTTCCGCGCCAATGGCGCCGGCCGCGCCGGTCACGACCACTAATTCATTGTCCAGCTTGGGCATGGAAGCCTCCGGTTGTGCTGCGCTGCAAGATTGACACGCCCGGGGCGCGCCTCAATACTTAATTTCAGATTTTTCATTTTACCTACACGCAAGCCGACACGCCAAGCCATCTGGTCGGCCCTGGGAGGGGCCTCTCGCGTCGCCAGCTACCGCCTAGTGCGGGCGGCATTCTGCCGCTCCTACGTAGGGTAGCCGGGGACGGGTCCGGGTCTTGGCCCCATGAACCCAACAGCTTCGAGCGGCTACCAGCCGACGCGGAGCTCGCAACGAGGGCGGTCCGAATGGGGCCGTCGGGGAGACCGTTCCAGATGATGGGCAAGCGCAATTGCATGTTTCAGGCTGTACACGTGGCTTTGATGGTGGGCGGATTGGGCTTGGCGCCCATGGCCGCCGCCCTTGCGCAGGAAGCAGCGCAGCAGACGCCGGCCAATGCCACCACCAACCTGGAATCGGTGCAGGTGCTCGGCTCGCGCATCAAGCGCACCGACTCGGAAACCTCGCAGCCGGTGCTGAGCATGTCGCGCGAGGAAATCCAGGCGCAGGGCCGCACCACGATTGGCGAAGTGATCCAGCAGATCACCGCCACCGGCGCGGCCATCAACAGCAACATCAATTCCGGCGGCAGCGGCCAGAACCGGGTCAGCCTGCGCAACCTGGGCAGCAACCGCACCCTGATCCTGGTCAATGGTCGGCGCTGGGTGGGTGGCTCGGGCTTGAGCGGCGACGTCGATCTCAATTCGATTCCGAGCGCGGCAGTGGAACGCATTGAAGTGCTGAAGGACGGCGCGTCCTCCATCTATGGCTCGGACGCCATCGGCGGCGTGGTCAACGTGATCCTGCGCGACGAGTTTGACGGCGCCGAAGCCAATGCCTACTTCGGCCAGTTCGATGTCGGCGACGGCAAGCGCACCAGTTGGGACGCCACCATCGGCAAGGTCGGTGAGCGATTCTCCGGCATGATCGGATTTGGCCGGGTGGTGCAAGAAGCGGTCGGCGCCGGTGATCGCGCGATCTCCGCAGTACCGGTTTACGGGGCCACGCCGGGTTTCCGCGGCGTGGCCAATACGCCGGATGGTCGCTTCAGCCTCAATGCCAACGGTTCCAGCCCCTTCACCAACGACGGACCCGACACGCCGTTCCGTCCGTTCCGCTCCAGCGACAACTACAACACCGCGCCGGACCGCTACCTGTCGGTCAACCAGGAAATGAGCACGGTGTTCGGCAATGCCAAGTTCGACATCACCGACAACCTGCGGGTCAAACTGACCACGCAATACCTCGAGCGCCAGACCGATCAGAAACTGCCGGTGAATGCGGTGGTGTTCGGCGCGCTCGGCAACGCGTACAGCCGCAGCATCGCGATCAGCGCCAACAGTTTGTACAACCCGCTGGGCCAGAACGTGGTCTGGGGCGGTCGCATGATCTCCGAAGCCGGCGGCCGCATGATCATCCGCGACGTCGACACCACCGCCGTCAATCTGTCGCTGGAAGGCAGCTTCACCGTCCGTGATCGTTTCTGGGATTGGGACCTGGGGTATTTCTATGGCCGCACCCGCAGCCATGACACCGGCCTGGGCCAGCAAGACTATCGGCGCATCCGCGAAGCGGTAGGTCCGTCCATGCGCGATGCCGCAGGCAATCCCGTCTGCGTGACCACGCCGGGTGTGCTGTCGACCGCCATTGCAGGCTGCGTACCGCTGAATCTGCTCGGCGGTTCCGGCACCGTCACCCCGGAAATGCTGGCTTACATCAACTTCGTGGAAAGCAGCCGTCTGGGCTACGAGCAGCGCAGTGCCTACGCCAACATCACCGGTGAACTGTTGGCGATGCCGGCCGGCGCGTTGGCCTTCGCTGCGGGCGTGGAGCATCGCGAAGAGAGCGGCTTCGACACGCCCGATGCCTTGATTGCCTCCGGTGTGACCAACGGTTTCACCCGCGATCCCACCCGCGGCGCTTACGACGTCGACGAAGCCTATCTGGAGTTCGCGGTACCGTTGGCGCAGGGCCGTCCCGGCCTGCAACTGCTCGACCTCAGCATTGCCACGCGCTATTCGGACTACAGCAATTTCGGTGACACCCTCAACAGCAAGATCGGTTTCCGCTGGAAGCCGGTGGAAAGCCTGATGGTGCGCGGCAACTGGAGTGAAGGCTTCCGTGCCCCGGCCATCCGCGAGCTCTATCAGGGACAGAGCAGCGCCACCCAGCAGAACGCCACCGATCCCTGCGCGGCCACGCTGCAGGGCGCTCCCTTGCCGGATCCGGTGGCATGCCCTGGCGTGCCTGCCAATTTGGATCAGCAGCAATCGGCATTGAGCGTGACCTCCGGCGGCAACCCGGATGTTGGCCCGGAAACCGCGATCAGCCGCACCCTGGGCGTGGTCTACAGCCCGAGCTGGGCGCCTGGCCTGGACATGTCGCTGGACTGGTGGGAGATCGCGATTGACGACACCATCACCACCATCGGCGCGCAGAACGTACTCAACCAGTGTTACCGCAATGGCAACCAGGACATGTGCGGACTGGTGACGCGCAACGAGTTCGGCCAGATCACCGCGGTTCGCAACGTGCGCACCAATCTGGGCAAGGTGGAAGTGGAAGGCTACGACCTTTCGCTCAACTACCGTCTGCCGGAATCCGATTGGGGCCGCTTCAATGTGCGCTGGGACAGCACTTACCTGGCGCGCAACGAATCCGACTCCGGCCTGAGCCTGACCGGCAGCGATGTGACCAGCGGCAGCGGCAACATGGTGGGCACCGGCAGCAACTGGCGGGTGCGTTCGAACGTGATGCTGTCCTGGCAACAGGGCGTGTTCGGCGCCAACTGGAACATGCGCTACTACTCGCGCCTGGTCGAAAGCTGCACCAGCCTGGGCAACGAGGCGCGCGTGGTCTGCTCGGATCCGGAACGCTACGTGGACAGCACCAAGATCGACGCCAACGGCAACCGCGTCACCACGCCGGTGTGGTCGCCGCGCAATCGCATCCCCAGCATCGTCTATCACGACGTCAGCGCCTTTGTGGATCTGCCCTGGGATGCACGGGTGACGCTGGGCATCAACAACCTGTTTGATCGCGACCCGCCGATCTCGGTGACCTCGCCAAACAGCTTCGGCCCGGAATACGAGATCCCGGGGCAGTTCTGGTACATGCGCTACCACCAGTCGTTCTGATGCGCGCACTTACCTCCCTGGCATGGACGCGTAAGCCGTGAGCGCCGTTGACAGCGCGCCGTCGCTGCGCAGCAAGGCACGCTGGGGCATCCTGGCGTTCCTGTTCCTGTCGACGGTGCTCAACTACGTCGACCGGCAGACGCTGTCGATCCTGGCGCCGATCGTGCAGGTGGATCTGGGCATCGATGATCGCGGCTACGCAACCATCGTGCAGTTGTTCCTGATCGCCTACACGCTGGCGCATCTGGGTGCGGGGTGGCTGACCGACAAGCTGGGGCCCAAGCTGGGCCTGGCGTTGTTTGTGGGCTGGTGGTCGCTGGCCAACATGCTCACCGGCCTGGCGCAAAGCGCCATGCAACTGGGTGTGGCGCGCTTTGCACTGGGCCTGGGCGAGGCCGGCAACTACACCGCCGCGCCGAAGACGGTGTCCGAACGATTCCCCGCACATGAGCGTGGCTTTGCAGTCGGCGTGTATACCGCCGGCGCGATGGTCGGCGCGACGATCTCACCGCCGCTGATCGGCTGGCTGGCGGTGACCCATGGGTGGCGTGCGGCCTTCATGGCCACCGGCGCCCTGGGCTTTGTCTGGATCATCGGCTGGTGGCTGGTGCATCGCGGTGCGCCGGTGGTGGTCGACGAGGTGGACGCCAGCAGCGAAGCCGGTGGCAAGACAAGCTGGTTCGCACTGCTGCGCCAACGCCCGGTGTGGGGACTGGCGCTGGCGCGCATGTTTACCGATCCGGTCTGGTACTTCTATCTGTTCTGGTTTCCCAAGTACATGATCGACGACCGCGGCATGAGCCTGCTGCAGATGGCGCAGGTGGCGTGGATCGTTTATCTCGCTGCGGACCTGGGCAGCTTGTTCGGCGGTTGGGCGTCGGGACGCTTGGTTCGTCGTGGCTTCACGCCGGCACGCAGTCGCTTGTGCCTGATGGCGTTGGCCGCCGTGCTGGCGCCGGCAGGCGCTTCGATTGCCGGCGGTCCTTCGATTTCGATGACCTTCGTGTTTGCCGCGCTGGTGGCGTTCGCCCACCTGGTGTTCCTGACCAACCTGACCACGCTGGCGGTGGATACGTTTCCGCGGCGCCAGGTGGCTACCATCTTCGGCATCATCGCCGCCGGCAGCGGTCTGGGCGGCATGTTGTCGACCAAGCTGATTGGTGAGCTGGCCAGCACGCAGTCCTACGGCACTGTGTTCCTGGCGATGGCGGTGATGCATCCGATCGGCTGGTTGCTCGCCTGGTGGGCGGTGCGCCGGCCACGCCACGCCGCTGCCTGATGCGCGCGCGGGCGATCGTCGTGGTCGCCTGCGTCTGCGCGATGGCCGTAGGGTATCTGCCTGCGATCGCCGCCGAGCGTTTGCCACCGCCGCAAGTGGAGACGCGCGCGGACGTGGTTTACCAGACACTGGGATCACGCGCGCTGCATGTCGATGTGCATCGCTTGCGCGCGACGCATCCCACGCCGGTCTGGGTGTATGTCCACGGCGGTGGCTGGTCACGCGGGCAACGACCTGCAGCCGAAGCGTTCAGCACCGCCTACGCCATGGGTTATTCAGTGGTCACCGTCGAGTACCGGCTTGCCGATGAGGCCTCCGCGCCGGCAGCGGTGCAAGACGTGCGCTGCGCACTGGCCTGGGTGCAACGCGAAGGCGCCGACTACGGCCTGGACAGCCAACGCGTGGTGGTGGAAGGCGGATCCGCGGGAGCTCATCTGGCCTTGCTGGCGGTCGCCGCTGCAGATGATCCCGATTTCGACATCGGCTGCGGCGCGCTGCCGCATGTGCTCGCCGTGGTCGATAGATTTGGCATCACCGATGTCGCCGCCTGGCATCCACCCTCCGGCGCGGTGCAGCGCTGGCTGGGCGCGCGCGCCGATGACGCCACCTGGAAGCGGCAACTCTCGCCGTTGTCACGCCTGCACGCCGGCATGCCGCCGATCTTCATCGTCCACGGCGACGCCGATCCCGTCGTGCCGATCGCGCAATCGCGCCAGCTGCTCGCTGCAGCCACTGCGCTGGGCATTCCGGCCCAGCTGCAGGTGGTGGCAGGTGGCAAGCACGGTGGCTTCGATGTCGCGCAGGAAGCGCGCATCGCCGACGCATTGCGCAGCTTTCTGCGAAGCCACGGAGCGCCCGCCTTTTGACGGGAGTCCGGCCCGTGTCCCGGACGCAACCAACGGAGAAGCACCATGACCACGTCCGCACGATCACACGGGCTGAGCATCGCCATCGCCGTCACCCTGGCCGCCAGCGCAACGGCTGCCCAGGCGCAAACCCCGGCGCCACCGCAGCTGAGCATCAGCGGCAGTGTGCAGACCTTCCACGACAGCAATCTGCAGACCTGCGGGACCACCAAGGTGCATATCGACGGCCCGGTGCGTTTGTTCCGCGATCAGTACGATCTGGTGCATATGACCATCGGCGACCCGCAGGCACGCGGCTGGCAATGGACCGGCGACACCGCCGACTTCAATGCGCAGCCATCCACCGCCACGCTCGACTGCACGCCGGTGATGATCGGCGATGTCGGCAACAACACCATCGACCGATTTGATCAGAAGACCTTCCTGCAGGGGCTGTATTTTGATCCGGACACCGGCTTCGTCTACGGCTATGGCCACAACGATTATTTTGGCCGGCGCATTTCCGATCCCGATTGCCAGTTCACCGGCGGCACCGTGCCCATGCCGCAATGCTGGTACAGCGCCGTGGCGATCTGGAAAGCCGACGCGCTGAACACCTCGCCCAGCGGCCACTTGTCGTTCTCCAAGCTCAAGGGCGTGCCCTGGCATATCGCGATCTTTCCGCATGTAGCCTATCCGGGTGATGCCAACACGCCCACCGCTGGCTGGATTGGCTATGGCGCGCCGTCCAACATCGTGCGCGGCTTCGATTCCAATGGTGACCCTGACGGTTACTACTACTTCTTCGCCTACACCAGCTCCGGCTACGGCGATCAAGACAAGGGCGTATGCCTGTTCCGCAGCGACAATCCGGCACTGCGCGAAAACTGGCGCGCCTGGACCGGCAGCACCACCGCGCCGGCC
>Ga0160448_100295_pt1 | contig 19119 bp, 10 predicted proteins | sample HID1973M_E1MG_FD_108269 | JGI IMG/M metagenome (GOLD analysis project Ga0160448, IMG submission 108269) | Enriched mosquito-associated microbial communities from UW Madison campus, WI, USA - HID1973M_E1 MG | ecosystem: Host-associated > Arthropoda: Insects > Digestive system > Unclassified ...
CCAAGCACCCAAGCACCCAAGCACCCAAGCACCCAAGCACCCAGGCTTCCAGCTCCCAGGCACCCAGGCATTCAAGCCCTCAAGCACCCAAGCGCTAGCTGCTGGTCAACTGATATCCAGTGAACGGTTTGACCTCGTCCATCAGGAAGTGCGAGACGATTTTCTCGACCCCATAGTCGCCTCCCAGCAGCAGGCGGGCGATGTCCTTCCAGTGGTGCACGTCGTTGACGATCACCCGCAGCAGATAGTCGTAGGCGCCAGACACGCGACACGCCTCCACCACCTCGGGCATCCGCAGGATGCGACGATCAAACTCGGTGAATTCCTCCAGCGCATGCTGCTTGAAGCTCACCTGGGCCAGCACGATGGTGACGGAGCGGATTCGGTCCACTGCCACATGCGCGCGATAGGCGCGGATCAAGCCTCGGGTTTCCAGCGCCCGCACGCGCGCCAGACAGGCGCTGGGTGACAGCGCCACCCGCTCAGCCAGGGCCTGGTTGGTGATGCGTGCGTCCTGCTGCAGCACGTCCAGGATCTTCAGGTCGATGCGGTCTGGGGCCTTTTGCGCCATATCGTTGCTCCGTGGGTGAAGGCTCACCGCAGTTTCTTCACAGTTGCCGGACCTCAGCAGCAGATTCTGCGGAATTCACATCAAATAAAACTGCAATATTCTGGGCGCGTGATTATTTCGCCTGTTTAATCAATAGTCTATGGCATGTCGGGAGCCCGCGGAACCTGCTGGACGTGTGATTCGAATTGGCCTTCACTTGAACCCAGCGCAGTGCGCGGGAGGCGCCTGCGGCCCATCACACCACCCCGGGGAATGACTCATGGCATCGCAGATCCGCGTAAGCAAGCTGACGCACGCAATTCGGTTGGGCTGTTGCAGTTTGGTCTTCATGGCTGTGCCCGCGCTGGCCCAGCAGGCTGAGGCCGAGCAGGCGCCCAAGGAACCAGCAGCCACCACGCTGGACAAGGTCGTGGTCACGGCCGGCAAGCTCAACGAGTCAGTGCGCGAAATCTCCGGTTCGGTCTCGGCGGTGACCGGCCAGCAATTGCAGGATCTGGGTGCGCAGTCGCTGGCCGACTATGTGCAGCGCACGCCCGGCGTGGTGTTCAACAATTACCAGCCCGGCGTATCGCATGTGGTGGTACGCGGTATCGCGACCAGCTCGGGCAATGTGCAGGGTCAACCCACCACCGGCTACTTCATCAACGAAGTGCCACTGACCGAGCCAGGTTGGACCATCGCCATTCCCGATATCGACGCCTTCGACTTGAACCGGGTCGAGGTCTATCGCGGCCCGCAGGGCACGCTGTGGGGTTCGGCTTCCATGGGCGGCGCCATCAACTACGTGGCCAACGTGGCCGATACCAGCGGCTTTGACGCCGCCGTGGAAGCCACCGTCAGCCAGACCAAGAATGCCAACACTGGCTATGCCGCCAAGGCGATGGTCAACGTGCCGATCAAGGAAGATGTGTTCGCCATCCGCGCCGTGGCGCAGTACCGCGAAGATCCCGGCTATCTGGACAACATCGGCTTGCACGAGCGTGGTTCGAACACCACCCAGGTCGATGGGGGCCGCCTGTCGATGGTGTTCACCCCCAACGAAGGCACCACACTGACCTGGCTGAGCCTGTTGCAGAACATCGACAACGACGACAACAGCTACCGCATCCAGGGCCTGGGCGAGTTCGAGCGCAACACCGCCATTCCGGAATTCACCAAGACCAAGGTGGCCGTGCACAGCCTGCGTTGGGACCAGGATGTGGGCTTTGGCGATCTGACCGCGCTTTACGCCCATCAGAAGAAGGAACAGAACTGGCAGTTCGACTTCAGCCCGCTGCGTCCAGCCTACAACGCCGATCTCGATTTGAACCTGACTGCGCCGCTGTACATCGCCTCCGGTGGCGAGAGCGAAGGCAACAGCCTGGAAGTACGCTTGGCCTCCAAGCCGGGCGGCAGCTTCGAGTGGTTGGTGGGCGCGATGTACTTTGATTCGGACAAGGATCTGTACGAGCAGATTGGCGCGCAAGGTGCGGCGGCCGCGTTTGACCAGTCCTCGTTGTTCGGACCGGGTAGCGGTGCGGTCATTGCCCCCAACGGCGAAATCTTCAACGCCTTCTACAACCACATCGACGGCTCCGAAGCCGCGCTGTTTGGCGAAGCCAGCTACCACTTCAACGAACAGTGGAAGCTGACCCTGGGCGGTCGCCTGTTCCGCAACAAGGTGGAGAGCACCTCCACCCAGGTCGGTTTCTCCACCTATCCGGGTGCGCCGATCGTCACGCCATCGCAGACCAAGGAAGACGGCTTCAATCCCAAGATCTCGCTGACCTGGCAGCCCAGCGCCAACACGCTGGTCTACGGCCTGGTCTCGGAAGGCTTCCGCTTTGGCGAGCCCAACACCGCCGGCTTGAGCGCGTATCCGGTGCCCTCCGGTTCGAGCAGTGACAGCCTGGTCAACTACGAGCTGGGCACGCGTACCACGCTGGCCGGCGGTCGCCTGCTGCTGGATGCCACCTTGTTCTATGTGGACTGGAAGGACATCCAGCTGCGCCTGCAGACGCCTGACTTCTTCAACTACGCGGCCAATGGCGGCAAGGCTTACAGCCGCGGCATCGAGTTCTCCAGCACCTGGCAGCCGGTCGACGCCTTCCAGTGGCAGTTGAGCGCCACCTGGCAGCACGCACGTCTGGATGAAGACCTGCCGATTCTGTACGTGGGCACCGCGCCCGCCGGTGCGCAGTTGCCGGGTTCGGCCGACTGGACGGTCAGCAATCTGCTGAGCTATCGCTTCGACGCGCAGTTCCAGCCCACCTTGACGCTGGCGCATCAGTACGTGGGCAGCGGCATCAGTGATCTGAACTCGACCGTGCCGGGAGTGACGCCGAACGAGCAGGGCAACTACAACCTGATCGACATGCGCTACCGGATGACCTTTGGCTCCACCGACGTAACCCTGTTCGGCGCCAACCTGTTCGACCAGCGTGGTGTCACCCGGACGGTGTCGGAAATGAACGGCATTGGCGAAGGCCTGGTGCGTCCGCGTACCTTTGGCGTCACCGTCAACTGGCGCTATTGATCGGATGGCATCGACCTCGCCATTGAGCGGGCGCTGGCAAACGGCCCGCCGCCGCAAACCGCTGGAAGCCGCGATTGCCGATGCGGATCGCGCCGGCCTGCAGCGGCGGCTGGGCGCCGGCAGCCTGATGGTGCTGGGCGTGGCCAACATCCTCGGTGCCGGCATCTACGTGGTGACCGGCACCGCGGCGGCCAGCTTCGCCGGCCCCGCCGTGGTGGTGGCCTTTGTGTTGGCGGCGCTGGCCTGCGCGTTCACCGGGCTTTGCTACGCGGAACTGTCTTCGTCCATTCCCGTCCCTGGCTCGGCGTACACATACTGCTACGTGACGCTGGGCGAGGGCGCGGCGTGGGCGCTGGCGTGGATGGTGATCCTGGAGTACCTGCTGGCCGCCGCAGCGGTGGCCGCAGGTTTTGCAGGTTACCTGGTCAGTCTTCTGGGGGACCTACAGGTAGCGGTGCCGGCGGCCTTGGCCACTTCTACCGTCACTGCCACACAACAAGGTGGCCACACCTTGCTGGCGTTCAGTGGCGGCATCAATCTGCTGGCGGCCTTGGCCGTCGCGGCGGCGGCGTTGATCCAGATTGCCGGGGTCGGACGTTCCGCCTTTGCCAACCTGGTGCTGGTGCTGATCAAAGTCGCGGTGCTGATTGCGTTTGTGGTGGTGGGATCGCAGTTCATCGACACGCAGAACTGGCATCCCTTCATCCCGCCCAATGAAGGCGGCTTTGCCTTCGGCTGGCCAGGCATCATGCGCGCGGCGGCCTTGCTGTTCTTTGCTTACCTGGGCTTTGAGACCGTGTCGATGGCCGCGGCCGAAGCGCGCCAGCCACGACGCGATGTGCCGCTGGGCATCCTTGGTTCGCTGGTGATCTGCACGCTGCTCTATATCGCGGCTGGCGCCGTGCTGACCGGACTCGTGCCATTCCGCGAATTGGGCGTGCCGGATCCGGTGGCGCTGGCGGTGGATCGCATCGGCTGGCCGGGCTTTGCCATCATCATCAAGATTGGCGCATTGACCGGGCTGGGTTCGGTCTTGCTGGCCAACGCCTTCGGCATCTCGCGGATCAGTTTGAGCATCGCCCAGGACGGTTTGCTGCCGTCTTCCTTCACCCGTGTGCATGCGCGCCTACGCACGCCGTGGGTGGCCAACGTGGTGTTTGGTGGCGTTAGTGCGGTGCTGGCGGCGCTGTTGCCGATCAGCATTCTGGGCGACTTGATCTGTTTGGGCATCGCTTCGGCGTTCATCGTGGTCTGCCTGGCGGTGATGTGGTTGCGTTCGGCGCGTCCGGAGGTGAAGGGCGGTTTCCGCGTGCCCTTGGGCGGTGTCTGGATCGGCCGCGCGTGGATTGGCGTGGTGCCGGTGCTGGGTATCGTGATGTGCCTGGCGATGATGGCGCCCGTGCTCGGCGACATGTGGGCGCAGGTCCGTCGCGGCGACGTGTTACCCGCTTCGATTCTGGTGGTCTATATCTTGATTGGCTTGCTCGTGTATCTGGTTTACGGCCAGCGCCGCTCGCGTCGCTTGGCAGGGGTTGCGTATGGGCAGTGAGGAATTTCCGCTGCGCCAGGCGCTGGAGATCGGCGTGCTGGATGCGCATGAGCAGGCGGCGTTGGTGCGCACGGGCCAGCTCTCTGCGCTCGAACTGACCGCCGCAGCCATTGCGCGTGCGCAGCACTTTGCGGCACTGGGTGCGCTGAGCCATACGGACTTCAGCGGCGCCATGGCGCGTGCGCGTGAGGTGGAGATAACCAGCGGGCTGGCCGGTGTGCCGTGGTTGCCCAAGGATTCGCTGCTCTACGCCGGTATGCCCACGCGCGGCGGGTCCCGCTCGCGAACAAGCGCGCCAGCGACGACCAGCTCGCCGTTCGCTGCACGTTTCGACGCAGCGGGGCTGGTGGCGATTGGTAAAAGCGCCATGCCGGAATTCGGTTTGATTGGATCCACCGAGCCGCTACTGGGCCCGGTGACGCGTAATCCGTGGAAGCTCAGTCATTCGCCGGGCGGTTCCAGCGGCGGCGCCGGCGCGGCCTTGGCCGCCGGCATCGTGCCGCTGGCGCATGGCAGCGATGGCGCCGGCTCGATCCGCATTCCCGCATCGGCCTGCGGCGTGGTGGGCTTGAAGCCGGGTCGCGGCAGCACGGTGCGCGTGCGTGACCGCCATGCGATTGAGGATTTGATTGTCGCCGACAGCTTGATGGCGCGAAGTGTGCGCGATGTGGCGTTGGCGTTCTCAGCTGCACATGCGGGGCAGGGGACGCAGTACGCGGCAGAGCAACCGCTGCGCCGGCTGCGCATCGCGGTGATTGCACCTTCGCTGAAGGGCGCGCCGCCGCATCCGCAGGTGGCGCAGGCTTTGCAGCAAGCCCTGCAGCTGTGTGAGCGCCTGGGCCACCAGGTTGAGGCCGTCGACTATCCGTTCGACCGTGCCTGGGTATGGCGCGGCCTGCATACGCTGTGGTCGCGGCTGGGCCTGGACGCGGTGCAGGAAGTCACCGCGGCGCGCGGCGCTGCCTTCGCCGAGGTATCTCTGGAGCCGTGGACCTGGGGTCTGGCCAGATTCCACCAGGCCCATTGCGGCGTGCCGGAGCTGGAGGAAGCGTATCGGATGCTGGCGCAGCTGCCGGCGATCTTCGCTGACTTCCACCAGCAGTACGACGTGCTGCTGACACCCACGCTGAGTGCGCCGCCGCCACCGCTGGGTGAGCTCGCCCCCGATCGCGATTTTGACGAGCTGCTCGACGCCATGTTCGGCTGGATCAGCTACACACCGCTGCAGAATCTGGCCGGTACGCCGGCCATCTCGTTGCCGCTTGGCAACGCTGACGGCTTGCCGATCGGCGTGCAATTTGCCGCTGATCGCGGCCAGGAATACTTGCTGCTGCAACTGGCAGCAGAACTCGAACAAGCCGCACCGTGGGCCGGCCATTGGCCGTCCACGTCGGTGGTGTATGCATTGAAGGAGATGCACTGATGGGACACGCCCGTGACAGTCGATACGCACCGCGCAGCCATGAAGACATCGTGCGCTTGCTGACCACGCAGCCATTTGGATGGTTGGTCTCCGCCGGGGGAGATGATGCCGGCTTCACCCCGATGCCCTTGCGCGCCGAACTCGATGCCGAAGGGCAGGTTGTTGCCTTGCGTGGCCACATGGCGCGTCGTAATCCGCATGTGGCGCGCCTGCGCCGCGACGCCCGAGCGCAAGCGCTGATCATCGGACCCCACGCCTACGTATCACCCAGCTGGTTGGATGACCGCACCCAGGCGCCGAGCTGGAACTACGCCGCCGTGGTGTTTGAGCTGGACGTGCAGTTGGACGAGCAGGAGCCCGCGATTCGGCAGGAACTGGATGCACTGGTCACGCAGATGGAAGCGGGCCGCTCGAAGGCGTGGGCGTTGGATGAAATGGGGGAGCGATTCGCGCGCCTGGCCACCGGCGTCACCGCGTTTCGCGCCCGAGTGTTGGATACCCGCGCCACCTTCAAGCTGGGCCAGGACGAAGCGCGGCACGACTTCGCGCAGCTGCTGCAAGGGCTGGATGCTGGCGGCGAGCACACGGTAGCCGACTGGATGCGCGACTTCGCCGCATCGTCGGAGCCTGCTGAATGAACCAAAGCCTGGAGGCCTTGGATCCGCAGATTCGTCGCTTCATCGTCGATGTCTGCGAGCAAGGCGCACGTTTGCGTGCTGATGGCGGCGACAACAGCTGGCCGCAGCGTCGGCGGATTGCCGCACAGGCGCGCTTGCCGTGGCGGCAGGGTGGGCCGGCGATGGCGAACGTAGAAGATATCGGCTTCGATGGGCCACATGCGCCGTTCTCGTTGCGCATCTACTCGCCCGCCGGTGCCGCAACCACCTCACCCGCTCTGGTCTACCTGCATGGCGGCGGCTGGTGCATGTTCAGCGTTGACACCCATGACCGCCTGCTGCGCGAATACGCACAGGCCAGCGGACTGCCAGTGCTAGCGATTGACTACAGCCTGGCGCCGGAGCATCCGTATCCGGTGGCGTTGGAACAGATCCTGTCGGTGCTCGACTGGCTCAAGCGCCAGGGTCTGGCTCACGGTATCGATTCGGATCGCCTGGCCTTGGGAGGCGACTCGGCCGGCGCGAACCTGGCAGTGGCGGCAGCGCTTTGCCTGCGCCAGGCCGGCGAGGGATCGCGCTTGCACGCGCTGGTGCTCAACTACGGTGCCTGGTCGCCGGTGCTGTCCGATCAGGCACGCAACGACTTGGGTACGGCCGACGACATGTTGAGCGCTGCGGAGATGGATGAGTTCTGGCATGAGTATCTCGGGCCGGAGGCAACTCAAGTTGCCGGTCCGCTGTCAGCGCCGTTGTTGGCCAACCTGCAGGGCCTGCCACCCAGCCTGATGCTGTGGGGTGACCGCGACGTGCTGGGCGAGCAGAACGCCCACATGGCCCAGCGCCTTGCGGAAGCCGGCGTGCGCGTGCGGGAACAGATCTATCCGGGCGCGCCACACAGTTTCATCGAGGCAATGGCGATCTCGGCGCAGGCGCAAGACGCCATCGGCTTGGGTGCTGACTGGATCAGCCAACACTTGACCGCTTCACACAGGGACAACGACGCATGACCCAGCTGCTCAGATGGACACGTTGCTGTACGGCGGCATTGCTCGCGCTGCTGATGTGCAGCACGGCTGTCGCGCAGGTGCTGCCGACGCCAGAGTCCATTGCCAGCTTGAAGGCGGTGGCTGATCCGCAGATCAGCCGTGACGGTCGCTGGATCGCTTACACCGTGGCCACGCCACAACGCCAGGGCAAGCCGGCGCAGACGCGGATCTGGCGGGTGGAAACCAACGGCAATCAGCCGGGTCACGCATTGGCATCGCCGCAGGATGCCAGCGAAGAATTTGCACGCTGGTCCCACGATGGGCGCCAGCTCAACTTCTTGTCAGACCGACCGCTGCCAAAGGATGTGGGCGACAAGGCCATCGCCAAGAAACAGGTGTGGCAGGTGGACGCACAAGGTGCGGATGCGCGCTTGCTGACTCGTTCTGCCGGTGAGGTGTCGGCGTTCTCTTTCGATGCATCCGGTCAACAGCTGGCTTACCTTGCCGCGGATCCGCTGACGACGGAGGCCAAAGCGGCCATCGAGGCGAAGAACGACGCTCACCTGATCGGCGGCTCGCCGTCGTTCTCGCGGCTCTGGATACAGCGTCTTCCCGACGGTCAGCCGCGCGCACTGACGCCCGCCGGCCTGCAGGTGCAGGACGTGGCGTGGTCGCCTGACGGCAAGCAGCTGGCGGTGCGGGTCTCCGACGGCACCACCTTGAACGACTACTGGTACCGCTCGCGCGTGGTGCTGTTGGATCTGCAGACGGGCGCGCAAGAGCGCGTGCTGGAACCGCGCGCATCCGCCTTCCCACTGCAGTGGTCGCCGGATGGCACGCGACTGCTGTATGGGCAACTGGGTGACAACGGCATGACGGCCATGCCCATGGTCCATGAGATTGAGAGCGGTCGCGTACTTACTTTGGGTGGCGACTGGCCGGGCACTTTGTGGCTGGTGCGCTGGCAGGACGATCAGACCTTGATTGGTGAAGGGCAGCGTGGCGTGCGGGGCGCCTTCCTCAGCTTGGATGCCGGCAGCGGCAAGTGGCAGGAGTTCGCGCAGCCGCAGATTCCATATCAGTCTTTCACTGTGTCCAGCAACGGACAGATTGCCTTCCTGGGCATGAGCGATGCGCATCCTGCCGACGTGTGGACCTGGCATCAAGGCAAGGCGCGCGCTCGCACGGACAGCAATCCACAGGTCGCCCAGTGGAAACACGCCAAGGTGCGTGAGCTGAGCTGGAAGTCTTCCCAGGACGGTCGACAGATCACCGGCGTGCTGGTGACGCCAGCGGACTGGAAGCCAGGCACGCGCTTGCCCACGCTGGTGCAGATCCATGGCGGACCCGCATGGGCCTGGTGCTCGGGTTGGCAAGGTTCGTGGCACGACTGGGGCCAACTCTTGGCCACGCGTGGCTATGCGGTGTTCCTGCCCAATCCTCGCGGCTCAGAGGGGCAGGGCAAAGCCTTTACGGAACTGGCACGCAACGACTGGGGCGGCGGCGATTTCCAGGACATCCTGGATGGCGTGGACCTGCTGGAGCGCGAAGGCATCATCGACCCCCAGCGTCTGGCCATTGGCGGCTGGAGCTACGGCGGGTACATGTCGGCCTGGGCAGCGTCGCATTCGGATCGCTTCAAGACCGCCATCGTCGGCGCGGGCGTGATCGACATTGGCGCGATGGCCCTGACCACGGATACCCCGGACTATCTGCCTGGTTACTTCGGCAGCCCGGTGGACCAGCGCCAGGCGTACGACCAGCATTCACCCATCCGCTTTGCGAGCAACATCAAGGTGCCGGTGCTGATCCTGCACGGTGAGCAGGACAAGCGTGTCCCGCTGTCTCAAGGCCAGATGCTGTACGGCGCGCTCAAGTTCACCGGCACGCCGGTGGAGATGGTGACCTATCCGCGTGGGCCGCACTGGTTCTACGAATTCGAGCACGAGCGTGATGTACAGGAGCGCGTGCTCGGCTGGTTGCAGCAACACCTGTAAGGCGTGCCAAAGGTCGGGCGTCGTCTCCGCCCGACCTGCCGATCAAGGCATCGGCGCCTTGCAGTAGCTGTCGAGGAACTGCTGGTGCGGCGGCATGGCTTCCACGCAATTGGCCACCACGTTGCGGATACGGTCGACGAATTGGACCAACTTGTCTTCGGGTAGCTCGTCGACGATCGGGTGATAGCTCTGCGGCACAATCCGCTGACCCAGCATCACCTGCACCCAGCTGGGCAGGGCGAAGAAGTCTTCGCCATTGCGGAAGTAGCGACCATCGCGGCGGAACAGCTCGATGGTCTCGCGCAGGCTGTCCGATATCGGCATCGTCCGGCAGTGATTCCAGAAGGTGCTGTCATCGCGCTCGGTGGCGCTGTAGTGCAGCGCCAGGAAGTCGCGGACGCGTTCCTGCTCGAACGCTGATTCGCGATTGAAGCGTTCGGCCAAGGCTGGATCAAAGCCACGATCCGGGAACAGGCTGAGCAAGCGCTGCAGGCCCGACTGCACCAGATAGATGCTGGTGGACTCCAGCGGCTCCATGAAGCCACCCGCCAGCCCCAGCGCGATGACGTTGCCATTCCAGAACTTCTTGCGTCGACCCGGCGTAAAGCGCAACGGCCGCGGGTCAAGCAAGGGCTTGCCGTCAAGATTGGCCAGCAGCGTCGCGGCGGCCTCGTCGTCGCTGATGTGCTGGCTGGAGTAGACATAGCCATTGCCGACGCGATGTTGCAGCGGGATGCGCCACTGCCAACCCGCGGGGCGTGCGGTGACGCGAGTGTATGGCGTAAGCGGGCCGGCGGATTCGCTGGGCACCGCCATGGCGCGATCACAGGGCAACCATTGCGACCAGTCTTCATAGCCGGTCTTGAGCGTCTGTTCGATGAGCAGGCCGCGGAAGCCGGAGCAATCGATGAACAATTCGCCTTCAATGCGCTGTCCGCTTTCCAGAGTGACTGCTTCAATGAAACCGTCGCTGCTGCGACGTTGGACGTCGACAATCTTGCCCTCGATGCGCTGCGCACCTCGGCCCTCGGCCAGCTCTCGTAGGTAGCGCGCGTACAGCCCGGCATCGAATTGGTAGCCGTAGGCGATGTCGGCCAACGGAGAACCCGCCGGTGCATCCGCAGGACTGACCATGAACTTGTTGAGCGGCGCGGCCATCGTGGGCAGTGAGAAGGCGCCGATATCGGGCGCTTGACCCGCCAGATATCGCTTGAGCCAGTACTGATGGAAGGGCAGCGGCCCCATCGAATGACCAATGGTGCCGAAGCCGTGCACATAGCTGTCGCCAATTCGACCCCAGTCGTTGAACTGGATGCCCAGCTTGAACGTGCCCTGCGTCTTGGCGACAAAGTCGGCTTCGCGAATACCCAAGACCTGGGTATTGAAAGTTTTCATGTACGGGACGGTGGACTCGCCCACGCCGACGATGCCGATTTCCTCGGACTCGACCAGTTGGACTCGGGCGCGTGTGCCGAGATAAGTGGCCAAGGTCGCAGCGGCCATCCAACCCGCGCTGCCTCCGCCGACAACGACGATCTGCTGTATCCGGTCGTATGTATCCATGGCTGTCCACAAAAGAAGACGGCAGCTGCCCGGGGAGGGCAACTGCCGGTGAACCCTTCCAGGCCTTGCGGCGCTGGAAGGGGGGAGAGGCGGATTAGAACTTGTAGCTCAGGCCGAAGTAGGCGACGCGACCAGCGTAGCTGTTGGTGTAGAAGCGCGCCTCGGTGTCATTGCCCAGGTGCGAGCGCGTCTCTTCCTTCGTCAGGTTCAGTACCGAAGCGGTCAGGCTCAGCGACGGCGTGATGTTGTACGCAGCATTCAGATCAACCTGCTGGTACGGCTCGTCATACACGTTCAGGCCGTTGACCAAACCCTGCACCACTTCGCCACGACGGTTGTACGAGGCGCGCAGCAGCAGCTTTTCGTTCTCGTAGAAGATGGTGAAGTTGGTTTGGTTCTTGGCGCTGCCCACCAACGGGGACTCACCGAGCGAGGTGCCATCTTCCAGGGTGATGGCCGCTTCGTTGGTGTCGTTGTAGGTGTAGTTGAACTGGAAGCCCAGGCCGAAATCCAAGGTGTGCTGCGCATACAGTTCGACGCCCTGCGAAACGGCATCGCGGCCGCCGGCTTCGGTCGAGTAGTTCTGCACCGTCACCGTCTGGCCGTTGACAACCTGGCTCACGTCAGCTACCACCGGAACCGTGAAGTTGCTGACGTCCTTGCGGAACAGGCCGACACCCAGCACCGAACCCGGGTGGTAGTACCACTCCAGACCCACGTCGTACTGGTCGGCCTGATAGGGCTCGAGCTTCTTGTTGCTGCCGGAGCCATACCAACCCAGTTCGCCTGCGCCACCGGTCAAGCGGCGGTCATTGACGTACTCGTCGCTGTAATACTCCAGGCTGCCCGGCGAGGCGATGCTGCTGTAACTCGGGCGTGCCACCACCCTGGAGGCCGCTGCACGCAGCACCAGGTTGTCGGTCAGGTCGTACGCCAGGTTGAAGCTGGGCAGCACATCCGTGTAGTTGCGATCCAGCGCGCTGACGACGAAGGATTCAGACCGCTGCTGGCTGTCCGACAACCTCCAGAAACCTTCCGTACCGCAGTACGTATCGGCAGGTGCACCACCCGGCATGGGAGCACCTTGCACGCAGGGCAGGGGATTGCCGTCAGCGCCGTCGAAGAAGTAATCGTTGTAGGACGTGACCTTGTCGGTCGAATCGGCATGTTGCTTGGTGCTGGCAAAACGCACGCCGACGTTGCCGCGCAAGCGGTCAGTGTGGAAGTTGGCCTGCAGGTAAGCGGAGTAGATCTTCTCGTCGACGTTGTAGATGAAGTTGTCTTCGTTGCGGGTCTGCATCGGACCGTAGGTCTGGTTCAGATATCCGATGTAGGCCGGGAAGTTCACGGCCGGGAACGCACTGGTGTTGAAGCCGCCAGCGATGTTGCCGATGGACTTCAGCAGGCCGGGCGAGAACTGGCTGGCCAGGTCGTTGCAACGACCATTCCAATAACGGTTGTCGTAGTCTGACGGGTCGGTGCCGGGGCAAACCCAGTAACTGTTGCCGGTGCTGCGGCTGACGCCGCCATCGCGGCCCTTGATGCCGAACTGGATCGAGTCCAGGAAGTCGCCGTCAACATGCCAGAGCGTGTCAATCTGCGCATACTTCTGCTCGTTCGAGTTCTTGGTCCAGGACGAGCCGGTCGAGCCGAGATCAACCTGGAGGATGCCGTTGGCCAGGTTCTGCATCAGTTCCGGCGAGAAGTTCATCGACGGCGTGCCGGTCAGGTCCCACGCGCTGTAGGTGTTGCCCAGGCTCCAGCTGCCATCCGCATTCTGGCGACGGGGCTTGAGCGGTACCGAGAACTGCAGGGTCGGACCACCATCGGCCCAAGTGCGACCGATCTTGGCACTCAGGTCCACGGCTTCGCCGCGCCATTCCAGTTCAAAGTCGACCGTCTGCGAGCGCGCTTCCTCGATGTTGTAGCTGCCGGTCATCTGCGGAGTGGGCAGGGCGCAGTCATCCGAGCCCCAGCCGCCCGGTGCCTGGCCGCCCGCTGCGGCCTCGGCTTCGCTGCAGTAGTACGTCTTGCCCGGATGCACGCTGTAGTCCGCACCGGTGACGATAGTGCCGCTGCGATCGAAGTGCAGCCCGTCGAGCATGCGGCCGCCGCGCCAGTTGCCGTCGCCGAAGTAGCGGGCAATGCTCCATTCCGGGATCTTGAGCGTGTTGGTCTCGGAGTTCTGCGACAGGTCAAAGCGGAAGTAGTTCGCCGTCAGGGTCAGGTCGTCGTTCGGCTTGAACTGGAACGTCACCTGGCCGCCCTTGCGCTCGCGGTCTTCTTCCTTGACGTTGGCGTTGACCGAGGTCGGCATCATGAAGCCGGTGTAGTAGTTGCCGTTCTGGTCCCAGAATCCGGTACCGCCCCACCAGTTCGAATCAAAGTTGGAGGGATTGCCGTTGACGTCGACGGCGGTGCCGCCTTCATCGCGGCCATACCACTGCCAGCTCTCGGTGCTCATGCCCAGAGTGCGGGTGGTGCGGTTCTGCTGCGTGTAGCCAACAAAGACGCCAAAGCGCTCTTCCTTGTCGTGCCACGAGTACGAAGCGGCGACCTGGCCATCAGTTTTCTTGCTGGTATCGGCCCAGGTGCCGTCGATCGAGACGAAGCCAGTATTGGCTTCCAGGTCCAACGGACGACGGGTGTGCAGGATGACAGTACCGCCGATGCCGCCTTCGTCAATGCGAGCCTCCGGCGTCTTGAACAGCTCAGCGCTGGACAGCATGTTGGACGGCAGTAGCATGTAGTTGAACGAGCGCGTCGGGTCGCCGTTGGATTCGGCGGTGGCCACGTAGTTGCCATTGAGCTGGGTCAGCGTCAGTTCCGGCGACAGACCGCGTACGCTGACGTTCTTACCTTCGCCACCGCTGCGGGTGACGATCACGCCCGGCACGCGCTGCAGCGCATCGGCGACGTTCTTGTCCGGGAACTTGCCAATGTCCTCGGCGTTGACCACTTCAACGATGGCATTGGCGTCGCGCTTCTGGTCCAGGCTCTTTTCGATCGCGTAGCGGTAGCCGACGACGCTGACCGCGTCGAGGTCCGTAGCTTGGCTGGAAGGTTCGGCCTGCTGGGCCGCCGGCTGGGCGGCTTCCTGCGCAAAAGCGGCAGCGGGCAGGGCGGCTGCCAAGGCGATGGCAATGGCGGCGGACAACGAACTGCGGTTATGTGTACGTGACATCTGATTCAACCCCTCTCTCGATTGAACGTTGCGAAATTTTCGGCGTTTATAACGATCTAAATTCGCGGAGCGATGCTTGGCTTGGTGGTCGCCCGCGATAGCCTTCGTGACTCTGTCTTGCCTAGCTGTCCGGTGCGACCTGGATTTGGATCGGTCTAGTCGGCGGGAAAATTTGTAGCACGACACAAGCCGGCCCGCATGCTGCTGCGCAGCATCCTTGTCGGGGCAGGGCTGGCGCGGGATGGGCGGGGCAATCTTTGCTGCACTGCAGAATGCGGGGCACGAACGAAGTATGGTTTCTTTAGACCGATCCAGTTTCCGCCCAGTCCCTGAAAGAAGGTCTCCGAGTGGGGCCAGGGCCAGGCGATTTGGATCGAAACAAAACCTTCCAATCCCAAGGCGCCATGAGCATTCCCAGCAAATTCGACAGGCCCAGCACTGCCGCGACGCGCGTCGCTGGCGAGGATTGAAGTCCGCATGCAAACGATCGTGTGTTTCGGTGAAGCGCTCATCGATTTCTTTGCCCAACCGGTAGCCACGCCGGATGCGCCGCGTACGTTCGTCCAGCATGCGGGTGGCGCGCCAGCCAACGTTGCGGTCGCGGCGGCCAGGCTCGGCGCTCCCACCCGGTTTGTCGGTGCGCTGGGCGCGGATATGTTTGGTGGCTTCCTGTTGGAAAGCCTGCGGGCTGCCGGCGTCGACACTGCCAACGTCGTGCAGACCGATGCCGCTCGCACCGCGTTGGCGTTCGTCGCGATTGACCATCAGGGCGAGCGCAGTTTCAGTTTCTATCGTCCGCCTGCAGCCGACCTGTTGTTTCAGGCGAAGGATTTTCAGGCGGACGCCTTCGTCGGCGCAGGCGCATTCCACGTGTGCTCCAACAGCCTGACCGGCGAACCGGCAGCGGGAGCCACGCTGCACGGCATGCGCATGGCGCGTGAGGCCGGCGTGCTGGTGAGCATGGATCTCAACCTGCGGCCAATGCTGTGGGGGCAGGGCATCGACCCGCGCCCGCTGCTCTGGCAAGCCCTGGCCCTGGCCGATGTGGTCAAGCTTGCGCGCAACGAGCTTGAGTATCTTGCTGAAGGTTCCAGCGAGCGTGCTGTTCTGGACAGGCTGATGCACGGGGCCGCGCAATGGGTGGTGGTGACCGACGGCCCGGCGCCGGTACGCTGGTATTCGGCGGCGGGCGAGGGTGGGGTGCGTAGTCCCCAAGTCAACGCCATCGATACGACTGCAGCGGGTGATGCGTTTGTCGGGGGTCTGTTGTTCCACCTGGTCCAGACGGGGGTTGATGCTACGAAGTTGGCTGACTTTGTGCATGACCGCAGCGCTATGGAAGATGCCCTGCGAGTTGCTGCCACGGTCGGGGCGCTTGCGGTGACACGCCAAGGGGCTTTCGCCGCCATGCCCGCGCTGCACGAAGTGCAAGAAATGCTCAAGCAGCAATACGAAGATATCGCGCAAGGAACCGCCGGTCGCTGAGCCGCTGATTCCCTTCGCTTCCCATGACTTCATGGAGGTGCCCATGTTCTGCGCCAGAACGTCAGGTACGTCCGAGGTACAACGAATGACCATGCAATCCAAGCGACGCGGCCAGTTCCTCGCCACTTTCAGTGGTCTGTTTGTCTTGTCGCTGGCTGCATGTGCGTCACGGCCCAACGAGTCGGTTCCGACTACAGCGGCAACGTCGGAGTTCCGCACCTCCTTTGAGGATGGCGATCCGCAGCCTGCGCTGGAGCAGGGTGCACGCTCGGGTAACGTCCAGATGCAAGTCCGTCGCGCCGATGGTCCCGACGACGCCTACACCGCACGCGCACGCGTCGGCTTCACCGGCGTCCACTCACTCGAATACAGCGGCCAACGATCTGCCAGCGGCGGCGATGTCAGGCAGCTGCTGTACACCGTCGACATCCCGGTGACGCCCACGACCGAGCTCAGCTACCGAATCTTTCCGAGCTTCGTCGAAGGTGACCTGGCCTATCCAAGCACGTGGACTGCCATCGATCTGGAGTTCGACGATGGCAGCCGACTTTCGGATCTTGGCGCGCTCGATCAGCACCGTTTCAGTCTGTCGGCGAAGGGGCAGGGCGAGTCGAAGTCGCTATACACACAGCAGTGGAACCACAAGGCCTCCGTCATTGGTGCCGTCGCTGCGGGCAAGCGGATCAAGCGAATTCTGCTGTCCTATGCGGCGCCCGCGGGTGCTGGCAAGTTTGGCGGTTGGGTGGACGATATCCGCATTGGCCAAGCTCAGCCCGTGGCGGCGCAGCTGCGTCCCAGCGATCGCGTGCTGACCACGCGCGGCACGAATTCCAGCGGAAGCTTTTCGCGCGGCAACAACATCCCGGCCACCGCGATGCCGCAGGGCTTCAATTTCTGGGCGCCGATGACGGACGCCGGATCCCTGAGCTGGTTCTACGAATACGCCAAGCGCAACGACGCCGAGAATCGGCCGCGCCTGGAAGCCTTGACGTTGACCCACGAGACCAGCCCTTGGATGGGCGATCGGCAGACCTTCCAGGTCATGCCCTCGCTGGCCAGCGGCGTACCTCCGATCAATCGTAGCGAGCGCGCACTGACCTTCCTGCATGCGAACGAGGTCGCGCGACCGCACCATTACCGCGTGCGCTTTGACAACGGCATCGTGGCCGAAGTCGCGCCGACCGACCACGCGGCGATCATGCGCTTCAGCTTTCCAGGCGAGGATGCAAGCCTGGTCTTCGACAACGTCGATGATCGCGGTGGGCTGTCGCTCTCGCCCGAGACCGGCGAGCTCACGGGCTACACCGACACGCGCAGCGGCTTGTCCAATGGCGCTACCCGGATGTTCGTCTACGCGAAGTTCGATCGCCCGGTTACTGCATCCGGCAAGTTGGTAGCGACCGATGGCAAGAAGGGTTCGTCGCCGCGGCGCAACGTGCCCGGCTACTTCCGCTTCAATACCGGCGAGCATCGCAACGTCACCATGCGCATTGCCACTTCGCTGATCAGCGTTGAGCAGGCCCGGCGCAATCTGAACCTGGAGATTTCCCAGGGCGACAGCTTCGACGACGTCCGTGCTCGCGCGCAGCAGGCATGGGACAAGAAGTTGCGGGTGATCGAAGTGGAAGGTGCGTCGGAAGACCAGCTGACCACGCTGTATTCCAATCTCTACCGGCTGTTCCTGTATCCGAATTCGGCCCACGAAAATGTGGGCAGTAATAGCGCCCCAGTGTGGCGCCATGCCGTGCAGTCCTCCGCCGGCAAGGAACTGCCGGCGGGTACCACGGCAACGCAAACGGGTGCCGCAATTGCGGACGGCAAGGTGTACGTCAACAACGGATTCTGGGACACCTACCGCACGGCATGGGCGGCGCACGCGTTGTTCGCGCCAGGGCAGGCGGGTGAGATGGTCAATGGCTTCGTCCAGCATTATCACGACGGCGGTTGGGTGCCACGCTGGTCTTCGCCCGGTTATGCCAACCTGATGACCGGCACCAGCTCGGACGTTGCCTTTGCAGATGCTTGGGTGAAAGGCCTTCCCGGCCTGGATGGCGCAGGGCTCTATGCAGCCGCGATCAAGAATGCCTCGGTGCTGCCGCCGGACGAGCACGTGGGCCGCAAGGGTATGCATCAAGCGCCCTTCCTCGGTTACACCCCGAGTTCGGTAGGCGAGGGGTTGTCCTGGGCGCTGGAGGGTTACATCAACGACTACGGCATCAGCAACATGCTGGCAGCCATGGCTGAGGCGCCCAAGCCGATTCTCCCGCCCGAGCGTCTGCGCGAGGAGAGCGAGTACTACCGCGACCGTGCGCTGAATTACGTGCACATGTTTGATCCCAAGATCGATTTCTTCCAAGGGCGTACGGCAGACGGAAAGTGGAAGTCCTCACCGGCCGACTACGACCCGCGCGTCTGGGGCCATGAGCACGACTACACCGAAACCAACGGCTGGGGCTTCGCCTTCCTGGTGCCGCACGATGGCCAGGGCCTGGCCAATCTGTATGGCGGTCGCCAGGGCCTGGCACGCAAATTGGACGCCTACTTCGCCACGCCCGAAACCGCGGGTTTTCACGGTTCGTATGGCGGCGAGATCCACGAGATGGTGGAAGCGCGTGATGTGCGCATGGGGCAGTGGGGCTTCTCGAATCAAGTCGCTCACCACGTCCCGTGGATGTATCTGTACGCCGGACAGCCGTGGCGCACGCAGGAAATCGTTCGCGAGACCCTGGCGCGGATGTACCTGGGATCGGAGATTGGCCAGGGCTATCCGGGTGACGAAGACAACGGCGAATCCTCGGCCTGGTGGCTGCTCTCGGCGATGGGTTTCTATCCGCTGCAGATGGGCAGCGAGAACCTGGCGATTGGCTCGCCGCTGTTCACGCGCGCCACGCTGCATCTGGAAAACGGCAAGACGCTGGTGATCAGCGCGCCGCAGAACAGCGCGAAGAACGTCTACGTCGCCGGTGTCACCGTCAATGGCAAGCCGTGGAGCCGCACGGTCATTCCACACCAACTGCTGGTCGCAGGCGGACGCATCGAGTTCCAGATGTCGGGACAACCGGCGAAGTGGGGGAGTGATGAAGCTGCATTGCCGCCGTCGCTGACATCGGGGAATGCAAAGCCGGCAGCATTGGCGGATCTCACCGGAGCTGGCCGTGGCGCCTGCAGCGCCCAGGCGGGCAATCGTTGTGCCGCTATCCTGTTCGATGACGACTCGCTGACAGAAGCG
>Ga0160448_100297_pt1 | contig 19048 bp, 12 predicted proteins | sample HID1973M_E1MG_FD_108269 | JGI IMG/M metagenome (GOLD analysis project Ga0160448, IMG submission 108269) | Enriched mosquito-associated microbial communities from UW Madison campus, WI, USA - HID1973M_E1 MG | ecosystem: Host-associated > Arthropoda: Insects > Digestive system > Unclassified ...
CAGCGGCGCGCCCGGCGCCGGGGTCGCGACGCTCCCCGTGGCGAACCGGGTGTGGGCGGCCGGAGACGACGCGGCGGGCGCTTCGCTGGGCGAGGCCCTCGGGGCACCCGTCGCGACGGTGGGCTCGGTCGCGACGGCGCTGGCCGGCGAGGTGGTGATGCTGTGGGATGCCGCGGCCATCGGCGGTGCGCTGCTGGCCGGCGTCGCGCTGGTCGCGCTGTTCGCGGCGCTCACCTCGCAGCGGACGGGCGAGGTGCTGGTGCTGCGCGCGCTCGGCATCCCTCCCCGCGCCCAGGCGCGCATGCGCTCGGTCGAGATGCTGCTCGTCGTGCTGCTGGCCGTGGTCCTCGGCGCCGTCGGAGGAGTCGCGCTGGCGGCGCTGCTCGTACCGCACATGGCCGAGCGCGCCATCCCCGACGCGCAGCTGCCGCCGCAGCTGGCCTTCGCGCCCTGGCCCGTCGTGGTCGCGCTGGCCGTGCTGGGGCTCGCGCTGGTGGCGGCCACCCTCGGCGCCTTGGCGGCGGTGCGCCGGCAGGCCACGTCCACGCGCATCGAGGAGGCGGCACCGTGACCCGCACGAGTCGGCCCGCCACCGCAGGCCTCGTCCGCACGCACCTGGGCTCGAGCCCCGGCGCGATGGCGACGGTCGCCGTCATCGTGGCGGTGCTGGCAGGGCTCGCGGTGTTCGCGCCGATCGCCGTGGGCGAGATGCTCGACGCGTCCACGCGACACCGCGTCTCGACCCTCAGCGCGCCCGTGCGCGACCTGGGCACGACGAACCCGTACCCCGTGGGGCCGGGCGGCGGGACGTCGCCGACGGCGTCGCTTCCCGAGGAATACCGCTCGACGTGGGGCGCGTGGGATTCGGGGCTCGCTCTCATCCGCCAGGACGCGCCAGCGTCCATCCGCGCCGTGTACGACGACGCGGACTACTTCGTCAGGCTCGGCGATCCGGCGCAGTTCGCGACAGCCACCTACCTGCAGTTCGATCCGCGCTACGCCGCGCACATCGAGCTCGTCGAGGGGGAGCTGCCCCGTTCGACCACGACGGCGCAGGAGTGGGATGCCGCCTACCGGGAGCGTGTGGACCCGCAGAACGGGCGGCCGCTCGACGACGCCGAGCCGCTCCCCGCGATCGAGGTGGCGCTCTCGGCGGCGGCGGCCGACGAGCTGGGATGGGAGATCGGCGAGACGCGCGAGATGGGCGCCGAGTCGGGGTGGATCCTTCCGCTCCCCTTCACGCTGGTGGGCACGTTCGCGGCGGCCGACGAGGCCGACCCGTACTGGACGCGCGCGACGAGCGGCGTGCTCACCCCATCGATCGGGCTGGACCCCGACGGCGACCCGTTCGTGCGCACGACCGCCTTCGCCGCGCCCGAGCTGCAGGCGCGCCTGGCGGGATCGAACAGCGGCGTCGTGACCGAGGCGTGGTACGCGCTGCGGCCCGGCGACGTGACGGCCGACGCGGCGCCGGGCCTCCTCGCCGACCTCCGCAGCTTCACCTCGTCCACGCATCCTGTCCCCGGCCGGCCGGCGGGCTCGGGCGCCGAGATGGGGTTCCAGACCGGGCTCATCCCCGCCTTGGAGTCGGCGATCGCCCAGAACCATGCGCTCGTGTCGGTGCTGGCGATGCTCGTCGCCGGTCCGGTCGGCGTGGCGCTCGCCGTCCTCGTCCTCGGCTGCCGGCTGATGTACGAGAACCGACGGAGCGCACTGGACCTGCTGGCCGCGCGCGGCGCGGCGCCGGGCCAGCTCAGGGGCCTCCTCGGACTGGAGGGGCTGCTCGCGGGTGTGGTCCCGGCGGCGCTCGGAGCGGGGCTCGGCCTCCTGCTCGCGCTGGCGGTGCTCGGAGAGGGCGCGAGCGCGGCATCCGGTCTCTTCGTCGTCCCCGCCCTGCTCGCCGTCGTTCCCGCCGCCGTGGGTGCGGCCACGGCGACGCGGTCGCGCGGTCGGGGGCGAGCGGATGCCCCGGCAACGCGCTCCCGCTGGCACCCCGTCGTCGAGGGGGGCCTCGTGGGCCTCGCCGTGCTCGCCACTGTGCTCCTGATGCTGCGCGGCACCGCGGCCACCGCCGCGATCGATCCTCTCGCCGTCGCCGCCCCGCTGCTGCTCGCTCTGGTCGCCTGCGTCCTCACGCTGCGGCTGTATCCGCCGGCGCTGCGAGCCGTGCTGGCCCGCGAGCGCTCGCGGAGCGGGTTCGTCGGCCTGCTCGGCGCGGCGAGGGCGCTGCGGGATCCCGCGACCGGTGTCGCCCCCGTCCTCGCCCTCATCGTGGGCGTCTCGTTCGCGGTCGCCAGCGCCGTGGTGCTCTCCACCGTCCAGGGCGGGGCGCTCGACGCGGCGCGCGCGGCGACCGGCGCCGATCTGCAGCTGTCCTCCTCGCGATTCGACGAGGAGACCGTCGCGGCGGTCGAGGCGACCGACGGCGTCGGCGCCGTCGCGCGGATCGACCTGCTCCGCTCGGCGCAGCTGCGTGCGGACGACCGCCTCTCGCGGGTCTCGCTGTACCTCGTCGATCGCGAGGCGCTCGACGAGGTGCAGGGGGAGTTCCCCCGGATCGTGCCACCGGATGTCTCGCTCGGCGACGGCACCGGCGTCCCGCGGCTGCTCCTGGGCCAGGAGGCGGCCGACAAGTCCGACGCCGGCACGCTGCCCCTCCACATCGGCAGAGCGGACGCGGAGTTCGTCGGCGTGCTGCGCCAGCCCGTGCCGTTCACCGCCTCGGGGGCGTGGGCGATCGCCGAGTCGGCGTACGCCGCCGGCATCTCCGACGACACGCCCGTCACCGTGCGACTCCTGGTTCGGGTCGCACCCGGCGCCGACCCGGCCGAGGTGGCGCGGTCGCTGCGCGAGGTCGTCGGGCCGGGCGCCCGGGTCGCGACGCTCGCCGACACCCTCGACGCCGTGCAGGAGGATCCCGCCTACCTGGGGCTGCGCACGGCGCTCGTGGCGGGCGTCGCGGTGTGCGCGCTGCTGTGCGCGGTCGCCGTCGTGGTGGCGCTCGTGCTCGGCACCCGGTCGCGGCGGCGCATCCTCGCGCTGCTGCAGACGCTCGGCGCCCCGCCCCGCTCGGGCCGGGGCCTCGTGGTGTGGGAGCTCGCGCCCGCCGGTGCGGCCGCGCTGGTGGTGGGCGGGCTCCTCGGTGCGCTGCTGCCGCTGCTGCTGACCTCGGTCGTGGACCTCCGGCCGTTCACGCGCGGGGTCGATCCGCCGCCCTACGCCGTGGACCCGGTGCTGCTGCTGCTCACCGTGGGCGCGTTCGCCGCCGTCACGGTGCTCGTCACCTGGGCAGCCCTCGCCATCACCCGGCGCGCCCGCGCCGCCGCCGTCCTGCGTACCGTGGAGGAGACATGACCGACAGCTCCGTCGCCGAGACCCGCTCCCGCGCCCGCACGAGGCCGACAAGTGGCGAGCCCGACATCGTCTGCGCGGACCTGGTGCGCATCTTCACGACGGAGGCCGTCGAGGTCCAGGCGCTGCAGGGCCTCGACCTGGTCGTCGACCGCGGCGAGCTCGTCGCGGTGGTGGGTGCGTCGGGCTCGGGCAAGTCGACGCTGCTGTCGATCCTGTCGGGTCTGGACGCACCGACGGCCGGCGTCGCGCGCGTGGCCGGCCGGGACCTGCTCACGCTCAGCCGCCGTGAGCGGGTGCGCTTCCGCCGCGAGTGCGTCGGGTTCGTCTGGCAGCAGACGTCGCGCAATCTCCTGCCGTATCTGACCGCCGCCGAGAACGTCGCCGCGGTGCTCGCGATCACCGGCACGATCAAGGGCTCCGCGCGCACGGAGCGGGCGATGGCGCTGCTGGAGCTGCTCGAGGTCGGCCACTGCGCGGACCGCCGTCCCGCCGAGATGTCGGGGGGTGAGCAGCAGCGGGCGGCCATCGCCGTCGGCATCGCGAACGAGCCGCGCGTGCTCTTGGCCGACGAGCCCACCGGCGAGCTCGACGACGAGACCAGTGCCCACGTGCTGGAGGCGATGCGCTCGGTCAACCGGGAGCTCGGTGTGACGACCCTCATCGTGACGCACGACCCCGCCGTGTCGGAGCACGTGGCACGCACCGTGCAGATCCGCGACGGCCGCACGGCGACCGAGGTGCTGCGCCGCACGCGCACCGACGAGCACGGCGCCGAGCATCACGTCGCCGAGGAGTACGCCGTGCTCGACAAGGTCGGCCGCCTGCAGCTGCCCGACGAGTTCGTCGACGCCCTCGACCTGCGCCAGCGGGTGCGGCTCGCGCTCGAGGCCGACCATGTCGGCGTGTGGCCGGGGGCGACGGGCCCTGCCCGCGAGACGGGCGACGGCGATGGCGCTGCGGAGGAGGAATCATGACGGTGCGACCGGACGACGTCGTCCTGCGCGGCGAACGGCTCGTGCGGGTGTTCCCGTCGGCGGCGGGCGAGGTGCACGCGTGCGACGGCATCGACCTCGAGCTCCGCGCGGGCGAGCTGCTGGCCGTGCGCGGCGCCTCGGGGGCGGGCAAGACGACGCTGCTGAACCTCCTGGGCGTGCTCGACCGCCCGACGTCGGGGCGGGTGGTGATCGGCGACGTCGACACCACCGACCTGTCCGAGGACGAGCTGGCGGCTCTGCGGCGGAGGGAACTCGGCTTCGTCTTCCAGTCGTTCGGGCTGATCCCCGTGCTGTCGGCGCGCGAGAACGTCGAGCTCCCGCTGCGGATCGCCGGGGTCGAGGCCGCCGAGCGCGATGCGCGCGTGGCGGAGGCGCTCGCGATGGTGGGCCTCGGCGCGCACGCCGAGCAGCGGCCCGCCGAGCTGTCGGGGGGCCAGCAGCAGCGCGTCGGGGTGGCGAGGGCGATCGTCGCGCGGCCACGGGTGCTCATCGCCGACGAGCCGACCGGCCAGCTCGACTCCCGGACCGCGACGACCATCATGGACCTCCTCGGCGAGCTCGCCCACGACCAGGGCCTCGCCGCGATCGTCTCGACGCACGACCCGCTGCTGGTGGCGCGCGCGGATCGGGTGATCGAGATCCACGACGGGAGGATCGTCGGCGCAGTGGCCCAGGCGCCCCGCACGAGGGCCGAGGCGCGTCACGGCCGAGGGGTGTCCGAAGCCTGACATCGTTGCCGCGCGCAGCGCAGATGTATACCTAAAGGGCCCGAGATTCGACGCAAGTGACACCCGGGGCGCTTTTATGTATACACTGGCCGAGGCGTCGAACGAGGAGGTGGTGCGGATGCGAGCCAGCGACCGTGCCTACGCGACCCTCCTCGACGAGATCCAGTCCGGCATCCTGCGCCCGGGCGCCGTGCTCGGCGAAGTCGAGCAGGCGGCACGGCTGGGCGTGAGCCGCACACCGCTGCGCGAGGCGCTGGGCAGGCTCGCCGCGGACGGGCTCGTCGCGCAGCAGTCGCCCCGGGTCACCGTGGTCACCGCGATCGACGCCGACGACATCCGCGAGATCTTCGAGGTGCGTCGCGCCCTGGAGGAATCCGCCGCGCGCCTGGCCGCCGAACGGGGGGACGCCGCCTCGTTCGCCGACCTCGCCCACGAGTTCGCGAGGGTCGACCTCGACGGCGGCGGGGCCGGAGCGGACGGGCGCGACGCCTACTACGCGCTCATCGCGGACTTCGACCTGGCGCTGGACGCCGCCGTCGCCAACGACTACCTCACCGCGGCACTGCGCACCGTGCGCACGCACCTCGTCCGCGTGCGGCGCCTCGCCCGCGACAACCCCGCCCGACTCGCGGCATCCGTCGCCGAGCACCGCCTGATCGCCGCGGCGATCTCCGCGCGCGACGCGGATCTCGCCGCCCATGCGACCCACGTCCACCTGCACAACGCGCTGCACAGCATCCTCGAATCCCTCGCCGCTTCGACAGGCTCAGCGACCGCTCCGGTCGCGGAGACCGCTCCGGTCCCCGCGACCGCAGGTCCCTGAGCCCGTCGAAGGGCAGCACCACTGAAAGGCCAGCCATGACCGTGACCCACCACCTCCGCGTCCACCGCAGCGACGAGCACCTCGCGCGCGAAGGGCAGCTGGCCTGGCACATCGCCGAGGTCGCGGCCGACCCCGTCGAGGTCGACCAGGACGTCGTCGACATGATCATCAACCGCGTCATCGACAACGCCGCCGTGGCTGCGGCATCCCTCACCCGTGCGCCCGTCAGCGCGGCCCGCCAGCAGGCGCTCGACCACGCCGTATCGGTCGGCGGCTCGGGGGCCACGGTGTTCGGCTGCGCGCTCGACCGCAAGACGAGCCCGGAGTGGGCGGCCTGGGCGAACGGCGTGGCCGTGCGCGAACTCGACTACCACGACACGTTCCTGGCCGCCGACTACTCGCACCCGGGCGACAACATCCCGCCGATCGTCGCCGTCGCCCAGCACGTCGGCGCCGACGGCGCCGCGCTCGTGCGCGGGCTCGCGACCGGCTACGAGATCCAGATCGACCTCGTGCGCGCGATCAGCCTGCACAAGCACAAGATCGACCACGTCGCCCACCTCGGCCCGTCGGCCGCCGCCGGCATCGGGACGCTGCTGGGCCTCGACGTCGAGACGATCTACCAGGCCGTCGGCCAGGCGCTGCACACCACCACCGCGACCCGCCAGTCGCGCAAGGGCGAGATCTCGACGTGGAAGGCGCACGCCCCCGCGTTCGCCGGCAAGATGGCGATCGAGGCCGTCGACCGGGCGATGCGCGGCGAGACGTCGCCGAGCCCCATCTACGAGGGCGAGGACGGCGTGATCGCGTGGCTCCTGGACGGTCCGGATGCCTCGTACGAGGTGCCGCTGCCGGGTCAGGGCGAGCCCAAGCGCGGCATCCTCGATTCGTACACGAAGGAGCACTCGGCCGAGTACCAGGCGCAGGCGTGGATCGACCTGGCGCGCAAGCTCCACGGCGAGCACCCGGAGCTCGTGGACCCGGCGAACGTCGAGGCGATCGTGCTGCGCACCTCGCACCACACGCACTACGTGATCGGCTCGGGCGCGAACGACCCGCAGAAGTACGACCCCACCGCATCCCGCGAGACGCTCGACCACTCGATCCCGTACATCTTCGCGGTCGCGCTGCAGGACGGCGGCTGGCACCACGTCGAGTCGTACCTTCCCTCGCGTGCAGCGCGGGAGGACACGGTCGCGCTGTGGCACAAGATCACCACGGCCGAGGATGAGGAGTGGACCCGCCGCTACCACTCGGACGACCCCGACGAGAAGGCGTTCGGCGGTCGCGTCGAGATCCGCCTCACCAACGGCGAGACCATCGAGGACGAGATCGCCGTCGCCGACGCGCACCCGCTGGGCGCGCGTCCGTTCGCCCGCGAGGACTACGTGCGCAAGTTCCGCCTGCTCGCCGGGCCCGTGCTGTCGGCGGAGGAGATCGAGCGCTTCCTCGGGCTCGCCGAGCGCCTGCCCGAGCTCAGCGCCGAAGAGGTGCAGCAGCTCACGATCGTCGCCGACTTCGGGGTGCTCGCGGGCGCCCCGGCGCCGAAGGGGCTGTTCTGATGCGTCGACTCGCAGGGTTCCGCCCGGCGGAAGATCGGGTGTTCGGCGGAGAAGCCGGCGCGATGAGTCCGCCCCGGGCGCGAGCTTCCGCCCGGCGGAGAGCCGGGGAGCGCCTCTGATGCTGTACTCCACCGTCCCCGCGCACGAGAAGCGGCGTCTGTTCCGGGAGCGGCTCGCGTCGGGCGAGCTGCTGCGGTTCCCCGGTGCGTTCAACCCGCTGTCCGCCCGGCTCATCGAGCGCAAGGGCTTCGAGGGCGTCTACATCTCCGGCGCGGTCCTCAGCGCGGACCTCGGCCTGCCCGACATCGGCCTGACGACGCTCACCGAGGTCGCCGCGCGGGGTCAGCAGATCGCGCGCATGACCGACCTGCCGGCGATCATCGACGCCGACACCGGCTTCGGCGAGCCGATGAACGTCGCCCGCACGATCCAGACCCTCGAGGACGCGGGGCTTTCCGGCACGCACATCGAGGACCAGATCAACCCGAAGCGCTGCGGCCACCTCGACGGCAAGGCCGTGGTCGACGAGAACACCGCGATCAAGCGCATCCGCGCCGCCGCCGATGCCCGCCGCGACCCGAACTTCCTCATCATGGCGCGCACCGACATCCGCGCCGTGGAGGGGATGGATGCCGCCACCGACCGCGCGAAGGCGCTCGTGGACGCCGGGGCAGATGCGGTCTTCCCCGAGGCGATGCGCACGCTCGAGGAGTTCGCGGCGATCCGCGCCGCGGTGGACGTGCCGATCCTCGCCAACATGACCGAGTTCGGCAAGTCCGAGCTGTTCTCCGTCGACCAGCTGCGGGACGTCGGGGTCAACATCGTGATCTGGCCGGTGTCGCTGCTGCGGATCGCGATGGGTGCGGCATCCCGTGCGCTCGATACGCTCATCGAAGACGGGCACCTCACTTCCCGGCTCGGCGAGATGCAGCACCGCGCCGACCTCTACGACCTCATCGACTACGAGCAGTACAACCACTTCGACCAGGACGTCTTCAACTTCCAGATCGCCCGCTGAGTCACTGACCCGAAGGAGCTGTCATGACCGAACCCGACATCAAGAAGGGCCTCGCCGGCGTCGTCGTGGATTACACGGCGGTCTCGAAGGTCAACCCCGAGACGAACTCGCTGCTGTACCGCGGCTACCCGGTGCAGGAGCTCGCGGCGACGCAGTCCTTCGAGGCCGTCGCCTATCTGCTGTGGCACGGCGACCTTCCCACCGACGTGCAGCTCGCGCAGCTGCGCGCGACCGAGCGGGCCTACCGGCACCTGCCCGCCGACGTGCGGGCCGCGATCGACCTGGTCCCGATCGACGCCCACCCGATGGACGAGGTGCGCACCGCGGTGAGCCTGATCGGCGCGCGCGACCTCGCGGGCACCGCCTCCGTGCTCGACGTGAGCGGCAGCCCGGAGGAGAACATGGCGCGCAGCGTCCGCCTGTTCGCCGTGCTCCCCGCGATCGTGGCCTACGGCCAGCGCCGCCGCCGCGGACAGCAGCCGGTCGCCCCGCGCGACGACCTCGACTACGCCGCCAACTTCCTCTGGATGACCTTCGGCGAGGAGGCCGACGAGGTCGTGGTCGACGCGTTCAACCGCTCGATGATCCTGTACGCCGAGCACTCGTTCAACGCCTCGACGTTCACGGCCCGCGTGATCACCTCGACGCTCAGCGACCTGTACTCGGCGGTCGTCGGCGCCATCGGCGCGCTCAAGGGCCCGCTGCACGGCGGCGCCAACGAGGCGGTGCTGCACATCTTCGACGAGATCGGCACGGCCGAGAACGTCGGGCCGTGGCTCGACACCGCGCTCGCCGAGAAGCGCAAGATCATGGGCTTCGGTCACCGCGTCTACAAGCGCGGCGACTCGCGGGTGCCCACGATGAAGGCGGCGCTGGACACCCTCGTCGAGCACTACGATCGCCCCGACGTGGCCGCCCTCTACGACACGCTCGAGACCGAGTTCGTCAGCCGCAAGGGCATCTACCCGAACCTGGACTACCCCTCGGGCCCGGCGTACAACCTCATCGGGTTCGACACGCTGACCTTCACACCGCTGTTCGTGGCGGCGCGCGTGACCGGCTGGACCGCGCACATCATGGAGCAGCTCGCCTCGAACGCGCTCATCCGCCCGCTGTCGGAGTACAACGGCCCCGACGAGCGCCACGTCTCCGGCTACGTCGCGGATGCCGCGTCCCTGGCCGCCGCCGAGCGTGAAGAGGAAGCAGCGGGGTGACCGCGTGAGCCTGTGGTTCGGCGACGTCGCCGCCGTCGACCTGACCTCGATGGCGCCCGGCACGCTCATCGAGAACCTCGGCATCGAGATCGTCGAGATCCGCGACGACGCGCTGGTGGGACGGATGCCGGTGGACCGCCGCTCCGTGCAGCCGGCCGGGGTCCTGCACGGCGGGGCCTCCGTCGCGCTCGCCGAGACGCTCGCGTCGTGGGCCGGCTACCTCGCCGTGGACCGCGAGCGGTTCCACGTCGTGGGCATGGAGATCAACGCCAATCATCTGCGCCCGATCTCGTCGGGCTGGGTCGTGGGGACGGTGACCCCGATCAACGTCGGGCGCCGCGTCCACGTGTGGGAGATCCGCATCGCCGACGAGGCGGGGCGCCTGGTGTGCGTCTCTCGCTGCACGCTTGCCGTCATCGAGCAGCGCAGCACCTACGCGACCCCCGACGCGCGGGCCTGAGTCGCCGGAGGAGCGGTCGCGTCCGCGGGGCGGTGCGCGGCATAGGCTCGAACCAGGAGGTCTCCCATGCCCCAGGCCGTCATCGTCGATGTGGTCCGCACACCCTCGGGACGCGGCAAGCCCGGGGGAGCGCTGAGCACGGTGCACCCCGTCGATCTCGTCGCGGGGGTGCTCACGGCCCTGCTCGAGCGCAGCGGCCTGGAGTCCCGGCAGATCGACGACGTGCTGATGGGGTGCGTCAGCCAGGTCGCCGACCAGTCACTGAACATCGCGCGGCAGGCCGTGCTCGCGGCGGGGTTCGACGAGACGGTGCCTGCCGTCACGATCGACCGCCAGTGCGGGTCGAGCCAGCAGGCCGCGCACTTCGCCGCCCAGGGTGTGATCGCCGGCGCCTACGACGTCGTGATCGCCGCGGGCGTCGAGTCCATGAGCCGCGTGCCGCTCGGCTCCTCCGCCCACGGCGGCACCGTGTCGAACGGCGTCGCCCACCGGTACCCCGACGGGCTCGTGAACCAGGGGGTGTCGGCCGAGCTCATCGCGCAGAAGTGGGGCTTCAGCCGCGAGCGGCTCGACGCCTACTCCGCCGAATCGCATCGGCGGGCGGCGGATGCCTGGAGCCGCGGTGCGTTCGACTCGCAGGTCGTGCCGGTTCTGGCCGGAGGCGAGGCCGTCGCGTTCGACGAGACGGTACGCGCGGGCACCACGCAGGAGTCGCTCGCAGGCTTGAAGCCCGCCTTCCGCACCGACGCGCTCGCCGCCCGGTTCCCCGGCCTGGACTGGCGCATCACCGCGGGCAATTCGTCACCGCTCACCGATGCGGCATCCGCCGTGCTCATCATGAGCGAGCAGAAGGCGGCCGAACTCGGGCTCACTCCCCGCGCGCGCTTCCACTCGTTCGCCGTCGTCGGCGATGACCCGATGATGATGCTGACCGGCCCCATCCCGGCGACGCTGCGCATCCTCGAGCGCAGCGGCCTGTCGCTCGGCGACCTCGACGCCTACGAGGTGAACGAGGCGTTCGCCTCGGTGCCGCTCGCCTGGCAGCACGACCTCGACGCCGACCCGGCGAAGCTCAACCCGTGGGGAGGGGCGATCGCCCTCGGCCACGCGGTCGGAGCGTCGGGCACCCGCCTGCTCGGGACCCTGGTGTCCTACCTCGAGGCCACCGGCGGCCGGTACGGTCTGCAGACGATGTGCGAGGGCGGCGGCATGGCCAACGCCACCGTCATCGAGCGGCTCTAGGGCGGCGCACCGCCGCTTCCGGCGCGTGGAGCGGCGGAGTGCGCCGGGCGCAGGGCGAATGGACGAACTCTTCCCGTGGTGAGGAGTGCGGGGATCACCTATCGTTATTCGATGCATTCAGATCGAAAAACGATAGATGTGGCGGAGGGGGCACGAAGCCGTCCCGTCCCGCGCGCGCTCCTGCGAGCGCTCGTCGTGCTGGCGGCCGTCGCGGTCGTCGGCGGCACCGTCGTGCTGAGCGCGGGAGCGCTCCTCGTCGCCCTGCTCGCCGGTGACGCCGGCTACAGCGACCCGGTCACCGCGGGAGGATGGCTGCGGGTCATCGCGGCGTCCACGTGGGTGCTGCTGCACACGTCGGCGACGCTCGCCGTCGCCCTCCTGGTGACATGTCTCATCACGGTGATAGGCGGGCTTCGGCGGTACGTCGGCTGGACGGTGACCGGGGGTGTCTGCAGCGCGCTCCTCGCCCTCGCGCTCGTGGCCGTGAGCTTCGGCGGAGATCAGGTCCGGGCACTGGTCGACCGCGCGACGGCGGCGATCGGCGGCACGCCGGTCGTCGCCCCGCTGCCGTCGCCGACTCCCTCACCGGAGCCGCTCACCGTCGATGAGGCTCGTGCGGCGACGGTCGACATGCTCTCTGTCACGATCGCGGCCGCGGTGATGCCCGTCACGACCGCCGACGGCTACCCGCCGATCGCGGACGCCTCGCAGCTGCAGGCCGCGCCGTGCGGCGAGAGCGGGGTGCGATCGGCGATCGCATTCGAGCTGTCCACCGGCGACAACGCGGCGTCGCTGCCGGCGATCCTGGCGGCCTGGGACGCGGCCGGCTACCTCCCCGACCGAGCGATGCAGGAGGACATCCGCTACAGCGCGACGCTTCCGGTCGAGCGCATGAGCATCCGCGACACGACCACGATCGACGGGTTCCTCCACGTCAGCATCCAGAGCGCCTGCGCCGTCGCCGGCGGTTGAGCCTGAAGCCCCGCGTCAGCCGTGGTGGCTGTGGTCCGCGGTGTCGGGCTTCGCCCGCAGGCGATCGGCGATCTCCTCCTCGGGTCGTGGGGCGATCGTCTCGTCCTCCTCGAGCTCCGGGATGGTGTGCTCGCCGGGCGCGGGGATGTGCGGCTGCGGCGCGTGGGCGTCGGGGGTGGACACCGTGCCGCCTAGGGTGCCTGGAGCCGGCTCTGCCACCGGTGGTGCTCGCGGACCAGCAGCAGCCCGAGGATCGTCCAGACGCCGAGGTCGTCGGTGAATCCGAGTGGGCCGAGGACGAGCTCGGGAATCAGGTCGATCGGCGAGACCGCGTACACGACGGCGGCCGTCGCGGCGATCCACGTCGTCGCCGCGACGCGGTGCTCACCGCCCTTGAGCGCCTTGAGGAATCTCCACCACATGCGTCCAGTGTGCGCCGGGAGAGACGCCGCAGGGCCGTCGGTATCAACTCGTGATACTCGACGCGCACGGCGGTCCTGTGCAAGCGGTTGCGTGAAACCGCGGAGAACGGATGCCTCGGCCCGCGGCCTCCGCCAGATGAAAGCCTTCTCATGCTGTAAGCGCTTGCAATTCTCGCCGACGCCGCGCTAGTGTCGGCCGCACAACTGCACCGCGGGCACGTCGGCGTGCCCACCGCCCCACCCCAGGAGCTCCCGTGTCGAAGTCGACCTCAGGACGTGCCCGTCTCTTCACCGCCAGCCTCGCGGCAGCGGCGCTCATCGTGACGGGGGGAGTGGTCGCGACCGCCCCCGCCGTCGCCGCCGAGCGCACGTTCGCACTCGTGGGCAGCCTGCAGTCCGAACTCGGCTGTGCCGAGGACTGGAAGCCCGAATGCGCGGCGACCGAGCTCGCCGCCACCGCCACCGCCGGCGTGTACGCCGCCGAGTTCGACGTGCCGGCCGGTTCGTACGAGTACAAGGTCGCCGTCGACGACGGGTGGGACGAGTCGTACGGGCTGAACGGCGGCGGCGACAACATTCCGCTCACGATCGGCGGTCCGGCGAGGCTGCGCTTCGTCTTCGACGACAACACCCACCGCGTCGGGCTCGAGGCGAAGAGCCTGCGCGCGGGGTACGCGGCCGAGGACGACGCCCTCGTCGCGGCGCCGGTGCGCCAGTCGGGGAGCCAGGAGCAGTTCTACTTCGTGATGACCGATCGCTTCGCGAACGGCGACACGGCCAACGACCAGGGCGGGCTCAGCGGCGATCGGCTCGCCACCGGCTTCGACCCGACCGACAAGGGGTTCTACAACGGCGGCGACATCGCGGGCCTGCGCGAGAACCTCGACTACATCGACGGACTCGGCACGACGGCGATCTGGCTGACCCCGAGCTTCAAGAACAAGCCCGTGCAGGGTGAGGGCGCGAACGCGAGCGCCGGCTACCACGGCTACTGGATCACGGACTTCACCCAGATCGACCCGCACCTGGGCACCAACGCCGAACTCGAGGCGCTCATCTCCGAGGCGCACGACAAGGGCATCAAGGTCTACTTCGACATCATCACCAACCACACGGCCGACGTGATCTCCTCCGCCGACGGCCAGTACGGGTACGTCGACAAGGCGACCAACCCCTACAAGGACGCCGGCGGCGCCGCGTTCGACCCGGCGACGTACGCCGGCACGGACTCGTTCCCGGCGCTCGACCCGGCGACCTCGTTCCCGCACCCGCCGGTCATCGCCCCGCAGGACGCGGACGCGAAGACCCCCGCCTGGCTCAACGACCCGACGCTGTACCACAACCGCGGCAACTCGACGTGGACGGGGGAGTCGGTGACCTACGGCGACTTCGACGGCCTGGACGACCTCATGACCGAGAACCCGGCGGTCGTGAACGGCTTCGTCGACGTGTACCAGAAGTGGATCGACCTCGGCATCGACGGCTTCCGCATCGACACCGCCAAGCACGTGAACTTCGAGTTCTGGGAGCAGTGGACCACCGAGGTGCTCGACTACGCCCACGAGGTCGCGAAGAAGCCCGACTTCTTCATGTTCGGCGAGGTCTACGACGCCGACCCGGTGAAGCTCTCGCCGTACGTGCGCGACACCGACATGAACTCGGTGCTCGACTTCACCTTCCAGTCCTCGGCCGTCAGCTTCGCCGCGGGCAACAGCGCCAAGGGGCTCTCGAGCCTCTACGCGGGCGACGACTGGTACACGACGACCGACACCTCGGCGACGGCGCTGCCGACCTTCCTCGGCAACCACGACATGGGCAGGGTCGGCTACATGCTCCAGACCACACCGAACGCCCTCGAGCGCGACCTGCTCGCGCACGACCTGATGTTCCTGGGTCGGGGCCAGCCCGTCGTCTACTACGGCGACGAACAGGGCTTCGCGGGCGCCGGCGGCGACAAGGACGCGCGTCAGACGCTGTTCGCCACCCAGGTCGCCTCGTACCAGAACCAGCCGCTCATCGACGGCACCACCGCTGGGTCGGTCGATCGCTACGACACCGCGGCGCCGGTCTACGAGCGCATCGCCGATCTCGCGGCCCTGCGTGAGGCGCACCCCGCCCTGGTCACCGGCGCACAGATCGAGCGCTATGCCGACAACGGCGCCGGCGTCTACGCCTTCTCGCGCGTGGACCGGGCCGACAAGGTCGAGTACCTCGTCGCGCTCAACAACACCACCGCGGCCAAGACCGTGAGCCTGACGACCCTCACCGCGGATGCGTCGTTCGCTCCCGTCTACGGCACGACGACCGGGATCTCGACGGATGCCTCGGCCGCGGCATCCGTCACCGTCCCGGCTCTGTCGGCCGTCGTGTACCGCGCCGGGACCACGGTGACGGTGCCTGAGTCGCCCCTCGCCATCTCGGTGAGCGCGCCGGCTGCGGGAGCCGCACTGGCAGGCTCGGTCGCGATCAGCGCCGACGTCGACGACGCCACCTGGCAGGAGACGAGCTTCTCGTGGCGCGTCGCCGGCTCCGACGAGTGGCACGCGCTCGGGACTGCCGAAGACACCGACCCGCGCGTCTTCCACACGATCGAAGGCCTCGCGAACGGCACGCTGGTCGAGTACCGCGCCGTCACGACCGACGCCGCCGGACGGCACGCCGCCGCATCGACGTACGCCTCTGTGGGCAACGCCGTGTCGCTGGTCGTCGAGGAGGAGCCCGAGTCGCCGATCGACATGGTGACCGTGCCCGGAAGCCTCAACTCCGAGATGGGCTGCGCCGGCGACTGGACCCCGGGATGCGAGGCCGCCAAGCTCACCCTCCGGGCCGACGGCGTCTGGGCGGGCACGTTCGACCTGCCCGCCGGCGACTACGAGTACAAGTTCGCCATCAACGGGACGTGGGACGTGAACTACGGCGCGAACGGCGCCCCGGGCGGGGGCAACATCGCCATCGCCCATGCCGGCGGTCCGATCACGTTCTACTTCGACCCCCGCTCCAACATCGGCCAGTCCACCGCCGAGGGGCCGATCGTGACGCTGCCGGGCTCGGCGCAGAGCGAACTGGGCTGCGCGGGGGACTGGGCGCCCGACTGCCTCGCGACGCTCATGGCCGACGGCGACAAGGACGGCGTGTACGAGTTCTCGACCGACGCGATCCCTGCGGGCGCGTACGAGATCAAGGTCGCGCACGGCCTCAGCTGGAACGAGAACTACGGCGTGGGCGGAGCCCCGGGCGGAGCGAACTACTCGTTCAGCGCGGGCGACGGAAAGCTGGTCGTCTTCCGCTACACGCTCGCCACACACGTCCTCGAGATCGTGGTGTCCGACCCGCCGCTCGCCGGCGTGGGAGAGCAGCGCTCGCACTGGATCGCCGCCGACACCATCGCGTGGCCGGCCGGCCTCGGCGCCGCAGCCGCGGACGCCACCTGGCAGCTGCACGCGTCCGCCGACGCGGACATCGCCCTCGGCGACGGCGAGATCACCGGAGGCGAGGCCATCGACCTCACGGTCGTCGACGGCGGGCTGACCGCCGAGCAGAAGGCCGCCTTCCCGGCTCTCGCGGGCTTCGTCGCGCTGCGCGTGCCCTATTCCGCGGATGCCGCGACCCTCGTGCGCGGACAGCTGGCGGTGTCGCAGCGCGACGCCGAGGGCGTGCTGTCCGGCTTCACCGGGGTGCAGATCCCCGGCGTGCTCGACGACCTCTACGCGGACGCGGTCGGCGACGCGGCTCTGGGCGTGACCTTCGCGGCGAACAAGCCGACGTTCCGCCTGTGGGCGCCCACCGCGCAGAGCGCGACGCTGCTCACGTGGGATGCCGGTGCCGACGGCGACGCCGTGCGCCACGAAGCCACGTGGGACGCGGCATCCGGGATCTGGACCGTCGCGGGGACGAAGTCGCTGAAGGGCGACGAGTACCTGTGGGAGGTCGTCGTCTATGCGCCGACCACCGGTGAGATCGAGACGAACGACGTCACCGACCCGTACTCGGTCGCGCTGACGACGAACTCGACGCGCTCGGTGGCGATCGACCTCGCCGACAAGTCCTGGCGCCCGAAGACATGGGACAAGACGAAGGCTCCGGTCGTGGAGCGCCCCGTCGACCGCGCGATCTACGAACTGCACGTGCGCGACTTCTCGATCACCGACGAGTCGGTGCCCGAGGCGGAGCGCGGCACGTACGCGGCGTTCTCGCGGAACAGCGCGGGCACCAAGCAGCTGCGTCAGCTCGCGGACGCGGGCATCAACACGGTGCACCTCCTGCCGACCTTCGACATCGCGACGATCGAAGAGGACCGCTCGAAGCAGCAGACGCCTGACTGCGACCTCGCGTCGATGCCGGCCGACAGCACCCAGCAGCAGGCGTGCATCGAGAAGATCGTCGACGCCGACGGCTTCAACTGGGGCTACGACCCGTACCACTACTCGGTGCCCGAGGGCTCGTACGCGGTCGACCCCGAGGGCGGAGCGCGCGTTGCGGAGTTCCGCTCGATGGTCGGCGCGCTGCACGGCATGGGCCTGCAGGTCGTGCTCGACCAGGTGTTCAACCACACCTCCGCCTCGGGTCAGGCCGACACCTCGGTGCTCGACAAGGTCGTGCCCGGCTACTACCAGCGGCTCAATACCGCCGGCGGGGTCGAGACCTCGACGTGCTGCCAGAACGTGGCCACCGAGCACGAGGTGGCCCAGAAGCTCATGGTCGACTCGATCGTGCTGTGGGCCCGCGAGTACAAGGTCGACGGCTTCCGCTTCGACCTGATGGGCCACCACTCGAAGCAGAACATGCTCGCGATCCGGGAGGCGCTGGACGCCCTGACGCTCAAGAACGACGGCGTCGACGGCAAGGCGATCTACCTGTACGGCGAAGGCTGGAACTTCGGCGAGGTCGCGAACAACGCCCTCTTCGAGCAGGCCACGCAGGGCCAGCTCGGCGGCACCGGCATCGGCACGTTCAGCGACCGGCTGCGCGACGCCGTGCACGGCGGCAGTCCGGTCGCCGGCGAGACGATCCAGCAGCAGGGCTTCGGCACCGGCCTGGGCACCGACCCCAACGGGGCGCCGATCAACGGCACCACCGAACAGGCGCTCGCCGACCTCGCGCACCAGACCGACCTCGTGAAGCTGGGGCTCGCGGGCAACCTCCGCGACTACCGGTTCACGACGTCGGACGGCACCGTCAAGGCCGGCGACGAGCTCGACTACCGCGGCTCGCCCGCGGGCTACGCCGACCAGCCCGACGAGATCATCACGTACGTCGACGCGCACGACAACGAGACGCTCTACGACCTGTCGGTGCTGAAGCTCCCCGCTGACACGACGATGGCCGACCGCGTGCGCATGAACACGCTGTCGCTCGCGACGACGACCTACGCGCAGACCCCGTCGTTCTGGCACGCCGGCACCGAGCTGCTGCGCTCCAAGTCGCTGGATCGCAACAGCTACAACTCGGGCGACTGGTTCAACCGCATCGACTGGACCGGCCAGGAGTCGACGTTCGGCTCGGGCCTGCCGCGCGAGGCCGACAACGGCACGTCGTGGGCGATCAAGCAGCCGCTGCTCGCCGACCCCGCGAACAAGCCCGGCGCCTCCGACATCGCCACGGCCGAGGCATCCGCCCTGGATCTCCTGCGGGTGCGCGACGAGGTGGGCCTGCTCCGGCTGGGCTCCGCGGAACTGATCGAGCAGAAGGTGTCGTTCCCGGGGAGCGGAGCGGATGCCGCACCCGGCGCGATCGTCATGCTCGTCGACGACCTCGTGGGCGACGACGTCGACCCGAAGCTCGACGGCGCCCTGGTCGCGTTCAACTCCTCGCCGGAACCGGTGACGCAGCGCGTCGACGGCCTCGCGGGACGCGGTTTCTCGCTGGCTCCGGCTCTCGCGAACGGCTCCGACCCGGTCGTGAAGACGACGACGTGGGATGCCGCGACGGGCACGATCACGGTCCCGGCGCGCTCCGCCGTGGTGCTGGTCGATCGCGAGCCGGTGGGCACCAGGACGCTCGTGACTCCCACCAAGGTGCTCGCCAAGGCGGGCACCGCGGTGCCGGTGGTCGGCGTCGTGACCGCGACCGACGGCTCCGCACCCGTCGGCACGGTGACGGTCACCGACAACGGCAAGGTGGTCGCGACCGTCGAGCTCGCCGCGGCCGACAAGGGCCGCGTGATGCTCTCGGTGAAGCTCACGACCCGCGGGGTGCATCTCATCCGCACGACGTTCACCGGTGCGGGTGACTACGAGGACTCGCGGGCTCCGATCCCCG
>Ga0160448_100298_pt1 | contig 19022 bp, 16 predicted proteins | sample HID1973M_E1MG_FD_108269 | JGI IMG/M metagenome (GOLD analysis project Ga0160448, IMG submission 108269) | Enriched mosquito-associated microbial communities from UW Madison campus, WI, USA - HID1973M_E1 MG | ecosystem: Host-associated > Arthropoda: Insects > Digestive system > Unclassified ...
CCGGCGTTCACGGCCGGGCGGATGCCGGCGTTGAACAGGTCGGTTTCCAGGAAGATCTGGCCGTCGGTGATCGAGATGACGTTGGTCGGCACGAACGCGGACACGTCGCCGGCCTGCGTTTCAATGATCGGCAACGCGGTCAGCGAACCGGTCTTGCCCTTCACTTCGCCGTTGGTGAACTTCTCCACGTACTCTTCCGAGACGCGGGCAGCGCGCTCAAGCAGGCGGCTGTGCAGGTAGAACACGTCGCCCGGATAGGCTTCGCGACCCGGCGGACGCTTCAGCAGCAGCGAGATCTGGCGGTAAGCCACGGCCTGCTTGGACAGATCGTCGTACACGATCAGCGCGTCTTCGCCGCGGTCCATGAAGTACTCACCCATGGTGCAGCCCGAGTAAGCGCTGATGTACTGCATCGCGGCCGATTCGGAGGCGGTGGCGGCGACGACAATCGTGTGCGCCAGGGCGCCGTTTTCTTCCAGCTTGCGCACGATGTTGGCAACGGTCGAGGCCTTCTGGCCGATCGCCACGTACACGCACTTGATGCCGGTGCCCTTCTGGTTGATCACGGCGTCGATGGCCATCGCGGTCTTGCCGGTCTGGCGGTCACCGATGATCAGCTCGCGCTGGCCACGGCCGATCGGGATCATGGCGTCGACCGACTTGTAACCGGTCTGCACCGGCTGGTCGACCGACTTGCGCCAGATCACGCCCGGAGCGACGCGCTCCACCGGCGCGGTCTGCTTGGCGTCAATCGGGCCCTTGCCGTCAATCGGCTCGCCGAGCGCGTTGACCACGCGACCCAGCAGTTCGCGACCGACCGGCACTTCCAGGATGCGACCGGTGGTCTTGGCCACGTCGCCTTCGCGCAGGTGCTCGAAGTCGCCCAGCACCACGGCGCCGACCGAGTCGCGCTCCAGGTTCAGCGCCAGGGCGAAAGTGTTGTTCGGCAGTTCGATCATTTCGCCCTGCATCACGTCGGCCAGGCCGAAGATGCGCACGATGCCGTCGGACACGCTGGTCACGGTGCCTTCGTTGCGCGACTCCGCGGCCAGCTTGACCTTCTCGATGCGGTTCTTGATCAGGTCGCTGATTTCAGAGGGGTTGAGCGTGGTAGCCATGTTGGTTTCCTGTAGGGCGAGCCGGGGCCCGCCATCATGTTCGGTGGGCCGAAGCCCACCCTACGTTTCTTGTCAGTGCGTCAGCGCGGATTGCAGGCGCGAAAGCTTGCCCTTGAGCGAACCATCGATGACCACATCGCCAGCGTCGATCACGGCACCGCCGATCAGCGACTCGTCAATGGCAGTCTCGACGACGATCTCGCGGCCCAGGCGCTTCTTCAGCGCGGCCTTGATCACGTCCAGCTCACCGGCCGGCAGCGCCACTGCGGAAGTGACCTTCGCGCGGACGACATGCTCGGCTTCGGCGCGCAGCTCTTCGAACAGACCCGCGATCTCGGTCAGCTGCGGCAGACGGCGAGCGTCAGCCAGCAGCGACAGGAAACGGGTGAACGATTCGCCGGCGCCTTCCGGCGCCAACAGTGCGGTGGCGTCGTCCTGGCTCAACTGCGGATTGGGCAGCAGCGCGGCCACGCGCGGGTCAGCGGCAACACGCGCTGCAAATGCCAGCGCCTCCGACCATGCGGCGAGCTTGCCTTCGTCGCGCGCCGTCGCAAAGGCGGCGCGGGCGTAGGGACGTGCGACAGTAAGTGCCTGGCTCATCGTTCAGCGGTCCTGTCAGATCTGCGCGGCGAGTTCGTCGAGCAGCGCCTTGTGGGCGTTGGCGTCGATTTCGCGCTTGAGCAGCTTTTCGGCGCCGGTCACGGCCAGCGTGGAGACCTGCTTGCGCAGTTCCTCGCGGGCGCGGGTGGCGGCGGCGTCGATTTCCGCTTCAGCCAGCGCCTTTTGGCGGTTGGCTTCGGCGATCGCTTCGTTCTTGGCCGCATCTACGATCTGGTTGGCGCGTGCATGCGCCTGATCGATGATTTCGTTGGCTTTGACGCGCGCGTCCTTCAGGGCCTCGTTGACCCGTTCCTGGGCCACGGCGAGATCCTTCTGGCTGCGATCGGCAGCGGCCAGGCCTTCGGCAATTTTCTTTTGGCGTTCTTCAAGCGCCGCGTTCAGCGGCGGCCAAATGAACTTCATCGTAAAGATCACGAGGATCGCGAAGGAGATCATCTGGCCGAAGAAAGTCATGTTGAGATTCATGACGGGTCCTCGACGGAATTCTTCAAGGCGCCGCCGCCTTCAACAGGCAGCGGCGTCCGGTGTGACCACAACCGCGAGCGGCTGTGGTCTCGGCTCGTCTGATTAGGCGCCAGCAGCCTGACCAGCCGCCTGCACGGCGCCGATCAGCGGGTTGCCGGTGGCCAGGTACAGAGCAATGGCGACGCCGATGATGAACGCGGCGTCGATCAGGCCGGCCAGCAGGAACATGCGGCCCTGCAGCACCGGGATCAGTTCCGGCTGACGAGCAGCGGACTCAAGGAACTTCGAACCCATGATGGCGATGCCGAGGCAGGCGCCGAGCGCACCCAGACCGATGATGATGCCGATGGCGATGGCGGTCAGGCCTTGGACTTGGGCGATGAATTCCATGGTGTATCTCCTGGGATAACGTGGTGATTGATGAAAGGTGAAGGGGTAGAGCGGAAATCAATGGCCTTCGCGGGCGCCGGCAATGTAGACGACCGTGAGGATCATGAAGATGAAGGCTTGCAGCAGGATGATCAGGATGTGGAAGATCGCCCACGCGGCGTTGGCGATGATGCCCGGCGCGAAGGTGACCCAGCTGGCCATCAGGCCGGCGATGAGCATGAAGACCAGCTCGCCGCCGTACATGTTGCCGAACAGTCGCATGGCCAACGAAACCGGCTTGACCAGCCATTCGATGATGTTCATGCCCAGATTGACCGGCGCCATCACCACTGCCATGAAGCCATGGGCGTGGAAGGGAGCGGTCAGAAGTTCCTTGCCGAAGCCCAGACCGCCCTTGGCGGCCAGCGCATGGCCGATCAGGATGAAGAACACCGAGACCGACAGCGCGGCGGTGGTGTTGAGGTCGGCGGTGGGCACCATGCGTGCATACGTGTGGTGCGCGGCTTCGTGGCCGGCGAAGGTCTGGATCAGCCAGCCCGGAAGATCCAGCGGCAGCAGGTCCATCGTGTTCATGAAGACGACCCACATGAAGATCGTCAGTGCCAGCGGCGTGATCGAACGGCGGTCACCGTGGTAGGTGTCTTTGACCTGGCCGTCGATGAACTCGACGACGATCTCAACAAATGCCTGGCCCTTGCTCGGCACGCCAGCAGTCGCCTTGCGCGCATACAGGCCGAACCAGGTAACAAACACCAGGCCCAACACCAGCGCGACGATCCAGGAGTCGAAATGGAAAGCGCCACCCAACACCTCGCCGGTGTTGTGGGTCAGATGGTGGCTGATGTACTCGTTCAGGCCGCCAGAACTGGTAGGTTCACTCACGAAAAGACACCTATCGTTGAATCGAATTGGTCACGACAAACACCAGCGTGACGGTTACCAGCCCCGCCAACAGTGGCAGCGCCGGAAGTTTGAGCCAGGTCAGCGCAAGCGCCACGACCAGGACCACCACGCACCACTTGAGCAACATCCCCGCCACGACGCGCCCCAGCGCACCTGTGGCCGGGCTGACGCCCTTGCCGAAAGCTATCCAGCTGGCGGCCAGGCCGCCGAGCGCAACTGCCAAGCCCCCCAGACCCGCTGCCACTGCCGAGGTCACGCCCTGGAACAGGAAGGCCAGTGCGACCAGCGCCGCAGCCACCAGCTGGAAAGCTGTGGCGCGCAATGCCAGCCGCCGGCCCGCGGCGACGGAGTTCAACACGGTATGACCTGCGGGATTTGGGCGGGGAACAAGGCCTGGAAGCGCCTCGCCGAGCCGCAAAAGTATAGCAGGGGCGTGTTTTCCGGGACAACCGCCGAAGGTCGCAAAGTGACTGTGTGGGCGCTTTTTTTTGCCGGCCCTACCCCGCAGAGTCGGGGAACCGATTACATCCCCCGAAAACCCAGCACCAGCCACGACCCCTATTCAGAATTTTATCGAGAAATTTGCGGAACTTTGACGAACACCCCCCGGTCAGTCCCTCTGCCAGGTCTGCCACAAACTTCCTCGTCCGATGCTCCGACGCAGGCCTGCAGAAGCCCCGCGGCCCCTGGCCCGGGGCTTCGCCTTTTCTGGCCGCCCCATCCAATCGGGGTCACGGATCAGGGCATTCGCAAATCTGAGAATCCGCATTTCACTCTTCCTCGACTGCTGAACAGCGAGGGTGAAGGCCTGTTCATCACAGGAAACCCTCACATGAAAGTGAAAAGCGCCGCCCCTTCCCTGCTGTTTCTTGGCCTCCTGGCCGCCAGTTCCTGCGCCTGGTCGCAGGACCAGCCCGCCGACGACCGGTTCACGCTGCGCCTGGGCGCCATGGACGTGGATGCAGACGGCGAACTCAGTGGCCGCACGCAATTTTTGGGTCAGGACTTCGGTTTCTCCGAGGATTTTGATTTCGGCAGCAAGGAAGTGGTGCCGCGCGTGGACGGCGTGTTCCGCATCAGCAAGCGGCAGCGGCTGATCTTCGACTACTTTCAGTACGACAAGGACCGTCGGGCCACGTTGGGCAGCGATATCTCCTACGACGATGTCACGATTCCGGCCGGCAGCTTCGCCACCGGCAAGGCCAAGTTCCAGTTGGCCAGCCTGATGTACGACTACGCCGTGGTGGACACCGACAAATTCAATCTGGGCCTGCAGATTGGCGCCGAGTGGGCCAAGCTGGAAGGCCGCCTGCACGCCGAGGCGGGCGCTGACGTCTATGACGCCCGCACCAGTGACGATGGCTATGCCCCGATGGTCGGCCTGCGCATGACGGCCACCCCGAACGAGCATTGGCTGTTCAATGTGCAAGGCCAGTATCTGGATGCCGAGTGGGGCGACTTTGGCAACTACGACGGCAGCATTACGCGCGCAAATGCGCTTATCGAGTACCGATTCACGCGCAACTTCGGCATCTTTGCTGGCTACGACTGGTTCAAGCTGGATGTCGAACGGGACGGCAGCGACGGCATCCTGGGTCTGGACCAGCGCTTCAAGGGGCCGATTGCCGGCGTGACCTTCGCCTTCTGAGCATAGACACACTCTATTAGAAGGTCGCAGAAGGATTCATTGGACGCCCCGCCACGGGGCGCCCAGGATGAGAGCCGTTCTTATCCAGGCCTCCCTCATGACCAAGACCTTTACCTTTGCCGCGTTGCATTTCACGGTCGCCTTCCTGGTCGGCTGGGCCTTTACCGGCAGCTGGCTTGTGGGTGGCGCCTTGGCCCTGGTCGAACCCGCTTGCAACACGGTGGTGTTCCACTTCCATGAAAAGGTATGGAAGCGGATCGAGCAGCGCAGGGCCGCCCGGGAAGATCTGGCGTTGTCTATCTAAGCCGCTCGCGCTGCTACAGAGCGGAGCGCGGCGTCTGCCCCTCAGTCTCCTGCGACGAGCGGGCCCACGTAGGCTGCCACTTCAGGAAAGGTCAAACCCCAGCAAACAGAAAGGCGCCCGAGGGCGCCTTTCTCTTGTTGCTCCCAGCGACGGCTTACTTCCGCTTCGGGATGTACAGGTCGGTGATCGTGCCTTCGTACACCTCGGCCGCCATCGCCACCGTCTCGCTCAGGGTGGGATGCGGGTGGATGGTGTTGCCGATGTCGCCGGCCTCGGCGCCCATTTCAATCGCCAGGGCGACTTCGCTGATCAGATCACCGGCGTGCACGCCAACGATGGCGCCGCCGATGATGCGATGGGTTTCTTCGTCGAAGATCAGTTTGGTCATGCCTTCGCCGCGACCAATACCCACGGCACGCGCCGAAGCCACCCAGGGGAACTTGCCGATGCCCACTTTCAAACCCTTGGCTTTGGCTTCGGTTTCGGTCACGCCCACCCACGCCACTTCCGGATCGGTGTAGGCCACGGACGGAATCACCCGCGCCACCCATTCCTTCTTCTCACCGGCCGCCACTTCGGCGGCCAGCTTGCCTTCGTGCGTGGCCTTGTGCGCCAGCATCGGCTGGCCGACCAGATCGCCGATGGCGAAGATGTGCGGCACGTTGGTGCGCATCTGCCGGTCCACCGGCACGAAGCCGCGATCGGTCACGTTGACGCCGGCCTTGTCCGCATCCAGCTTGCCGCCATTGGGCGAACGGCCCACCGCCACCAGCACGCGATCCCAGGTGCCGGATTCCAGCTCGGGCTTCTGGCCTTCGGTAGCGCTTTCGAACGACACCGTGATGCCCTTCTTCGACGCCTCGACCTTGGCGGCCTTGGTCTTCAGGTGCACGGCCACGCCCTGCTTCTTCAGGCGATCGGCCAGCGGCTTGACCAGATCCTTGTCGGCACCCGGCATCAGCTGATCCATGAATTCCACCACGGTCACTTCGCTACCCAGCGCGCGGTACACCGTAGCCATCTCCAGGCCGATGATGCCGCCGCCCACCACCAGCAACTTGCCCGGCACGTCCTGCAATTGCAGGGCGTCGGTGGAATCCATCACGCGCGGATCGTCCCACGGGAAGTTGGGCAGCTTGACCGCTTGCGAGCCCGCGGCAATCACGCAGAACTGGAAGCGCAGCAACTGCGTCTTGCCATCGGCAGCGGTGATTTCCAGCTCATTGGGCGAGACAAACTTGGCCACGCCGGTCACGGTGCGCACCTTGCGCTGCTTGGCCATGCCGCCCAAGCCCTTGGTGAACTGGCCGACCACGCGGTTCTGTTGGAAGTCGCGCAGCTTGTCCAGGTTGAGCTTGGGCTTGGCGAACTCGATGCCGATGTCGGCCGAGTGCGAGGCTTCATCGATCAAGGCGGCCGCATGCAGCAGCGCCTTGGACGGAATGCAGCCCACATTGAGGCAGACGCCGCCCAGGCTTTCGTAGCGCTCGATCAGCACGGTATCCAGGCCCAGGTCCGCAGCGCGGAACGCCGAGGTGTAACCGCCGGGGCCAGAACCAATCACCACGAACTGGCATTCGATGTCAGCCTGCTTGCCGGTACCCAGTGCGGGCTTGGGCGCAGCCGGTTCAGCCGGTGCGCGCGGCGATGGCGTGACAGGCGGCTTGCTCGCCTCGGCGGGAGCGGCTTCGGCCTTGGCCGGCGCAGCCGGTGCGGCGGCGGGCGCAGAGGCAGCCGCGCCTTCGGCTTCCAGGATTGCCACTACGCTGCCTTCGGACAGGTTGTCGCCCAGCTTGACCTTCAGTTCCTTGACCACGCCCGCCGCCGACGAAGGCACTTCCAGCGTGGCCTTGTCCGATTCGAGCGTAACCAGGCCCTGGTCTTTCTTCACCGTGTCACCCACGGCCACCAGGATTTCGATCACCGGCACATCGGTGTAGTCACCGATATCCGGGACTTTGACTTCAATCGTATTCGCCATCGTCGGTTCCTCGCTTACAGCACGGCGCGACGCAGGTCGCCCATCAGTTGCGCCAGGTAGGCGGTGAAGCGCGCGGCGGCAGCGCCGTCGATCACGCGATGGTCATAGCTCAGCGACAGCGGCAGCAGCAGGCGCGGTTGGAAGGCCTTGCCATCCCACACCGGTTGGATCGAGGACTTGGACACGCCCAGGATGGCCACTTCCGGCGCATTGACGATCGGCGTGAACGCGGTGCCGCCAATGCCGCCAAGCGAAGAAATGGAGAAGCAGCCACCGGACATCTCGGCCGGGCCCAGCTTGCCTTCGCGTGCCTTCTTGGCCAGCTCGCCGGATTCGTGCGCGATCTCGTTGACGCCCTTCTTGTCCACGTCGCGCACCACCGGCACCACCAGGCCATTGGGCGTGTCGGCGGCAAAGCCGATGTGGAAATACTTCTTCAGGGTGAGGTTCTCACCGCTGGCATCGAGCGAGGCATTGAAGTCCGGGAACTTCTTCAGCGCCGCCACGCTGGCCTTCATCAGGAAGGCGAGCATGGTCAGCTTGATGCCGGCCTTCTCGTTTTCCTTGTTGAGCGCCACGCGCAGCGCTTCCAACTCGGTGATGTCGGCGTGGTCGTGCTGGGTGACGTGCGGAATCATCGCCCAGTTGCGCGCCAGGTTGGCGCCGGAAATCTTCTTGATGCGCGAGAGCGGCTGGACTTCGATCTCGCCAAACTTGCTGAAGTCCACCTTCGGCCACGGCAGCAGATTCAAACCACCACCAGCGCCGCCTGCAGCGGCAGGCGCCGCGCCGGCCGGCACGCCGCCGGACAAGGCCGCCTTTACATAGCGCTGCACGTCTTCCTTGCTGATGCGGCCGCCGCGTTCGCTGCCCTTGACCTGATCCAGGTCCACGCCCAGCTCGCGGGCGAACACGCGCACGGTCGGGCTGGCATAGGCCACCTTGGACGGCAGCACACTGTCGGCGTTGAAATCCACCGGCGGCGAGCGCGGCGGCACGGCTTCCGGATCGATGCCGGGCTTGTCTTCCAGCGCGCGCGGCGCGCTCGGGGCCGCTGCAGCAGCGACCGGAGCAGCCCGCTCCTGCGCAATCTCGCGCTGGGCCAGCTTGTCCGGCTCGGCGGCCACGGCTACTGGTTCGACCTTGGCACCGGTCTCGGCCGCGGTGGTGGTCGCTGCTGCCTTTTCAGGTGCAGCAGGTGCGGCGGGCGCGGCGGCGGCGGCTTCGGCCACCTCGATCAGCGCTACCACCGAGCCTTCGCTCAACTCATCGCCCAGCTTGATCTTCAATTCCTTGATCACGCCAGCGAACGGCGATGGCACTTCCATCGTCGCCTTGTCCGATTCCAGCGTGACCAGGCCCTGGTCCTTGCTGACGGTGTCGCCTACGGCGACCAGCACTTCAATGACGGGTACACCATCGTAGCCACCGATGTCGGGTACACGTGCTTCCTTGAGGTCGGCCATAGGGAACTCCAGCGATCACTTGCCAATAGGGGAACCCCTATTGTGGCCATCCCAGGCTCGCCGCGCCACGCTTTGCGACCAATTATTTTGTCCTTGCCAGGACAATCCCGTGCTCAATCGTTGCTGGTATGGCTTTGGTCGGGCTTCTCTTCGAGCAGATTGAGCGTGCCACCGCCAGGCAAACGATACGCCAGCGCATCGTCCAGACGGTCGAGTTCGCGCATCTGCGCGCAGAGTTTTTCAGCGCGCGCTTCCAGCGCTTTGGCACGCGGCTGGATGCGTGCTTCCACCTGCTTGTCCAGATTGTCCATGCGCTCGATGCGTGCGCTGTCGCCGGTCAACGCGGCAGTGAGCGCGCCGCCGACGATGTCGCCGATGACGCTGGGCATCACCTCTTCCACCGCCTTCTCGATGCCTTGCTCCAGATCGCCGCTGCTGAAACGGTTGGCGCTGATCGCCTGGCCAATGCTGCGATCAATGGCCTTGCGTGCGCGATCCAGCGACTGCCGGGTCTTGTCCGGATGGTTGCTGATGCCGGCGGCCACTTCGCCCAGTGCGGTGAAGGCGATGTCGGCGGCGTCGCGACCAATCTCGTGCGCCAGCGGCATGGCCTTGCGCGCGCCTTTCTCGAAATCGACAAGGCGCTGGCTGTCGTCCTTGCTCAGGCTCACCCAGCGGTCATCCACGAACAACCGGCCCTGGCGCATCACCACCGCCTTGGGCACGCCGGTCTCGCGGGTGAAGATCACGCTGCGGTCGTTGACCGTCAGATCGTAGTCGCTGGTGATGTCGCAGCTGATCTCCTTGGCCTGCGCACCCAGCGCCGCCCCGGCCAGCAGCAGGCACGACACGGATTGGCACAGCAACGGAAGTCGGCGCATGTCGTTCTCCTGGGGTGGACTCGAGCCCAGCATGCCCCAGCGGCACGGGCCCATCACCTGCCGGAGGATGCCATGACCTTTGTCAGGGGTGGCGCAACCAGGGCGCCAGCACGCGCCACTGCTCCGTCAGCACCTGTACGCTGCTGCCGGCATTGGCCGGACTGGTCGAAGGCAGGGCCAGCCAGGCCAGGGAGCTGCGCGTACCTTCAGGCAATTGCCCCTGCACATGCCGGCGGAAACTCTGCGCCGCCTTGGCCCCGTTGAAGGCCACCGCGCGCACTGCCGGCAGGCTGGCGAGCAAGCGGGGCAGATCGTTGGCCGCTTCGCTGCCTGCCACGATCGAGGCATCCAGACTGCCACGCCTGCGACAGCGGCCGATCACATCCCACAGCCCTACCCCGGCCTGCTGCAGCGAGGCCAGGCGTTGTTCCTAAGCCAAGCCGGGATCGAACCCGCACAGCGTCGCCATCACCGGCCAGAAGCGATTACGCGGATGCGCGTAGTAGCGCGCGGCGCTCAACGAGGCATCGCCTGGCATCGAGCCCAGCACGAGCACCCGGCAGTCTTCGCCCACTTGCGCAGGCAAGCCCTGCAGCCAGGGCCCGTCGACACTCACGCGGCGGGCGTCTGCCACGGCCGCACCACCAGCATCACGCCCAGCACCACCAGCAAGGTGCCGACAATCCGGCTGGCATCCACCGGCTGGCGCGCATGCAGCACGCCAAAATGATCCAGCACCAGCGAGCCGAGCAGCTGGCCCAGCACCACCAGACAGATCAGCGGCGCGGCGCCCATGCGCGGAATCAACAAGGTGGCCGAGGCCACGTAGACCGCGCCGATGATGCCGCCGGTCCAGGCCCACCACGGCACCTTGGCCAGCGGCGCCAGGGCGAAGGTGGGCCGCGCCAGCGTCCACCAGACCAACAGCACGATGGTGCCCACGCCAAAGGACACCAGCGCGGCGAACACCGGGCCAAAGGTCTGCCGGCCCAGCGCTGCGTTGATCAGCGCCTGCAGCGGCAACAGCATGCCAATCAGCACCGCCAAGCCCAGCCCGAAGGCGCCTGCCCAAGCATTCATGCGCACGATCCCGTAAGAAAGACCGACACGATACGCGAGCCGCGCACGCGGCAGATCAACGCCACCGCGATTCAGCGTTGCGCCCGGCCCAGATGCTGATCGAAGAACTCGCTGATACGTGCATAGGCTTCCTGCGATTCGGGCAGGTCGGGAAACACGAAGAAGGCATGCCACAGCCCGTCAAACACAATCAGGCGCGCATCCACGCCGGCTGCCAGCAAGCGTCGCTGCGCGGTGGTCAATGCACTCAGCGCGAAGTCGCGTCCACCGGCCAGCAGCAATGAGGGTGGAAAGCGCGCCAGCAATTGCGGCGATTGCATCGGATAGGCCACCGTATCGCTGGCCTGGGCCGTACTCAGATAAGGCAACGCCGCGCCGCCGTCGGCGGCCATGGGCGGACTGCCCACCGCCAGCTGGCCGAGCGTGCCGGAGTCGCCGCGGAACAGCAGGCCGGTGCCGCAGAACATGCCAATGGCCCCGGGCGCAGGCAGCTTTTTCTGCAACAGCCGCGCGGTGGCCTGCGCGGTCAGCACGCCGCCCGCCGAACAGCCATAGATGCCGATGTTCTCCGCGCGATACTGCTTGAGCAGCTCGCGATACACGGCTTCCACATCATCCACCGCCGCCGGGTAGGTGTGCTCCGGCGCCAAGCGGTAATCCACCGTGACCACGCGCATGCCGCTCACCGCCGCGATCGGAATGGCCTCGACCAGCGCACCGCTGCCCGCACCCCACATGAAAGCGCCGCCATGCAGGTTGATCAGCACCCGCTGCTGTTGCTCAGGCGCGATGCCGGCGGCGGGCTCCACGGTGTGTACGGGCACGCCCGCCATCGTTTGCTGGCTTACTTTGGCCGGGTACCTGCGTTCGACCTCACGCAGGCGATCATCGTTGTAGCGCTGGTAGAACTGGCGCTGCTCGGTGATGTCGGTGGGATTGGGGCCTTTACCGGCGCGAACCTCGGCCAGCAGTTCGGCGAACTTGGCCTTGGCCGCAGGGCTGGCGAATTGGCTGTAAGGCAAGTCGGTGGCGGGTATCGATGTGGTGGCGGCGTCGCTGGCAGGCGCGGGCTGCCGCACCGGTTGCGTGGGCTGCACCTGGGTGGGTTGCGTTGGTTGCGTTGGTTGCGTTGGTTGCGTTGGTTGCGCCTGTTGCGCCTGTTGCGTCGACTGCCTGGCTTGCGCCTGCAGCGGCGCGCAAGCGAATGCCGTCAACAGGCTGGCCAGGAACGTAGTGCGCAGCGATACGGTGCTCTGGATCATGGCTTGGCCTCGCCAGCGGCTTCGACCGGCGGCGTCAACGCCAGGAACACCGTGCTCCACAACTGCGCCGCATTCGACTCGTCCTCGTGCGCGCCCTGTGCACCGAACGGTTCCACCTGATAGCGCCCCTCGCGATACGTCCACGACCACAGCTCGGAGGTGCGCACCGCATCGGCCGCATGGATCGCACGCCACAAGGTCGCTTGCGCGCTCTGCAATTGCTGGCGCGCGGCGGGTGTCAGATCACTGCGCGCCAACTGACGCTGCAAGCCGGCTGCCATCACCGCCTGCTGCCAGGCCCAGATCACCGTGCCGTGGTAAGCATGCGCACTGAAGCGCGGCCACGTACCGGCATCGGCATAGGCCGGATTGGCCACCACCATGCCGGCATCAGTCATCAACCCGGCCGGGAACGGCCGCAGCAAGGCCGCCACTTCATCGCCCACGCTGGCCGCATCGGGCTGGCCGAACAAGAGGCGGAAGCCTTCGTCCGAATGCAGGATCGGAATCGGCCGGCCCTCGCCATCCAGAGCGATCGCATAGAAGCGCAGCGGCTGCGCCGGCATGGCGGGCGCCGGCACACCCAGCGATTCCGCGTAGCCGCGCACCTCATGCTGGGCCGTTGCCGGCGCGCGTTCCACCGCGAACAAGCGGCTGGCTTCGCGCTCCCAGATCGGCGCGCGTGCGGCCGCTTCTTGCAGCGTCTGTTTTTGCGTCGCGCTCAGATAGCCATCCAGCACGCCGCTCTCCAGCAGGCCGCCGATGGCCCGCAGCGACGCCGGCATCCACACCGCATTGACGTCATACGGATAGCGGCCGCGACCAATGCCTTCGTTGCTGTCGCGCCACTGCCCCGCATCGCGCCCAGCCTTGAGGGCAATCAGGTGCTTGGCCACCGGTTCGCGCGCAAAGGCCGCGCTCTCGCCCGCGACGAACAGCAAGTTGCGCACCAGCGCATCGCCCTGACGCTCGCCGCCTTGGCGCTCGGCCAGGAACGCCTTCGCGCGTGCGCGGCCGCGTGGATCCTCCAGCAGCCAGGCGGCCGTCACCGGCGGCAGCATGAAGTCGTCATCAATCATCGCGTAGTCGAACACCGGCGCCGCCGAATTGCCGCCACCCTCCTTGCGATGACGCAAAACGGCGAACTCGCCGATGTCTTCCTCATGCGCCACTTCGCCGCCGGCCGACAACCGCGCCAGCACCGAACCCAAACCCGATTCCACCGCCTGCGGTTGCAGCGCCGGCATCAGCAGACGCAACGACATCAGCGTGTCGCGGCCAAAGTAAGTGTCGAAGCGCCAGGAGCCGGCGAGGAATTTCTCGTGATAGCTCAAAAACTGCAGCGCCTGCCGGCTGCGGGTGTCATCGCGCGCCTTGCCGTTCAACAGGTCGGCCGCCGTGAACGGGGTCAGCGGCGTCTCGCCGGTCAGCGCGTCGATGCGCAGGTGCAGCGCTTGGCCGGGCTGATCCGGTTGCAGCAGCCAGCCATTGCCCTGCTGCTTCCATTGCCCATTGAGCGCGGTGACGTCCAAGGCATAGCCGGGCGCACCATCCAGGCGATTGCGCTGCCAGCGCAGGCTGCGGCCTTGCAGGCGCGGGGTGGCCGCAGTCTCCTGCGGGTACTTGCGCAACAACTGGTAGTCGCGCAGCACGCGCACGCTGCCCAACACCGCATCGCTGACTACCAGTTGCGGCGCGGTCACGCTGGCCTCGGCACGGATGCCGCGCCAGGCATGGCCGCCGATGGTTTCCGTGCGGCCCTGCACGCTGGCCAGGTCCCAACGCAGGTTGGCAGGTGCGTCCTCAAACCACAGCCCCACCCCGCTATTGCCAGCGGGAAACGCCACCAGCACGCGCGGCTTGGCGCCGGAGGTCAGCAGCAGATGCGCGGCGGTCGGGCCCTGCTGGTAGAAGGCGTTTTCGGTCGGGCCTTCGGTGATGCGGAACTGCAAGGGCGCGGTGTCGCGCGCAATAGCCGGCATCGCCAGCGGCAGCCACAAGCCCAGCAGTAACAGCAGGCGCGGCAAACGAAGATTTCCATGCATCACAGGCAATGACCTCATTGTCCGGGGGCGACCGCAGCGGCGGCCTGCGCTTGGGTGGAGCGGTTCAACAGCACCAAGGCCACCAACAGCAGCAGCATGGGCAGCAGCAACAGATAGAACGCACGCGAGCCATCAAAGTGGGCGAACAACTGCCCGGTGATGAAAGAACCGGTGGTGCCGCCCAATGCCGAGAACACCACAATCAAACCGGTCATGGCCGCGTGTCGTGCCTTCGGCAGCGCGCTGAGCACCACCGAGTTCAACGTCGGATAGATCGGCGCCATGAACAAGCCAATCAGCGGAAACACGAACGTGGCCAACGGCGCATTCCACCAATGCAGATCCGCGCGCGGCTGCACATTGGCCGCCAGCGGCAGCGCCAGCAGTACCAACACGGCCATCGCCACCACGCAAGTAGTCAGCACCCAGAACCACGGCGCACGCCGCAGGATCACCCCGCCACCCAAGCGGCCCAGGGCCAGCGAGCCGGCAAAGATGCCCGCCGCCTGCACGCTCAAGGCGGTGGGCAGGTGCAGGATCTCGCGGTTGAACGTGGGCAGCCAGGTGTTGATCGCCTGCTCCATCAATACGTACAGGAACGCCGAGGCCAGGAACACCACCACCAGCGGCCGCGCCAGCAAGCGGAACATGTCGGCGAAGGATTCGCCCACCGCATGACCGTCGCGCGCCTGGCTCTCATCCATGCGCGTACTCGCCAACAGCGCGATGACCAGCGCGCACAACACCGCGATCACCCAGTACACATTGAGCCAGACCGGATTGCCCGGCTGCTCCGGATCAATGAAGGCGGCGAACAACCATGCACTGCCGAGGATGCCGACCATGAACCAGCCTTCGATGGTGCTGGTCAGTCCGGCATGCGCACGCGGCGTGTCGGTCAACAAGCCGATGCTGGAGTACACCGACACCTTGACCAACGCGAACGACACGCCCACGGTGACGAACAGCAACTTGGTCGCCCAGAACGATTGCAGCAGCGGCATCGCCGTGCAGGCCGCACCGACCAGCGCCAGGCCCAGCATCATCGCGCGCCGGTAACCCAGGCGCGGCAAGGTGGAAGCGACCAGGAACGAGGCGATGGCAATCGGCAGATCCTTGAACGCTTCCAGCGTGCTGGCCTGCGTCTTGGTCACGCCAAAGCCCTGGATGACTTGCAGGATGACCGCGCCCACGGAGTTCAACAGCATGGCGAAGATCATGTAGGTCAGGATCAGCGCCAGGATCATGCGACTGCGGCTGGGCATGCGGTCAACGCTCCGGAGAAGGAATAAGAAGGAGGGGGTGCGGCAAGCCTACCCCGCCGCCGGGCCGCCGCCGGGGAGAGATCGACGGCGGCCCGGATGCTGCGTCGGCGCACCGCGCGCCAACGCCATCGTGGAGAGCCGGGTCCGCCTCCTCGGGGGGTAGAGTAAGGCAGACCCGGTGTTGCCTGTCCGGGGCTCGCGCCCCGTTGCCGCACTTACCAGCTGTACTTGGCCTGGAAGTTGATCTCGCGACCTTCCATCGGCCGCGCCAGCAGTACGCCGCCAGCGGTGGTGGCCGAACCAAAGATGCGCGAGTTGCTCTCGGTCAGACCCAACTCGTTGGTCACGTTGGTACCACGCAGGTTGAACTGCCAGTTGTCGCCCACGTTGGAGGTGATGCCGAAGTCCAGCGTGTGGTACGAACCCAACTGCTGCAGGCCCGACTGATCCTGGGTGTGATCGCCCACGTAGGTGTAGGTGATGTACGGCAGGATGTCGCCCCAATCCATCACGAAGCGGTAGCTGGGGGTGAACATGGCGCGGAACTTGGGCTGGCGTTGCAGCTGCTGGCCTTCGATGGTCGCGCAGTTCTGCTGGTCATTGATGTCGATGTACGGCAGGCAGGCGTCGTAGTCGGTGTACTCGCCGTCCAGGTAGTTGGCCACCAGTTGCAGGCGCAGGTTATCCACCGGCGTCAGCGCGCCGATAAAGTTCACGCCGTACGATTCCGAACCATACACGCGCGGATCACCCACCGGCGTACCGGCGCCATCGGTCGGCTGGTACAGCAGGCCACTGAACACACGCCGGTAGCCGCTGATATCGGCGTACAGCAGGTCGTTTTGGTACTTGAAGCCCATCTCGTAGTTGCGCACCTTCTGCATCGGCGGGAAGTTTTCGTTGCTGGTGCCGCGGATGCCGTTGTCGAAGTCCAAGAAGTGGCCGCCGGTGTTGACGCGCCCGTACATCGACATATTGGGCGTGAACGAATAGTTGGCGCCGGCCGTCCACGAGGGATGGGTCTTGTCGTAGTTGATCTTCTGGAAGGTGCCGTTGCAGACCGGCACGGCGTTGTCATACAGCGTGTCCGGATCGCCATCCAGGTCGCGATTTTCCAGGTTGCAGACGTTGTTGGTGGCGTCCTGGTTCTCGACGCGGCCGGACAGATCAAACAGCCACTTGCCCACGCGCCAAGAGTCGGACAGGTAGAAAGCGATATTGGTGGCGCTGCCGTACTGGGCGATGTGGAAGCCGCCAAAGTCGCTGAAGCCCTGGGCGTCGGTGCGGTAGATCGTGTTGCCGGCGTCGTCGTAGGTGACGGTGATCGGCCGCGCATTGGGCTCGTTGGTCATCAACATCTGGTTGCCCAACGACCACTTGTCGCTCATCGAGTAGTTGTTGACATAAAGACCCACGGTCAGCGTGTTGCCTTCAAACAGATCCTTGCTCAGGCGGAAGTCGTTGCTGAAGCTCTTCAGATGCTTGTGGATGGACCACCAGCCCTGCTGGATCACGCTCTGGGTCAACGGCACCGCACCGCCGCCCACATAGGTGGCGGTGGCCGAACCGGCCGGCAACTGGAAGCCGCCCGGCGTGCCAGCGGTGTACAGCTGATCCTGCAGCGTGGCCGGGTTGTTGCCCGAGAACAGCGCATTGGTGTCCATGTCGCCTTCGTCGAACAGGAAGCGGTCGCTGATCGACCAGCCATTGTCGAACGAGTAGTCGAAGTTGCCGCCCAGGAAGAACATCTTGGCGCCGCGACCGTCAGCCAGGTCGGCGTTCTTGCCGCCGTTGGGGTACGAGGGCAGGTAAACGTGCTGGATGGCCTTGCTGTAGTAGGTGTCCTTGAGCGGATCAAAACCCGGATACGCGCTGAAGTTGTCGGTGCCACGCTGGATCAGCGGAATCGGGGTGATGAACTGGTTCTTGTCGTTCAAGTAGCGGGTGTACAGGGTCAGCTTGCCGGCGTCGAAGTCATGCGACAACGTGGCGGTGAGCTGGCCGCCCTTGTCGGCCTTGAACTGCGGATCACGCACGCCGTCGGACTCGCGCCAGAAGCCGCCGATGCTGCCGTACCAGCCCTCGGCCACCTTGAAGCCGGCAAAGCCGTCGAGCCGCCACAGGCCTTCATCGCCATAGGTCAGGCCGACGCTGCCGCTGGGTTCCTCGGTACCGGTCTTGAGGAAGAAGTTGGCGCTGGCGCCCATCTGGCCATCGGCAAACACCACCGACGGACCGCCTTGCAGGATTTCCACCGACTCCACCGTGTCATCCAGGCGGAACATCGAAGTGGTTTCAAAGAACGACAGGGTCGGCATGCCGTACAGCGGCGATCCCATCAACAAGGTGGAGAAGTACGGCGCATCGCCGCCGCCGGGAAAGCCGGCGATTTCGATGTTGGCGCCGGTCTGGCCGCCGGTGGATTCGGGCCACATGCCGGGCGAAATCTTCAGCAGGTCGGCGGTGCTCTTGGGGTTGGCCTGCTTAATCTGTTCGGCGTTGGCGGTGACGATGTTGAAGCTGGCTTCCAGCTTCTTCACGCCGCCCGCCGTCGCGGTGCCGGAGACCACCACCGTGTCCAGCGTGGTTGCCTGGCTGGACTGGTTGGATGGTGTCGCTGCAGGGGTCTGCGGTTCCGGGGCTTGTTGTGCCAAGGCCGCTGGCGCTAGCGCAGCGGCAATCGCTACGGATAGTGCGTAGCGAATCAGGTTGCTCTGTTGCATGTGTTCCCTCCACGTGTGTTCAACAGGTTGACAAGAATCCGCGCGGCTTCTGACGAGCCGTTGCGGTGACGGTGAAAGCAGCTACCTCGAAATGACGTCCTCCAGCCGCAGCGCGGCAATCTCCGGCAGCACCACATCGGCCTGCGCCAGCGCGCGCGCATCGCCAATGCCGATGGCGGCCATACCGGCCGCATGGATTGCCGTGATGCCTGCAGCGGCGTCCTCCACGCCGATGCACTGCGAAGGCGGCACGCCAAGGGCGGCGGCCACATCCAGAAAAATGTCCGGCGCCGGTTTGGCGTGACGGATCGCGCCCGCATCGGCGATGTAGTCGAAGCGATCGGCAATGCCCAGCTTGTCCAGCAAGGTGCGCGCATTGCGGCTGGCCGAGGCCAGGCCGATCTTCAAACCGGCGGCGCGCGCTTCGCTGAGCACGCGATCCACGCCGGCAAACAAATCCTTGGGCGAGGTGCGCTGGATCGCTTCGACGTAGTAGCTGTTCTTGCGCGTGGCCAATTCCAGTTGTTCCTCGTCGCTGTAGCGGCGCTCGGCGCGCTCCAGGATGATTCGCAGTGAGGCCCGCCGATCCACGCCCTTCAAGCGTTCATTGATGTCGCGATCGAAGTAGACGCCGATTTCGTCGGCCAGCTGCTTCCAGGCTTCGAAGTGGGTGTGCGCGGTATCGGTCAGCACGCCATCCAGATCGAAGATCAACGCGCGTGCCTGGCGCGGGAAGATTGCCCGCACCGCCTCGCGCGGTTCGGCCAGTGGCAGCCAGGCCGAGGCGCCGGCCGACAGCACGCGTTCTTCGCCGGCGTGCTGGATGACCAGCTCATCGCCTTCTTCCAGGTGGTAGCGCACGCCTTGCGC
>Ga0160448_100299_pt1 | contig 18955 bp, 18 predicted proteins | sample HID1973M_E1MG_FD_108269 | JGI IMG/M metagenome (GOLD analysis project Ga0160448, IMG submission 108269) | Enriched mosquito-associated microbial communities from UW Madison campus, WI, USA - HID1973M_E1 MG | ecosystem: Host-associated > Arthropoda: Insects > Digestive system > Unclassified ...
AAAACAACCGGCGTATCGTGCGCGGCCTTCGGACCTTGTTCCGTATTTTTCAAGCCAACCAATTCCTATGAACCGCCCACCCAACCACGCCAATCTGCTTGCCCTGCGGCCCTGCCGCGGCGCGGATCCGCGCGCGTGCGATGTGCGTTTCGAAGGCAAGCGGTACCACTACTAACGGTCGATGCTCCCTGGGAGATCGGCCACCCCGATCTCCCGAGGCAACGCGAACGCCCTCGGGTCGCAAGTCCCGGGGGCTTTTTGTTTTCGGCGTACGCATTAGGATGCAGATGCATCGACCAGTTTTTTTCTCTTTCCATTCGAAGACACTCCATCTTCGCCCTGGAGCATCCGGGTAGTGCTTACACGCACCCGTTGCGGGGGCGCGGCGGCTACAACGAGCGCATGTGCGCTGCGTGGTGATGCTCCAACGCGGGCGGCGCACGGAAAGGGAACAACGCATAGGGCGCAGAGCGCCTGACGACATTGCGGATTGGCGACAGTCCGCAATCGGGGATGCTTTTGGAACACGTCACAGCGGCGTGGCTTGCAAGCCACCCGGTGCGCGCGGCTGTGCCGTGGCGTATGCCGAGGCGTGGAAAGAAAGTGTCTCCACCACGACGAGCGCCCACTGGAGGGGGCACCGCATACGCGGCATAAGGTCGGTTCGATTCCGGCTCGTCATTTGGATAGCTCAATTGGGTAGAGCATCGGTCTCATAAACCGAGGGTTGCGGGTTCGATTCCCGCTCTGAAACATGACCTTTCACGTCATGAACTATCGGGACGCAAGTCCCACCACCGGAAACGCCCGGTGCACTGCACGCCGATTCGCCAGGGAGGGTGGCGACGTGCAGCGCAGCGGTCACGTGCGCCGGACGCGCGCCCTGGCGAGGGTCTTCGCTGGTGACGGTCATGCAGGGAACGCATGCCGCCGCCAGCTGCAACACCCACGCCAGCGCCGATGTCCCGCCACGTCGCCGTCAACGGGCGTTTCCAACTTCTTCCCATCGCACATCGCGGCAACCGTTCCGCCACGGTGTGTGCAAATCCAATGGAACGGATCACCAGAGCCATCCACTACAAGGAGTAGAGCTATGTTCTGGACCAAGAGGGTCGTGATCGGAGACGGCGAGCGCGGCCTGGTGTATCGCAACCGTCAAATCGAGCAGGTGTTGCTGCCGGGCGTGTACAAGCTGTTTGACCCGCTCAACCGCATGCAAATCGTCGTACACAACATCGCCCGCCCGGAATACCAGGGCAACGATGCCGATGTACTGATGCAGCGGCTGGGCGACACGCTGGCGCCGTACTTCGTGCTGGCCGATATCGGCGAGAACGAGGTGGGCCTGGTCAACAAGAACGGCAAGCTCGAAGACGTGCTGGCCCCGGCCACCCGGCGCCTGTACTGGAAGGGTCTGGTCGATGTGCAGGTGCAGACGGTGTCGCTGGCGGCGCTGGAGGTTGAGGCCAACGTGGCGCGTCGTCTGCGTCAGTTGGGTGTGCTGTCCAAGCTGGCGGTGATCGCCGATGTGCCGGTGGAGTCGACTGGCCTGGTGTTCATCGACGGCAAGCTGGATCGCGTGCTGTCTGCCGGCGCGTACGCCTTCTGGAATTTCCAGAAGAACGTGGCGGTGGAAGTGTTCGATCTGCGCGTGCAGTCGGTCGAGGTCTCGGGTCAGGAGTTGTTGACCCGCGACAAGGTGTCCTTGCGCGTCAACCTGGCCGCCAGCATGCGCGTGACCGATGTGGTGGTGGCGCGTACCAAGGTGGCCAAGATCAGCGACTACGTCTACCGCGAGCTGCAGTTTGGCCTGCGCAAGGCGGTCTCCGCCAAGACGCTGGACGAGTTGCTGGGCGACAAGGCCTCGCTGGACGCCGACATCTTTGCTTACGTGCGCGGCCAGTTGGCCGGCTACGGCGTGGAGATGCTGGGCGTGGGCGTGAAGGACGTGATCCTGCCGGGTGAGATGAAGGAAATCCTCAACGGCGTGGTGCAGGCGGAGAAGTCCGCCCAGGCCAACGTGATCCGTCGTCGCGAAGAAGCCAACGCCACCCGCTCGCTGTTGAACACCGCCCGCCTGATCGAGGAGAGCCCGGTTCTGATGCGTTTGAAGGAGCTGGAGGCGCTTGAGAAGGTGACCGAGAAAATCGACAAGCTCACCGTGTTCGGCGGCCTGGATGGCGTGCTGAAGCAGTTGGTGACCATCAAGCAGTAAGCCATGGCGGCCGCAGGGAAGCGGCCGCGATGGATCAGGAGCATCGGCACGGCTGCGCAACAGCGAGCGTGCTATCAAGGAGAGAACATGAACACCTCATACGAACTGCTGCACGCCGAGGGCAGCGCCACGCCGATCAAGGGCTGGGTGCAGGGCGTGCCGCTGGAATCAGAGGCCCATCAGCAACTTCGCAACATCGCGGCCATCCCCTTCGTTGGGCCGTGGGTGGCAGTCATGCCCGACGTGCACCTGGGCAAGGGCGCCACGGTGGGTTCGGTCATTCCCACGCGTGGGGCGATCATCCCGGCGGCGGTGGGCGTGGATATCGGCTGCGGCATGGCGGCGGTGCGCACCACCCTGCGCGCCAAGGATCTGCCGGACAACCTGGCGCAGTTGCGCAACTCGATTGAGCGCAGCGTGCCGGTGGGCAACGGCCGTGGCGGCGAGCACCACAAGCGCCCGGACAGCATCGATACGCGCATGGCGCAGTCGGGGCTGGTCGAGCGTCTGGACGTGATCAAGGACAAGCACCGTCGCATCCGCACCGACAAGATGGCCAACCAGCTGGGCACGCTGGGCGGCGGCAACCACTTCATCGAGATCTGCCTGGACGAGCAGGATGCGGTGTGGGTGATGCTGCACAGCGGCTCGCGCGGCACCGGCAACCTGATTGGCACCTACTTCATCGAGCAGGCACGCAAGCAACTGGAACACCGCGTGCTCGGCTTCCACCTGCCAGACAAGGACCTGGCGTTCTTCCTCGAAGGCGAGCCGCTGTTTGATGACTACGTGGAAGCAGTGTCGTGGGCGCAGGACTATGCCCGTCAGAACCGCGAGGCGATGATGGCGCGGGTGCTGGCGGAAATGCGTCACCGCCTGCCCAAGTTCCAGTTGGAGAAGATGGCGGTCAACTGCCACCACAACTATGTGCAGCGCGAAGAGCACCACGGCCAGTCGCTGCTGGTGACCCGCAAGGGCGCGGTCAGCGCACGTGCCGGTGAACTGGGGATCATCCCCGGCAGCATGGGCACGCGCAGCTACATCGTGCGCGGCAAGGGCAACGCGGACAGCTTCCACAGCTGCAGCCACGGCGCCGGCCGCGTGATGAGCCGTACCCGCGCACGCCAGGAGATCACGTTGTCGCAACACCGTGAGGCTACCGCGCACGTGGAATGCCGCAAGGACAGCGGCGTGATTGACGAGTCGCCAGCCGCATACAAGTCGATTGACGCGGTGATGGCCGCGCAGAGCGATCTGGTCGAGGTGCTCCATACCTTGCGCCAGGTGGTCTGCATCAAGGGGTGAGCTGCGGCTCGCCCTTTTTTTTCACGCAAGCGTTCGTGCCCCCGTAGGAGGGGCTTCAGCCCCGAAACAGCAGAGGGGTGGGACCCCGAGATCGCATCTAACCGGATGATTCTGATTTCATGGCTTCGGGGCTAAAGCCCCTCCTACAGCGATTACGGCGCAGCAGTTCCGGCGCATCGATCCGGATTTTCGCGCGATGCCAACATCTGATGCGGCAGCCTTCGGGTTCCCCCAGCACGTGAGGTATCCCCATGCATGCATTGTTCGTCGGCGGCGTCATCGACAACAAGGAAGTGGACCTGGAGGACGGTCGCCCGCCGATCCACTATCCGCCCAACAGCGGCGGCGGCCATCCACGCTATCGCCTGCACTTTGTTGGCGAAGGCGACGGTGGACGCGCGGTGTTCGCGGTGTATGGCGCGCCGGATCTGGCCGATGACGAGGTTGAGCGGGTCATCGAAGAGCGCGCCTACGCGCGCCGCTTCGATGCCACGCCCAAGCGCCCGCCTGCCATCACGGGCGCGCCAGCACTGAGCTGAGGCGGGACCGCCTCAGTTCAACTCACGCAAGGTCACCGAGGGCGGCGCGTCCAAGACGCGCCGCGTGGCGAACAGGCCGGCCAGCAAGGCGGCGATCAAGCCGAGGCCGCCACCAAAGGCAGCCAGCTGCCAGTTGACCCGCCACGGCAGATCGAACACCTGCGTGGCCACCACGCCAGACAGCACCGAGGCCGCGACTGCGGCGACCAAGCCGGAGAGCAGGCCAATGGCCGCGAACTCCGAGGCCTGCGCCAGCCGCAACTGACGGCGGCTGCCACCGAGTACGCGCATCACGCCGCCTTCCAACAGGCGCTCGTCCTGGCTGGCGCTCACTGCTGCCAGCAACACCAGCACGCCGGCAGCCAGCGAGAACCAGAACACCACTTGCACCACGGTGGAGACCTGATCAGCGGTGCTGCGGACCTGCTTGAGCACGGCCTCCACGTCTATCACTGACAGATTGGGGAAGGCATTGACCAGATCGCGGGTAAAGGCGTTGCGCTGCGGCGGCACGCTCACGGCGGTGATGTAGCTGGCCGAATAGCCATCCAGCGCACCCGGCGAAGCAATCACGAAAAAGTTGGGACGGAAGCTCTCCCAATCGACCTTGCGCAGGCTGGTGATGCGACCTTCAAAGCTCTGCCCGGCGATATCGAAGGTCACGTTGTCGCCAATCTTCCAGCCCAGCGATTCGGCAAAGCCTTCTTCCACCGACAGCTCCGGCGTGGGCGTGGCTTGCGTTCCCCAGAACTTGCCGGCGGTGACGGTGTTGTCCTCGCGCAGGTGATCGGCCATGGACAGGTTGAACTCGCGGTCAGCACGACGGCGGGTCTGCTCGTCGGCTTCGGCGTAGTCGTCGGCGCTGCTGGGCTTGCCGTTGAGTGCGGTCAGGCGGCCTCGGATCATCGGATAGAGCTGGGCCTCGCCCAATCCCTGCGCGCGCAGGAAGTCGCGCACCGGATCCACCTGATCCTGCTGCACGTTGATGATGAAGCGATTGGGCGCGTCGGCGGCCAACGCCATCTGCCAGCGATCCAGCAGATCCGTGCGCACGAAGGTCAGCAGCAGCAGGGCCATCAGGCCCAGGCCCATCGCACTGATCTGGGCCACGCTGGTGCCGGCACGGCGACTGACATTGGCCAGGCCGTAACGCAGGCTGCCACGCAGGCGCGAACGCAAGCGGCGCACGACGAAGATCAGCAGCCAGGCCAAGGCCGCCAGTACCGCCAAGGTGGCGGCAATGCCGACCAGCATGGCGGTGCCGAGCGCGGCCGAGCCGGCCTTCCACCACAGCAAGCCGGCCAGACCGGCGAAACCGGTGATGGCCACCAGCCAGGCGCTGGGTTCGGTGGCATCCAGATCACGGCGCAGCACACGCAGCGCCGGCACGCGGCGCAGCGCCAACACTGGCGGCGCACCGAAAGCCAGCAGCACCACCAGGCCCACGGCATAGCCTTGCACCGCCGGCAGCCAACCCGCAGGCGGAATCGAAATCGCCATGGCCGACTGCAGCCAATCGCAAATCGCCCATTGCAGACCGAAGGCGATCAGCACACCCACCGTGCAGGCGATCACGCCCAGCAACAGCAGCTCGCCCACATGTACCCCAACCAAGGTGCGTTGGCTGGCGCCCAGGCAACGCATGACCGCAGTGCCGGACAGATGCCGCTCGCTATGCCGGCGCGCGGCCATCGCCACCGCGACGGCTGCCAGCACCACCGACACCAGCGCGGCCAGGCCGAGGAAGCGGCCAGCACGATCCAAGCCCGAGCGGATTTCCGGGCGTGCATCCTGGATGGTTTCCAGACGCTGACCACGTGCCAGCTGCTCGCGCGCGGCCTCGCTGAAACGCTCCACGCCCGCAGCATCGCCCGCCACCACCAGCCGATAGCGGATGCGGCTGCCTTCCTGCACCAAGCCGGTCGCGGGCAGATCTGCGGCATTCAAGAACACCTTCGGCGCCACGTTGAAATAGTCCAGCGCGGCATCCGGCTCCTGCACCACCAGCGCGGCCAGCGTGAGCTGGCTGTTGCCGATGGCAATCGCATCGCCCAGCTTGGCGCCCAGCGTTTCGGCGCCGGCCTGGCTCATCCACAGGCTGCCGGCGGCGGGAATGCCGCGCGCATCATGCTCCCCCCCGCTGGCATCGGTGATGCGGAAGCTGCCGCGCAAGGGGAAGCCCGGCTGCAGCGCGCGCAAATCGCCGAGCTTCAGCTCTTCGCCGACGCGGATCATGCTCTGCATCTCCACCGTGCCGGTGCGTTGCAGGCGGTTGTCGTCGGCCAGCTTCAACAGCGCCGGATCGATCACCGCATCGCCGCGAATCACCGCATCGCCGCCGAGCAAACGGTTGGCTTCAATCGCCAGCGCGCGCTCGGCGCGATCCGTGACAAAGCCCACCGCCGTCACCGCCACCACCGCCAGCACCAGCGCGGCAAACAGAATGCGGATATCGCCGGCAGCCAGATCGCGGCGCAGCTGCCGCCAGGCCATGCGCAGGATCTTCATGCGTCGTTGACCAGTCGGCCGCTGTCCAGGCGCAACAGGCGCTTGCAGCGCGAGGCCAGGTGTTCATCGTGGGTCACCAGCACCAGGGTGGTGCCGGCATCGGCGTTGAGCGCGAACAACAATTCGATGATCGCCTGGCCGGTGTGGGTGTCGAGATTGCCGGTGGGCTCGTCGGCAAACAGCAGCGAGGGTGCGGTGACAAAGGCGCGCGCCAACGCCACGCGCTGTTGCTCGCCACCAGAGAGCTGGCGCGGATAGTGGCCCAGGCGTTCGCCCAGCCCCACCTTTTCCAGGATCTGTTTAGCGGGCGCTTCCACCTGCGCATCGCCGCGCAGTTCCAGCGGCAGCATCACGTTTTCCAGCGCGGTCAGCGACGGCAGCAACTGGAAGCTCTGGAACACAAAGCCGACCTTCTCGCCGCGTACACGCGCGCGACCGTCCTCGTCCAGGGCCGACAGCGGCGCGCCATCCAGCAGCACACGACCGCTGCTGGGCGTGTCCAGCCCGGCCAGCAACGACAGCAGCGTGCTCTTGCCAGAGCCGGAGGCACCGACGATGGCCACCGTGTCGCCGCGACGGATGCGGAAGCCGATATCCTCCAGGATGATCAGCTCGCCGTCGGGCAGGCGCACGCGCTTACCCAGGTTTTCAACCTGAAGCGTGTCTGTGGTGGAGGTTCGGTCTGCGCTGGAATCGGCCATGATCATCTCTATGCTGGTGTCCTCCATCTTCTGGAGCCGGGTTTAAATGTTTCTTAAAACTTCTCGCCCCGCCACGACGTACGCTGAAGGCCGCACACGCGTGAGGCTGTCCCTGCACTCTGCCATGGCCTGGGTCTTGCTGCTATTCACGGCGGCGCTGCCGGCATTTGCGCAGGCCAACGCGCAAGCACGCACCAGCACGCCGCCTGCACGCACCGTACTGGTGCTGGGCGATTCGTTGTCGGCCGCCTATGGGTTGTCCGCCGCGCAGGGTTGGGTGGCATTGACCGCCGATCGCGTGAGCAAGACCCAGCCGGGTTGGCGCGTGGTCAATGCCAGCATCAGCGGCGAGACCACCGCCGGTGGCGCCTCGCGCATTGCCGCCGAGTTGCAGCGGCACAAGCCGGCGGTGGTGGTGATCGAGTTGGGCGCCAATGACGGCCTGCGCGGGCTGTCGCTGACCCAGACCCGCGCCAACCTGGACAAGATGATTCGCGCCGCGCAACAGGCCAAGGCCAAGGTGCTGCTGATCGGCATGCGCATTCCGCCGAACTACGGGCCGGATTACACGCGTGGCTTCGAGGCCAACTACAGCGAGCTGGCCAGGCAGTACAAGGTGGCGCTGTTGCCGTTCCTGCTGGAGCCCATCGCCCGCGACCGCGCCAATTTCCAGGACGACAACCTGCATCCCATCGCCAGCGCCCAGCCCAAGTTGCGCGATCACGTGTGGACGGCGCTGGCTCCGCTGCTGAAGTAAGCGCCGGCGTGAAGAACGTGTAGGGATTTTCCTACACGACAAGGCGGAGTCTCCCGAGTGTTTTGTCATTCGGAGACAGGCAAGCTTTCCGGGTCGCGCACATTTGCGCCCTTGCTGCACGCGGAGTTGCCCCATGCCACGTCTGCTCTTCACCATCGCCGCCTCACATCAGGGCTGGCAGCTGTATGAGGGCGAGCATGGCCGTTCCTCGTTCGAGAACCTCAGCGACGCGCGTGACAACGCCCAGCTGCTGGCCGCCACCTTGTTCGAGCATCACGGCATTCCGACTGCGGTGGTGATGGACATGGCCGGGCGCGAGGCCGTGGTGCTGGCCCAGCACGGCTGAGACCGGCCGCGGCCGCATGGCACTGATGGCGCATCGCTACGAATCCACGCCCGCTGGATCGCCCGTGCTGATCGCAGGGGTGCGCGGCAACCACACCACCACCCGCAAACCTGGATGATTGTCAGCCAGGCGAATCTGGCCGCGGTGACGCAACACGATGGCGCGCACCAGGCTCAGCCCCAGACCCGTGCCCGGCGAACCGCGATGCTTCTCCAGACGATGGAAGCGATCAAACACCCGCTCGCGATCTTCCAGCGGTATACCGGAACCTTGATCGGCGACCTCCAGGCGCGCGCCGCCCGACTCCGCTACCAGACTGAGCATCACCTCGCGGTCTGGCGGTGAGTACTTCACCGCGTTGTCGAGCAGGTTGATCAGCAACTGGAACAGCTGATCCGCATCGCCGTGCACCTGCGCGCTTTCCAGCTGCGCACCCAGGCCAATCCCGCGCTCGGCTGCAATCGGCTCATACAACTCCAGCGCATCACGCACCAACGGCGCCAGATCGCGCAGCGGATCATCGCTGGCCGGCGGCTGCGCCTCCACCCGCGCCAGCCGCAACAAGGCTTGCGAGGATTGCAGCAACTGATCCACCTCGGCGATCGCCGGCTCCAGCGCGGCGGCCGATGCTGGCGCATCGGCACGCAGCATTTCCAGACGCGTACGCAACCGGGTCAGTGGCGTGCGCAGATCGTGGGCGATGTGATCGGTGGCCTCGCGCACGCCCGACAACAACGCCTGGATGCGATCCAGCATGCGATTGAAGCGCAGTGCCAGCAGGTCGAAGGCGTCGCCGCTGCCGTCGCTACCCACCCGCCGATCAATATCGCCCTCGCCCACCCGCGCCACCGTGTCTTCGATCAGGCGTAAACGCTGCGAGACCCAGCGCGCGATCAAGCCACCCAGCAACAAGCCCAGCACCGCCGCCAATACCAGCGCGATCCAGATGGTGCGTATCGCCAACGCCAGGAAGCCGGATTCCGAACGCAGGCGCAGGCCAGTGATCAATTCCAGATTCGCGCCCACGCGCTGACGCAGCAACAAGCTCGGGACATCCGCGTCGGCATCGTCGTCGTTGTCGGCGGCCAGCTGCCGCATCCGCCGCCAATCGGAGCGGCCATGCAGCGGCCGTGGCAGCGTCGCGATATTGCCGACCAGCGCCTGGCCCGTAGGCCAGCGCCGCAGCGCATACAGCGCATCCGGATCCGCCGGCTGCGCCAGTCGCTGGCGCAACTCGGCCGCCAGCGCACGCTCGCCGCCATCCTCATACAGATCCATCAAGCCGCCGGCATCCACGCGTATGACCTCGCGTGCATCGGCATACAGCAGCGATGACACGGTGAAGTAGACCAGCCCACCCAATAGCGCGAAACCCAGCAGGAACGATAGCCCCACCACCGCCGCCAGACGCACACTGGTGGAGTGCAGGCGCCCGCGCATCGCCTAGCCGGCCAACCGGTAGCCGGCGCCGCGCACCGTCTGCAGCAGCGGCGCACCTTCGCCCTCAATCTTCTGCCGCAGCCGGCTGATATGCACGTCGATGACGTTGGTCTGCGGATCGAAGTGGTAGTCCCACACCGCCTCCAACAACATGGTGCGGGTGACCACCTGCCCGGCCTGCCGCATCAGATATTCCAGCAGGCGGAACTCACGCGGCTGCAGCTCGATGCGGCGGCCCGCACGGCTGGCGCGACGCGCCAGCAAATCCAGTTCCAGATCGGCCACCTTCAATACCGTTGGCGAACCATCGCCGCTCGGCAAGGCGCGGCGCAACACGCTGTCCACGCGCGCGCTCAGTTCGGCATAGGCGAACGGTTTGGCCAGATAGTCATCGGCGCCGGCGCGCAGGCCTTCGACGCGGTGTTCGACATCGGCCAGGGCGGTCAGCAGGATCGCCGGGGTGCTGTTGCCCGCTCCGCGCAGCGTGCGCAGCACGGTCAGCCCGTCCAGGCCGGGCAACATGCGATCGATGATCAGCACGTCATAGCTTTCAGTGCTGGCCAGGAACAAACCGTCCTTGCCGTTGTCGGCGCGATCCAGCGCATGCCCATCCTCTTTCATGGCCTTGCCGATGAAAGCGGCGGTCTGGGCATCGTCTTCAATCAACAGGACGCGCATGACGACTCCGGCTGGACCCGCATAGCGTAACGCCGCCGGTCCTGGCCGGCGGCGCGCTCTTCATGCTGCGGGGAGGGGGTGTTCAGCCGCAGGCGCGGCTCAGTGCTTGGCCTCGGCGGGCTTGGCGGTGGCGGGCTTGGCCGACCACTGTTCGCAGTGACCCATCTTGTTGCGCTTGGCGCAGTCGTGCTTGTCCTTGGCGCTGGCGTCGGCCGGTTTGGCCTTGGCCGCTACCGCCGGCTTGGCCGCACCTTCGCTGGACTGCGGGGGAGTGGTGGCAAAGGCGCTGGCGGCGGCCAGGGACAGGCCGAGTGCCAGCAGGGGAGTACGCAGCTTCATGATGTTTCTCCGTCGGTTGAGAGGGGCGTGCCGGTGGGGTGTTCCCATCGCCGGCTCAGATTGCGCTTGAGCCCCTCTCGGCGGCCTTTCCTGCGGATTAACTTTTTGTCATGTGCGAGCTCGCGTGTGAGCGGGAGCAGGAGCAGGAGCGGAAGCGGCTAGCTCGCGTGTCAGTGGGAGCAGGAGCATAAGCGGCGAGCCCGCATGTGAGCGGGAGCAGGCCCTTTGCAACAGGGCCTGGAATTGATGTTCCGTCGACCGGAGACATCGTCAGTAAGAGCTCCAGTCCCTGTTGCAAAGGGCCTGCTCCCACTCCCCAGAGATCCCGATAGCTGATCGACCAGCAGGAGCAGAGTAGTTGCCGCCATCGGCGCGACGTGCGACTGGTCCGTAGCGTTCCCAGTTTGCTGCTTTGATCTGCACAGGCAAGATCAAATCGAGGCGATATGTCTCAGCACGGTCAGCGCCCGATTTGAACCAAGGCGATCTGTCCAAGCGGGGTCAGACCCCTCGTGACAGGGTCTGGAGCCCTTACTAGGAGAGGCTCAGGTCGAGTGAACAACAATTCCAGACCCTGTCACGAGGGGTCTGGCCCCGCTACACCGCAGAAAACCAGCACCTTTCGCCTTTCGCCTTTCGCTTTTTGCCCGTACGCAATAAAAGAGGCGCCAGCAAACTCAACCACCCTGCGCAGCCAACTGCCTCAGCGCACGCTCAAACGTTTCGACCGGCTGACCACCCTGGATCAAGTGGCGATCATTGAACACCACCGAAGGCACCGCCCGGATTCCCTGCTGTTGATAGAAGGCTTCCTGCGCGCGCACGGCTTCAGCGTATTCGTCTGAAGCCAGGATCGCGCGAGCACGCGCAACATCCAGGCCCACCGAAGCCACCACCTCCGCCAACACCTCATGCGAGGACACATCGCGGCCGTCGCTGAAGTAGGCCTGCAGCAACGCATGCTTCAACGCGCGTTGCTGATCCAAGCCTTCCACTTCCGCCCAATGCAACAAGCGATGCGCATCGAAGGTGTTGACGATCCGCCGCCGCCGATCCATGTCGAAGCGGAAGCCCAAGGCTTCGCCACGCTGGCGAATCGCCTCGCCATTTTCGCGCGCCTGCGCCTCGCTCATGCCGTACTTCTTGGTCAGGTGCTCGGTGACATCCTCACCCTCGGCGGCCATTTGCGGATTCAACTCGAAGGGCTGGAAGTGCAACTCCACCTGCACCTCATCGCCGACCCGCGCAATGGCCTGCTCCAAGGCCTGCAAGCCGATCGCGCACCACGGGCAGACGACGTCGGAGACAAAATCGATTTTGATGGACTGGCTCATGGCATTCCTGGATGACAGGCCCCGGCCAGAGCCGGGGCGAAGGGAGGGCGCGAACATTGATCGGCCAGGGGTGTTCGACGATCAGACCGGCGTGGGGTTGCGATACTTGAAGCCGGCCTGGTGCCAGTACGGATACGGCTTGGTCACCGCGCTGGCGGCGTCCAAGCGCGCTACCTGCTCGGCGCTGAGGTTCCAACCCACCGCGCCCAGGTTTTGCTTCAGCTGTTCCTCGTTGCGCGCACCCACCACGATCGTCGACACGGTGGGGCGTTGCAGCAACCAGTTCAGGGCGATCTGCGGGACGGTCTTGCCGGTCTCCTTGGCAATTTCGTCCAGCACGTCCACCACGTTGTACAGATGCTCCTGATCCACTGGCGGGCCGGATTCCACACTGGTGGTGGATTGCAGGCGGCTGGTTTCCGGCAGCGCCTGGCCGCGACGGATCTTGCCGGTCAAACGGCCCCAGCCCAGCGGACTCCAGACCACCGCGCCCACGCCTTGATCGGCGGCCAGCGGCATCAGCTCCCACTCGTAGTCGCGACCAACCAGCGAGTAATACGCCTGATGCGCCACGTAGCGGCTCCAACCGTAACGGTCGGCGGTGGCCAGCGACTTCATCAGATGCCAGCCGGAGAAATTGGACACGCCCAAGTAGCGGATCTTGCCGGCGCGGACCAAGTTGTCGAGGGTGGACAGCACTTCTTCCACCGGCGTGCGCGCATCAAAGCCATGCAACTGGAACAGATCGATGTAGTCGGTGCCCAGGCGCTTGAGCGCGGCATCGACGGCGTTGATCAGGTGATAGCGCGAAGAACCCACGCTGTTCTCGCCCTCATCAAAACGGAAGGTGGCCTTGGTGGAGATCAGCAGCGAGTCGCGCGGCTTGCCCTTGATGGCCTCGCCGAGGATCGATTCGGCGGCGCCCTTGGAGTAGACGTCGGCGCTGTCGAACATGTTGAGCCCGGCGTCCAGGCAGACATCGATCAGGCGACGGGCTTCGGCCACGTCGGTCTGGCCCCACGAACTGAACAACGCGCCCGCACCGCCGAAGGTGCCGGTGCCAAAGCTCAGGGCGGGAACGCGGAAGCCGGAAGCGCCCAGGTAGCGATATTCCATGTCGGTGACTCGTGGCAATGGGGGGCGACCATTTCACTCCCCGCTCGCGACCGCAGCAAGACAAGGCGGTGGAACGCTTTGTCGCCGCTCGCCTGCCTGGCGCGCGCGCGGCCTGCCCATTCCTCGCGGGTGATTGCCTGATCCTGCACGGTGCCCGCCCAGCCCCTCGCGCCCACGCGACCCGGGCGTAGACTCCCTAGCATGTCCGATACCCCCTCCCCCCCTTCTTCTGCCGCCGCCGACAGCGACGCCTTGGTTGAATCCCGGCGCGCCCAGCTGGCCGAACTGATTGAACGATTCACCGTGGTCGACGGCATCCACGAGATGCCTATCGAAGGCCTGCGGCTGGGCAAGCTGAGTGCGCCCAGCGAGCCGATGCGTGGCATCCAGGATCCGGCGCTGTGCCTGATCGTGCAGGGCTGCAAGCAGACCATGCTGGGCGAAGAGGTGTACGAGTACGACGCCTCGCGCTACCTGGTGGCCTCGGTGGACCTGCCCATCGTCGGCCAGGTGATCCGCGCCACCCCGGAAGAGCCTTATCTGTCGCTGGTGCTCAGACTGCCGCCGGCCGACATCGCCACCCTGGTGACCAAGGCCGAGGAAGCCTCGGCGCCGCTGCCGCCGCCTTCGCGCGGGCTGTCAGTGAGCCGTTGCGATCCCGAATTGCTGGACGCCGTGCTGCGGCTGGTGCGGCTGCTGGATGCGCCGCAGGACATTGCGATGCTGGCGCCGCTGGTGATCCGCGAGATCCACTACCGCCTGCTGCGCAGCGATCAAGGTGGCAACTTGCGCCACATCGCCATGCCCGACAGCCAGGGTCACCGCGTGGCCAAGGCCATCGGCTGGCTGCGGCAGAACTATGCGCAACCCATGCGCATCGACCATATCGCCGAGCAGGTGCATATGAGTCCGTCGGCCCTGCATCACCACTTCAAGGCGGTGACCACCATGAGCCCACTGCAGTACCAGAAGCAGCTGCGCCTGCAGGAAGCACGCCGGCTGATGCTGTCGGAAGTGGTGGACGCGGCCACTGCCGGGCACCGCGTGGGCTATGAAAGCCCCTCGCAGTTCAGCCGCGAATACAGCCGCATGTTCGGCGCACCGCCGCTGCGCGACGTGGAGCGTTTGCGCGCTTCGTAAGCGCAGGTCGCGGCCTGAACGAATCGTGGCGGGCAAATGAATGCCGATTGACAGCGAACGCACCTGGGCGGGTTTGCGCGTTGCTGGCAGTGGTGGTGGCGGCGCAGAATCACACTCACATCCCCACCGGAGCGCCGCCATGAAACGCGTGATCCTTACCTCAGTGATGTTGTTGGCCGTGGCGGTGGCCGGCACCGCCGTCGCCAAGAGCAAGCGCGTCACCGACGCCGACTACCCCCGCCAGCTGACGACCGTCTCGGCCGTGAGCGTGGACTGGACCGACCCCAACCAGTTCAGCGACATCCGCTATTCCGGCAATCGCTGGGAAGCCGCGCAGGGCAACTGGGTGGTGGACCTGGCCACCTATCTGCAGAAGCAGGCCGGCAAGAAGCTGGTCGACGGCCAGCAGCTGCACGTCACCATCACCGACATCCGCCGTGCTGGCATGTATGAGCCGGGTCGCGGCATGAACCTGGATCGGGTGCGCATCATCAAGGACATCTACCCGCCGCGCGTGACCTTGAACTTCACCCTCAAGGGCGCCGACGGCCAGGTGATTTCCGAAGGCGAGCGCAAGCTGGTCGACGGTGCTTTCATGATGGGCAGCAGCCCGCTCAGCGATACCGACCCGCTGCGCTATGAGAAGCGCCTGCTGGATGACTGGGTCAACAAGGAACTGGGCCAGAAGGGCGTCTGAGCCGCGCGCTCAGCAGCAGCTCGCTGGACAGCCCGGCAGCGTCGGCGCGGCTTGAAGCCCGCGCCGACGCCACCATATCGGTGGCATCCCCCCTGGAGGCCCCCCGATGAGCCGGTTTGATCTGACTCCGCCCAGCGACGACCAGCGTGCCGCGCTGGAGGCCGACCTCAGCGATGAAGAACGCCGCGTGCTCTTGCAGCATGGCACCGAGGCACCGTTCTGCGGTGTGTTCCTGGATAACAAGCGCGAAGGCGTCTACACCTGCCGCACCTGCGGCCTGCCGCTGTTCCGCTCCAGCGCCAAATTCGACTCCGGCACTGGCTGGCCCAGCTTCTTCGCCCCCTTCGACGAAGCCCACATCGGCCGCATCCGCGACACCAGCTATGGCATGGTCCGCACCGAGATTGTCTGCGCCCGTTGCGGCAGTCACCTGGGCCATGTGTTCCCCGATGGCCCGCCGCCCAGCCACGAGCGCCATTGCTTGAACTCGGTGTCGCTGGCCTTTACGGGTGACGGCGAGGCACTGCCGGACCGGTTGGGACGTGGAGCCCCGGAAGGCGAGGCGCTGGCTGCCAGCTAAGCCGCTTGCCTTGGACGCTTGAAAATTTGCGCCCGGGCTCCTAGAGTGGCATCCAAGTGGACTGGGAGTTCCCGGTCGGCGTCATAGCCTCGGTGAGATCACCGGGGCTTTTCGCTTTCTGGGGCCGGGAAAATCTTGTGCCCGCACCCTTCAAATCCCATGCCCGCGTTGCGTCGTCCACCGCGACAGAGGAACTTCTGCCGCAGAACCTCAAACGCTCGATTCTCTTCGTTGGGTCGGAGCACGGACAGCCCAATCGGGCGAGCCACCAAATCCGCCAGTTGCAGTCCGGACGAGTTGGTCTTCTTGTCCGCGAAGACAATGGAGAAAGGCAACGGCTTTGCCCAGCGATTGGCCCCGTCACAAATGCGCCTGAACTCCAGCGCCAAATCGCGGTCCTCCTTCTTTCCCCTGCATTCCACCACGATGTGCGTGGGAAACAGCTCCTGCTTCTTCTCCAGCATCAGCTCGTACAGCGTCTCCAGGCAGAAGCCCAGCGCCAGGTGGTAAGGATTGCCTTCCCGTTGGGATCTTTCCCGCAATTTGAGCTTATCGATGACACAACTCAGCAAGATGAACTTGCTGCCTTGGATGATCTGCGTCAGCTCATCAATGAAGGCATGCTTGTGTTGGCGGTCATTGAATTTGAAATCCCCCTTCTCTTTGCGGATTTCATTCTCATGGAGAACGACCGTGTCGTGTCCAAAGTGCCGGAACTTGAATGTCTCGATGGCGGGCGCGACTGCTTGCACATAGTGCCGTTTGTGAAAGACGCAGAACGCGAGCACGAACAGCGGATAGTTCGGGTCGACCGTTTCCAAGCCATGGTCGCCGCTTTCATCCACGTAACAAATGTAGTTGCTGAACTGCTGCGCCGATCCCGTCGGATGCAGTCCTTCCCCGTGCCCATCCAGCCGACTTTGCCCTGCCATAGCCATCGGGGAGGACGGACCAAGTTCGGCCGCCTCGCAAACTTCCCTGTTGCCTTCTGACATTGATACTCCCCGTCGTCGTTGACAGGATATTCCACGCCCGCGCCGAACTCGCGCGAATGCAACGGCAACCTTTCTTTGTTCACCACCGGTTGAACCGGCGCTGTCACAAAACCGGCATGTTGCCTGCGTAACCTGCGCGTCACGAAACTGTCTTTCGTCGCGCGCAGGCGCACCGCATGCTCGTCCGTTCCGATGCCGCCACTCCGTTTGCCAGCAGCCCCGGCTTGCTGTGGGCGTTGCGCTTTGATGCCTTGCATCTGGATACGGCCCATGAAGTCGACGAAGCCAGCCTGGACGCGCCGTGTGCTCCAGGGGATTGGCGCTGGCTGCATTTCAATCTGAGTGATGCGCGCACCGCCCAGAGCGTGGCGCGGCTACCGCTGGGCGACGATGCACGCGAAGCCCTGGTCTCGCACGACACCCATGTGATCCTGCAACGCCAGGATCACGACGTGTACGGCATCTTTGTGGATTGGGAGCACCAACGCGCCAGCGATCCGGGCGCGCGCGCGCCCGGCGGTCATGACGGACTGGGTTGGCTGCACTTTGCCCTGGGCGATGGCTTGCTGGTGACCGGCCGACGACAACCCCTACGCTCTGTGGAAACCGTGCGCCGCCGCTGCATCGCCGGCGAACGCCAGGCAGGCCCGCTGGGGGTATTGGAAACCATCGTCGAGCAGTTCGCGAACGATACCGAGCGTGCCATCGACACCCTGGCCACCACCCTGGATCGGGTGGAAGACCGGGTGCTGGCCGACGCCATCGGCGATGAGCGCCGCGACCTGGCGCAACTGCGTCACCAGAGCGTGCGCCTGCACCGCCCGCTGACCTCGATGCGACGGGTGCTGAAGCAGGTTGAGCAGCGCACGCTTGCCGTCGGCGAGGGCGGCCAGGAACTGATGGACATGGCCTCGCGCCTGGGCCAGCGCTTTGACGATCTGGATGGCGACGTGGCCACGGTGCAGGAACGCGCACGCCTGCTGCAGGACGAGGTGGCGGCCAAGCTGGCCGAGCGCACCAACCGGCATCTGTACGTGCTGTCGATGATCACCGCCCTGCTGCTGCCACCCAGCCTGGTGGTGGGGGTGTTCGGCATGAACCTGCACGGCCTGCCCTTTGCCGACCACCGCGCCGGCGCCTGGACGGCCATCTTCCTCGGCGGCCTGTCCAGCCTCGGGGTCTACCTGCTGCTGCGCAAGCTAGGCATGGCCCGCTCCACTTAATCGGTTGCCCCTCGGGGCTCACCGAGCCTCCGTAGGAGGGCCTTCAGGCCCGACCACGCATCCGCGCCCCTGTAGGAGGGCCTTCAGGCCCGACCTCGATCCGCAACCGGCCTATTCAAGTTTCCCCCGTCGCGGCCGAAACCAAGGTACTCCCCTCCGTGTCGCGTCCATGCTCATCATCGTTGGAATCCTGGTTGTCATTGCCAGTGTGCTCGGCGGCTTTGTCGCCTCGCACGGCAAGATTGGCGCGCTCTGGCAGCCGTTTGAATTGGTGATCATCGGCGGCGCCGCCTTTGGCGCCTTCATGATGAGCAACCCGCCCAAGGTGGTGAAGGCCACCCTGCTCTCGCTGGTCAGCGTGTTCAAGGGCGTGCGCTACAAGTCGTCCGACTATCTGGACGTGCTCACGTTGATGTACGAGCTGCTCAACAAGGCGCGCCGCGAGGGCTTCATCTCGCTGGAATCGCATGTCGACGCGCCGGCTTCCAGCGACGTGTTCAACAAGTACCCCAAGATTCTGGCCGACCATCACCTGATGGACTTCATCACCGACTGTCTGCGCCTGATGGTCGGCAGCAACATCGAGCCGCACGAGCTGGAACCGCTGCTGGAGCTGGAGCTGGAAAAGCACCACCACGAAATGATGGCGCCGGCGCATGCGTTGACCAAGGTCGCCGATGGCTTGCCGGGTTTCGGCATCGTCGCCGCGGTGCTGGGCATCATCACCACCATGGGCTCGATTGGCGGCGACATCGCCCTGGTGGGTGCGCATGTGGCGGCGGCGCTGGTCGGCACCTTCCTGGGCATCTTGCTGGCGTATGGTTTTGTCGGTCCGCTGGCGGCCTCGATTGAAGCGCAGGCCGAACAGGACGCGCGCATCTACGAAAGCGTCAAGACCGCGCTGCTGGCCTGTCTGCGTGGCTACAACCCCAAGGTGGCGTTGGAGTTCGCGCGCAAGACCCTGCCCTCGAACGTGCGTCCGCAATTCGCGGAGTTCGAGAACCACCTGAAAGGCACGAAGTAAGCCGCCATGAGCGAGAAG
>Ga0160448_100301_pt1 | contig 18807 bp, 16 predicted proteins | sample HID1973M_E1MG_FD_108269 | JGI IMG/M metagenome (GOLD analysis project Ga0160448, IMG submission 108269) | Enriched mosquito-associated microbial communities from UW Madison campus, WI, USA - HID1973M_E1 MG | ecosystem: Host-associated > Arthropoda: Insects > Digestive system > Unclassified ...
AAAGGGGTTCTCACGCACTTTCCATTCCGGATGCCACTGCACGCCGAGCAGGAAGCCGGGGCCGTTGTGGCGGAAGGCTTCAATCAAACCATCGGGCGCGGTGGCTTCCACAATCAGATCCCGACCCAGGCGTTTGACGCCCTGACCATGCAACGAGTTGACCTGCACGCGGGTGCTGCCGGCCATGCCGACCAGCAGGCCACCCGGGGTCAGCGACAAGCCGTGCGCCGGGCCGTACTGGACATCGAGTGGATCGTCCTGGCGCTCGCGATGATCCATGAAGCCGGGTTGCTCATGGACCTTTTGGTACAGGCTGCCGCCAAAGGCGACGTTGACTTCCTGGAAGCCGCGGCAGATCGCCAGCACCGGCACGCCCAACTCCACCGCCAGTGGAATCAGCGCCAGGTTGGTGGCGTCGCGCCGCGGGTCCAGCAGGTTGCCTTCGTAACTGGACTCGTCGCTGTAATGGTGCGGCTCGATATTGCTGACCGACCCGGTCAGCAGCACGCCATCCACGCCTTCCAGGAACTGGCGCAGGGGCAGCGCCGGCTCCAGGGTGGGCAGCAGGATAGGCATGGCATGGGCGCCATCGACCACGGCGCGGACGTACTTTTCCCCCACGGCTAGGAAGGGGTGCGCGCCGATTTGTTTGTGATCGGTCGGCAGTCCGACCAGCGGCAGGCTGGCCATGCGAGGGGACTCGGGAGGACGTGCGGCCAACTTAACCCGGCCGTTTTATTTTTACAACACGAGCGACAGCCCGGCCGCCTGCTTCCCCCTGCAGGTGCACAAATGCACCGTAATCAGGCAGCCCCCCTTCCCCGCGCGGCCAAGTTCGTTGAGTATTCTTGACACCGTGCCAGCTCTGATAAGCTGCCGCCGGCCCTCCCCGGAAGCCCATCATGCGCCCAAGCCCGACCGCCGATTCCCTCACAGTTGCCGCGATTCCCACAGAAGACGCGACCACGTTGGAGGCCATCGACGGCTGCGAGATGGTCGACCTGTTGCTGCCCGACATGAACGGCCTGCTGCGCGGCAAGCGCATCACCCGCGACGCCCTGGACAAGGTCTATGCCGACGGCGTCTGCCTGCCGATGTCGCTGATTGCCACCGACATCACCGGCAACACGGTCGAAGAAACCGGCCTGGGCTACGACATTGGCGATGAGGATCGGATTTGCCGACCGGTGCCCGGCTCGCTGCGTAACGTACCGTGGTCGCCACGGCCGATGGCGCAGGTGCTGCTGGCGATGGAGGACGCGCAAGGCGGTGTGTTCGAGGCCAACCCGCGCGAAGTATTGCAGCGCGTGCTGGCCCGCTATGCCGCGCGCGGACTGACCCCGGTGGTGGCGGTCGAACTGGAGTTCTATCTGTTCGACCAGCGCCCCGACAGCGATGGCCGGCCCGAGGCCACGATCAATCCGGTGACCGGACTGCGCAACCGCAGCACCCAGGTCTATTACATGGAAGACCTCAACGACTACCGCAGCTTCACCGACGCGGTGGCCGCCGCCTGCCGCGCGCAACGCATCCCGGCCGATACCGCCGTGGCCGAGTACGCGCCGGGTCAGTTCGAGGTCAACCTGAAACACCGCAACGACGCCCTACAAGCCTGCGATGACGCGGTGTATCTGAAGCGCGCCATCAAGGCGGTGGCGCAGCAACAAGGCGCGATGGCCAGCTTCATGGCCAAGCCGCGGGTCGATCAGGCCGGCAGCGGCATGCATATCCATGTCAGCGTGCTGGACAAGCAAGGCCAGAACATTTTCGCTTCGCCAGTGGATGCGCCGGCCGAGGCGCTCAAGCACGCCATTGGGGGTTTGCAGCACAACGCCAAGGACTGCCTGCTGCTGTTCGCCCCGCATGCCAACAGTTACCGGCGCTTTGTGCTCAACGCCTTCGTGCCCTTGAACGAATGCTGGGGCTACAACAACCGCACCGTGGCCATGCGCATCCCGCACAGCAACCAGGCCAATACGCGCATCGAGCACCGCATTGCCGGCGCCGATGCCAACATCTATCTGGTCACCGCCGCAGTGCTGGCCGGCATGCTCGAAGGCCTGGAACAGCAGCGCGATCCCGGCCCGCCGATTACCGGCAATGCCTACGAACAAACCGAGAACCGCACGCCGTTCTGGCGCGAGGCGATTGGCGATTTCCTTGCCAGCGATTTCATCCGCAGCCAATTCGGCGCGCGCTTCCAGCACATCTACGGCCAGCAGAAGCTCAAGGAGATGCACAGCTTCTACGCCGAGGTGAGCAACCTGGAGTACGACTGGTACCTGCGCGCGGTGTAACCATGGCCTCTTCGCCCTACCCGCCCAGTTGGTACGCCGCCAGCACCACGCTCTTGCCAGAACTGGCGCCGGCGCGCGGCCAGATCCAGGCCGACGTGGCAATCCTGGGCGCGGGCTACACCGGCCTGAGCGCGGCTTTGGAACTGGCTCAAGCCGGCTACAAGGTGGTCGTGTTGGAAGCCGAGCGGATCGGCTGGGGCGCCTCCGGTCGCAACGGCGGCCAGGCCATCGTCGGCTATGGCTGCGAAGTGGATACCTTGGAGCAACTGGTCGGCCGCGAGGATGCGCGTCGGCTGTTCGACTGGTCGCGCGAAGGCATGCAGCTGCTGCGCGATCGCATCCAGCGCCACGGTATTGAATGCGACTGGCGCGACGGTCATGCCAGCGTGCCGATCAAGCCACGCCAGGAACGCCAGCTGCGCCAGTGGCAGGCGCATATGCAGCAGCAGTACGACTACCCCATGCAATGGTGGGATCGCGAGCAGCTGCGCGCGCAACTGGCCAGCGATCGTTACCTGGGGGCGGTGTTCGATCCGCAGTCCGGCCACCTGCATCCGCTCGACTACGCCCTGGGCCTGGCGCGCGCCGCGCTCGCGGCTGGCGTGGTGATCCACGAACACTCGCCGGTCACCCGCCTGCAACGCGGTCCGCGCGCGGTGCTGCACACCGCGCAGGCACAGGTGCAGGCCGACTACGTGGTGCTGGCCGGCAACGCCTGGCTGCACGGCATCGCACCGGAACTGGAAGCGCGGATCATGCCGGTGGGCACCTACATCGGCGCGACCACGCCGCTGGGCGAGCAGCGCGCGCGCGATCTGATCCGCAACGACATGGCGGTGGCTGACGTGAACTGGGCGCTGGATTATTTCCGCCTGAGCCGCGATCACCGTCTGCTGTTTGGCGGACGTGCCAGTTATTCCACCCTGCCCCCGCCCAACCTGCGCGGCACCATGACCCGACGCATGCGGCGCGTATTCCCGCAGCTGGCCGATGTCGGCATCGAGTATGTCTGGGGCGGCTACGTCGACATCTCGCTCAATCGCGGCCCGCACTGGGGCCGGCTGACGCCCAATGTCTACTTTGCCCAGGGCTTCAGCGGCCATGGCGTGGCCTCGACCGGACTGGCCGGCCAGGTAATCGCGCAGGCGATTCGCGGCCAGGCCGAGCGGCTCGACGCTTTCGCGCGTATCCCGCATCGACCCTTCCCGGGCGGCCGCCTGCTGCGCACACCGCTGCTGGTCGCCGCGATGGCCTGGTACAAGCTGCGCGACGCCCTCTGGTAGTTGCCTGAGGCAAGCGGTCGCACCCGCCTGCACGGCGCGTATTGATCGCGATCAATGTGACAAATCGACCCGCCACCTAGATTGGCCTCGCGCGCCCTCCACGCGGCGCGAGAGGGAATCACCATGGCGCTGCTCATCTGGCAGGACGATCTCAACACTGGCATCGACATCATCGACACGCAGCATCAGCGCATCGTCGAGATGATCAACCGCCTGCACGTCAGCAACAAGATGATGGAGCGCATGGCCGTGGCCGAGGTGATCGATGAACTCATCGACTACACCCTCTCGCATTTCGCTTTTGAAGAAGAGCTGATGGAAGAAGCCGGCTATCCCTTCAGCGCCGCGCACAAGCGCGTGCATGAGGTCTTCACCAAGCGCGTGGGCGAGTACCGCATGCGCTTTGAGGCCGGCGAAGACATCGTCGACGAACTGCGCAGCATGCTCTCGCGCTGGCTGTTCAACCATATCCGCAACGATGACAAAGCCTACTCGGAGGCGGTCAGGCGGCACCTCAATGTGTTTGCCCGCGAACACCAGCAAGGGGGCTGGTTGCGCCGCACGGTGCATCGCCTGTTTGGCGGCTGAGTGCCACGATGACGGACATGGCAGGCGGCAACGGGAGGCCGCCTGCCTGTCCGCTCATTGTTGTGGTGGCGGCATCCACCACAAGGCCAGCAGGGTCAGCACCGCAGCGACACTGAGGTAACCGCCGACCGAGGCCAGGCCATAGTGCGAGGCCAGGTAAGTGGCCAGCAACGGCGCCAGCGAGGCGCCAAAAATCCCGGCCAGATTGAACGACAGCGAGGCGCCGGTGTAGCGCACTTCGGTCGGGAACATCTCCGACAGGATGGTGCCGCAGGGCCCGTAGGTCAGGCCCATGATGCCCAGGCCCAAGGCCAGGAACACGATCACGCCGGCCGTGCTGCCTGACCCGAACAGCGGCGCCAGCACCAGACCAAAGCCGATGATTGCCAGACTGGCGATGATCATCGCGCGCCGGCGGCCACGCTTGTCCGCATACAGCGCCGAGATGGGAATACCGGCGGCGAAGAACAGCACGCCGATCATCTGCAGCAACAGGAAATCCTGGCGCGTATAGCCCAGCTGACTGGTGCCCCAGCTCAGCGAGAACACCGTCATCAGGTAGAACAACACAAAGGTGGCCATGGCCGCGAAGGTGCCCGCAATCAGTGCCCGCGGGTGCCGTGTGATCACACTGAGCATCGGCATGCGCACGCGCTCTTCGCGCTCCAGGGTTTTCTGGAAGGCCGGCGTCTCGGTGATGCTCAAGCGCACCCACAAGCCCACGATCACCAGCACTGCACTGGCGACAAACGGGATGCGCCAGCCCCAGGCCAGGAACTGCGCATCGCTGAGCACTTCGGCCAGCAGCAGGAAGATTCCGCTCGCGCACAGGTAGCCAATCGGCGCACCCAGCTGCGGAAACATGCCGTACCAGGCGCGCTTGCCCGGCGGCGCGTTCTCGGTGGCCAGCAACACCGCACCGCCCCACTCGCCACCCAGGCCCAGACCTTGGCCGAAGCGACACACAGCGAGCAGGATCGGCGCGGCAATGCCGATCTGCGCATAGGTGGGCAGCAGGCCAATGGCCACCGTCGACAGCCCCATGGTCAACAACGCCGCCACCAGCGTGGCCTTGCGGCCGATGCGATCACCGTAATGGCCAAACACCGCCGAGCCCACCGGGCGCGCGAAGAACGCCAGCGCAAAGGTGGCCAGCGACTGCAGCGTAGCGACCTGATCATTACCGACCGGGAAAAACAGATGCGGGAACACCAGCACCGCCGCCGTGGCGTAGATATAGAAATCGAAGAACTCGATGGTGGTGCCAATCAGGCTGGCGAACAGCACGCGTCCGGGCGAGTTGAGCGGCTTGGGCGAATCCAGGGCGGTGGCGGACATGGCAGGCTTCGGCAAAAGACCGCCCGATTGTAGGAGGGGCTTCAGCCCCGAAGCTAGAGGCCTGAACGACAAGGTGATATCCGCAATCAGACGATACCCCGCGCTGGCCAGGCCGAATCCTCCTGGCTCAGCGTGCAGGCGTTAGCATGGCTCACGTCAATCCGACCAGGAGCGTCGATGTGGACGAGGATCTTCAAACCCTATCGCGCGAGCAGCTGATCACCGAAATCCAACGCCTGCGTGCCGGCATCCGCGCCCACCGCGACAGCAGCGGCCACGACCTGTGCTGGCATCACCCGGATCTATGGGCATTGCTGCCGGAGAAGTCCGACCCACGCCCGCAAGTACCCGAGTGGCCACAGTTCCTGCGCGGCTGCATCCGCTACCGGCAATCGCTGGATGCGCAGCTGCCGAACGCGCCGCGCAGTGGCAAGGAGTTTGGGCAGGACTAGCGCAGCACAGCGACGCGCCCGACGCACTCGGTCATACTGGACCGCAGACAGAAGCAACGTCGGGTACGACCTGTCCGTATTGCAGCACTGGAAAGTGCCCGACACCATGCCGGGGGACATTGCTTGCTTGCCACCAATCGTTTCGTTCGCGCCTTGATGGTGCGCAGCCTGCTGCTGATCAGCAGCCTGTCCAGCTTCACCGCCCTGGCCCAGGGATCCGGCGACATCCCATCCACCACAATCACCCGTCCCAAGACCTGCCTGGTCCTGGGCGGCGGCGGCGCGCGCGGTGGCGCGCATGTTGGCGTGCTCAAGATCCTGGAGCGCGAGCGTATCCCGATTGATTGCATCGTCGGCACCTCGATGGGTGCAATCGTCGGCGGCCTGTATGCCTCGGGCTACTCGGCCGACGAGATCCAGCACATCCTCGACGGCGTGGACTGGAATGCGGAGCTACGCGACAAACCCCCGCGCAGTGATCGCGGCATGCGCCGCAAGGAAGACGATCTGCGCTTGTTGGGCGGCATCGAACTGGGCATCCACGACGGCCGCTTCGCGTTCCCGCGCGGCGTCATCCAGGGTCAACGACTGGAACTGCTGCTGCGCAAACTGTTGCTGCCGGTGGTCACGGTGCAGGATTTCGACGACCTGCCTATTCCCTTCCGCGCCATCGCCACTGATATCGTCAAGGGCGAGAAGGTCGTGTTTGGCGAAGGCGACCTGGCCACGGCGATCCGCGCCAGCATGTCCGTACCGGGTGTGTTTGCACCGGTCACGGTAAACGGGCGGCTGCTGGTCGACGGTGGCGTGTTGGACAACGTGCCGGTGGATGAGGCGCGCCGCCTGGGAGCGCAGCGCTTGATCGTCTCGCGCGTGGGCAGCCCCTTGAAAACCGAGGAAGGCCTGACTTCGCCGTTGGCGATCACCGAGCAGATGAGCAGCATCCTGATGCAGCGCGAGGTGAATGCGCAGTTGGCCACGCTGGGAGAGCAGGATCTGCTCCTGACGCCCGACCTGGGCGACATTGCCAGCGAGCAATTCAACCGCGCTCCCGAAGCCGTTGCTCCCGGTCAGCGCGCCGCCGAACAAGCACTGCCGCAACTGCAACGCTACGCCGTCGACGAAGCGAGTTACGCCGCCTTCAATGCCCGCCATCGCACGCCGCGCTTTGACCTGCCGGTGGTGCAATTTGTCGACGTGGATGCCAGCGGCACCGGCACCTCGACATTCGTTCAGCAGCGCATGGAACCGCTGACGGGAAAGCCCCTGGATGTCGCGGCGGTGGAGCAGTCCCTGGCCACGCTGTACGGCGAAGGACGCTACGAAAAAATCGGCTGGACGCCGGTGCAACGCGATGACACTTGGGGCCTGAGAGTCAGCCCGGTCGACAAGGCCTGGGGGCCGGATTTCCTGCACCTGTCGCTGCGCGTTTCCGATGATTTCGATGGCGCCAGCGCCTACCAGTTCATTGCCGAACTGACCCGCACCGGCTTGTCCGAAGCCGGCGCCGAAGCGCGCGTGCGCGCGGCGATTGGCCAGGAGACGCAACTGTTCCTGGAGTACTTCCATCCCCTGGGTGCACGTGCGCACCACGCGCTGTCCACCTACCTGCAGTACCGCGCCACCAATCGCGACATTTCGATTGCCGAGGGCGATCTGGGCGACTACCGCTACTTCCAGGCCTACGGCGGTTTCCGCTGGGCGTACTCGCCGCACCGCGACTGGGAGCTCGCCGGGTTCTTCGAGCGAGGTCATGAGCGGGTGCGCTTTGAGCTGGGCGATCCCGATCTCAGTGGCCGCTATCACGCCAACCTGGGCAGCCTGGGTGTACAGCTGCGGCACGATTCGATCGACAGCTCCACTTTCCCCACCCAAGGCCATCGCGCCTCGCTGACTTACCAGCGTTACGACGACGCGCTCGGTTCATCCGTGGACAGCGCCGTGACCCGCTTGCAGTGGGACGGTGCGTGGTCGTGGAAGGAGCACCGGTGGGTCGCCGGCGTACGTGCGAGCACCTCATCAGGCAGCGACGCCTTGCTGGCCACCTACGGCTTCCTCGGTGGCCTGGGCAATCTGTCCGGCTATCCCGAGCAGAGCATCTTCGCACCGCATACGGCCTTGATGCGCCTGGTGTACTACCGCCGCGTGCTGCACACGGACAGCCTGCTCAACGTGCCCCTGTACGTGGGTGGCAGCGCCGAATACGGTGGCTTCTGGTTGAACCGCGACTCGGCCAGCTTGGACAGCATGATGCCGGCCGGCAGCGTCTTCGTCGGCGCCGACTCACCGCTGGGGCCGATCTTTGTTGGCTGGGGTCGCGCCGAAGGTGGGCGGGATTCGTTCTACCTGACCTTCGGTTCCTTGTTGAGGACCCTGGATGGCTTCTAAGCCAAGCCGCTAGCGCGCCAAGCTTGCCTGTCCGGCGGCGACGTCAGCGTACGTTGTCCCTAACGCCTCCAAGGCACATCATGGACGACACCCGGACACGTCGCTTGAACCTCTTCGAACGCCAATCGCAGCTTGAGTCGTTGCAGGGCCTGCTCGAAGCCGCACGCGGCGGCGTCGGCAGCGTCGTGCTGATCGGCGGCGAGGCAGGCATTGGCAAGACCAGCCTGGCCAGCGCCCTGCGCGATCAAGGCGGCACGACGAACGTGTGGTGGGGCGCCTGCGATGCGCTACAGACGCCGCATCCCTTGGCCCCTTTGCACGACATCGCCCGCAACCACCCGGTCAACTTCGCGCGTTTGATCGACACCGCAGCGCGCATGCCGTTGTTTGAGGCGGTGCTGGCCGAGTTGCAGGGAACGCCTACCCTGTTCGTGGTGGAAGACGCGCACTGGGCCGACGAGGCCACGCTCGACTTGTTGATGTTTCTGAGCCGGCGCCTGCAACAGACGCCTTGCCTGTTGGTGGTCACCTACCGCGACGATGAAGTCTCCACCCATCATCCGCTGCGCCGGATGCTGGGCGACCTGCCCCGCGCCAGCGTCACCCGCATGCAGGTGCCGCGCCTGAGCGTGCAGGCGGTTGAGGCCATGGCCAATGGCGCGTGGCATACGCACGAGGGGCTGTACGAGGTCACCCGCGGCAATCCCTTCTTTGTCAGCGAGATGCTGCGGCGTGGCACCGAAGTGGTGCCGCATGGAGTGGAGGATCTGGTGCTGGCGCGCTTTTCCCGCCTGGGCGATGCGGCCAAAGACGTGGCGCAACTGGCGGCCATCGTGCCCCGGCATATCCAGGGCTGGCTGATGGAAGCAGTTCTGGCACCTTCGATCGACACGCTGGAAGAATGCCTGGACACCGGCCTGCTGATTGCCGAGCGCGACGTATTGGCTTATCGGCATGAACTGGCGCGCGTGGCGGTCGAGCAGTCGCTCTCGCCTCCGCGTGCGCAGAGGCTGCATGCACGTGTGCTCGCCGCGCTGGAGCAGCAGTCCATTGAACGCGCGCCGCTGGCGTGGCGTGTGCACCACGCTGCCCGCGCCAGCGATGGCGACGCCGTATTGCGGCTGGCACCGTTGGCCGCCGAACAGGCGCAACGCAGCGGTGCGCATCGCGAGGCGGCCGCGCATTACCGCACGGCGCTGGAATACGCCGGTCAGCAAACGGAGGCGCAACGGGCCACGCTGCTTGAGCGCCTGTCGTACGAGTGCTACCTGACGGACCAAATCGCCGACGCGCTGCAAGCGCGCAGCGAAGCCTGCGAGTTGTGGCGTCGACTCGGCAAAACCGTCAAGCAAGGCGACGCCACCCGCTGGCTTTCGCGCCTGAGCTGGTACAACGGCCAGACCGCGCCGGCGCAAGCGTATGCGGATGAAGCCGTCGCCCTCCTGAGCGACCCGCCACCCGGCCGCGAGCTGGCGATGGCCTATAGCAATCGCGCGCAACTGCACATGTTGCAAGGGCAGAACGCGGAGGCGGTCCGCTGGGGAACCCGCGCGTTGGAACTGGCGGTCGCGCTCGGTGACAAGGAGATAGAGGCACACGCGCTCAACAACATTGGTACGGCGCAGCTCGACGGCGATGACGCAGCGGGTGCGGCCTCATTGCAGCAAAGCCTGCAGATCTCACTGGATAGCGGTCTGGAAGAACATGCCGCCCGCGCTTATGTAAATCTTGCGTATGACGCGGTCATGAGCAAGCACCTGGTCGCCGCCCAGGATTGGCTCGATCGCGGCCTGGCCTATTGCGAAGCACGCGACTTGGATGCATGGACCGGTTACCTGGCCGCGTTGCAGGCGACCGCGCGCTTCGCGGCCGGCGAATGGGAGCTGGCGGCAGCGCAGGCGTCGCACATTCTGCGTACGCCCAACCTGGCCGCCATTAGCCGCATCATGGCACTGACCGTGCTGGCGCACGTGCGTGTGCGGCGTGGCGATCCCGAGGCCTCGCCGTTGCTCGATGAAGTACTGCAGCTGGCGTTGCCCACGCAGTCCTTCCTGCGCATTGCGCCGGTGGTGGCCGCACGGATCGAAGCGGCCTGGTTGCGCGGTGATGACGCCGCCGCACGCGAGGCAACGTCTGTACTGGTTTCCACCCATACCCACTCGCGCTATCACGGCTGGTTGAATGACGAGATTGCCTACTACCTGGGCAACACCGACTTCGCCGAAGCGGGCAAGGCGCACGCACCGCCTTATGCCTTGCAGTTCGCCGGCCAATGGCGCGACGCCGCCGACGCCTGGCTCGCCCTCGGCTGCCCCTACGAACAAGCACGTGCGCTCAGCCAAGGCGATGAGCAAGCCCAACTGGAAGCGCTGCAGATCTTCGAACGCCTGGGTGCAGCGCCGATGGTCGCGCGCCTGCGCCGCGATCTGCGTGAGGCCGGCGCACGCGGCGTGCCGCGCGGCCAGCGCGCATCCACCCAAGCCAATCCGCACGGCCTGACTTCGCGCGAAGTCGAAGTCCTGCAACTTCTCTGCGGCGGCCTGCGCAACGCGCAGATTGCCGAGCGCCTATCGCGCTCGGTGCGTACGGTGGATCACCACTTGGCCGCCGCCTTCGCCAAGCTCGGCGTGGCCACCCGCACCGAAGCCGTGACAGCGGCGCTGGCCATCGGCATCCACGCTAAAAAATAGGTAATCGCCGCTGCCAATCTAGGCAAGCTCGCCGACGCGGCAAACCCGGGCGCTCCGTAATCTTTTCGGCACAGCAATCCGCTGTGTCCCTTACGGAAACCCCTCATGAAAATCTCCCTGAACCCGTTGCGCACGCTCGCCTGCGCCGCTCTGTGCGCCGTCGCCCTGGGTGGCATGGCCTTGGCCAGCGCCGCCAACCAGGCGGCCAACGCCACTCACCGCTACGTCATCGAGCGGACCTTCGCTGCCGGCGCCCTCGACGGCCTGGATGCCGACGCCAAGGCCAAGGTCAACCAGAACAACGCCCGCTTCGGCGTGAAGTGGCTGATGTCGTTCGCCAACAGCGACAAGACCAAGACTTTCTGCATCTACGAAGCCCCGACCGAAGCGGCCATCCGCGAAGCCGCCAAGGCCAACCACCTGCCCGTGGATTCCATCACCGAAGTGCCGGTGACCCTGGAATCCCACTAAGCCCAATCGGTGCGCGGCCGCGAGGCCGCGCCACCCAAATCCCACTGAACTTTCCGGAGACATTCCCATGCCCCGCTACATCATCGAACGCAACTTCCCCACTGGGCTGAACATCCCCATGAGCGAGGACGGCGCACAAGCCTGTCTGGGCGTGGTCGCCACCAACGCCAAGCACGGCGTCACCTGGGTGCATTCCTACGTGAGCGCCGACAAGACCAGCACCTACTGCGTCTACGACGGTCCCGATCCCGAAGCGATTCGTCGCGCGGCCGGCGACAACAACCTGCCGCTGGAACGAATCACGCAAGTGAACGTGCTGGCGCCCTACTTCTACCGCTGACACCGAGGCCACGCCCATGTCCCGCTTCATGACCTTGTTGTATGGCAGCGCGTGCTACGCGGTGTTCCTGGCCACGTTCCTGTATGCCATGGCCTTTGTCGCAGGCGTGGGCGTGCCCAAGCACATCGACAATGGCGCCAGCACGTCGCTGCTGGCCGCGCTGGCCATCGACCTCGGCCTGCTCACCCTGTTCGCCGTGCAACACAGCGGCATGGCACGTCCCGCGTTCAAACGCTGGTGGACGCGCTACGTGCCGCAGGTGATTGAACGCAGCACCTTTGTGCTGGTGAGCAGCCTGGTGTTGCTGTTGTTGTTCTGGCAATGGCGCCCGTTGCCACAGGTGATCTGGCAGGTGCAGCCGGGCTGGGCCGAGTGGTCGCTGATGGCCGTCTCCCTGCTCGGTTGGCTGATGGTGTTGACCAGCTCGTTCACCATCAACCATTTCGAACTGTTCGGCCTGCGCCAGGTGTGGTTGTTCGTGCGCGGTCGCGAGGCCAAGGATGAGCCCTTCGTGCTGCGCGCCATGTACCGGATTGTCAGGCATCCGTTGATGCTGGGTTTCCTGATTGCCTTCTGGGCCACGCCCTACATGACGCTGGGTCATCTGCTGTTCTCCGGCGTGGTCACCGGCTACATCTTTGTGGCGGTGAAGTTCCTGGAGGAGCGGGATCTGGTGGCCGCGCATGGCGAGGCGTATCGGGAGTATCAGCGGACGGTGCCGATGTTGGTGCCGTTGCCTAAGCGGCGGTAGCGCCCATGCAACGACTGTTGCCCATAAGGCAACAATCGTTGCACTTTCAGCAACACCCTGCATGAGGTTTCAGGAATGGGCAACTCCGCGATGGGTTGCCCTACTCCTCCTTCAACTTGACCTTCTTCTGCAAGGCCTCGCTCAAGGCGCCCGACACGTCCGAGCCGGAGGCATCCAGGAATTCATCAAACGCCTTCAAGCCACGCGATGGCTTGCCCACCTCGGCGAGCGTGAAGACAAACGCCTGCTCGGTCGCCGGCGGATTCGGCAAGACCAGATGGGCGTACTTCCACCTATCCTCCCAGCTCAAGCCCTGCAAGTGGTTCTTGGCGCAGGGCGTTGTCACTGCGCGGAATGTGTCCAGGTCCTTGGCACCCTTGCGGGCTTTGCGCCGCTCGCGGTCGCTGGGGGTGTCGCAATCGATCGACGCAACCACCACGTCAGGAGACTTCCAGGGAGTGCCGGAGCCGTCGGCGTTACGGCCAAAGGCCTCGATCCTGAAAGTCACGGCCACCGAGACATCGCCGCCATCGTGTGCCGGCTTGCCTGGCTGCAGGCCGGCAAGCTCCTCGGCATACGGCAGTACGCGCAGGTAGTCGGTTTCCTTCTTCAAGCGCAGGCCCAGGGTCAATCCAACCTTGCCATCCACGCACTCGGCGCGCCCGGCTTTGACATCTGCGGCGGGCGCGCTGCAATGGACGCGCTGCATCAACACGCAGGACTCGCCGTCCTTCCACAAGCGTCCGTCGAGCATGTTGGCATAGACCGGTGCATTGGCGGAGGTGGCCGTGTACGTCTTGATCGCTTCCTTCACCCGTTTGCTGACGGCGCCCACCGCGCGATCGAACAGCCAGTTGATGACGATGCCGCCGACTGCGGCCACCAGCGGCGCCACTGGCGGCGACGAGGTGGTCGGCGTTCCTGGTGGAGCAGCCCGGCATTGCTCGGCAATCGGCACGTTTGTCCACGGGTGATCACCGGACACGTGGCTTCCCGGGCGGAACTGTGCAACGCGGATGTCCGTGTACGGAACCACCTGTGCGTCCTGTGCCTGACCAGTGCCGGCAACACAAACGAGCAAGGCGGTGGATAGCGTGAGCAACAAGGCTTTCATCGCGACTCTCCCTGATTTGGTTGAACTTCAAGCGCTTCCTGACGCATCGATTCAAACGTTGTAGCGTTTTCCTGCGTGACGCCTCTACGGCACGTCGCGATAATCTTCATCCAGCGACATTACCTGTGCAGGACAACAAAGTGCGGATGGTCTCCCACGCCTGCGCAAATTCTTGAGCTTGCATGGAAGGATTGGCGTCCTCAGGGGAGTGCCACCAGGACGAGTGCTTCTCTTCGCCGTCCACGACGCGCAGGCTTTTGTAAGGCCCATCCAGTCGAACGCCATGCTCTCCCCCCAACGATGACGGCAAGGCGTCCACGAGCTTGGCTGACGCGTCAATCCCCCGCTGTACGTCTTCCTCACTTAGCGTGCATAGGATCCTGACCTGGTCCGTGGGCTCGGCGCTTATGTCATAGCGCTCCTCGATGACCTTGCCATTCCGCTCCAGTCGAAGCGTCCAAGTCTTTATCGCGGGACCCGCGATGTGATGGTAGAGCTCAATGGAAGGCTCGGGCTCATCTGCTAGTACCTCCATTCTGGCCGACGCACACAGCGCCAGGACCATGGAAACGACGACTGCTGACTTCCGAACACCGTCTGCATGACGCATATGTTGCATGCCTCCCCTGGCAACCGGCTACGCCGGCATATTGGAACGAATCAGCTCCACCGTTTCGGTCAATTGCGCCTGCGTAGCCCGAACCCGCTCGCGACGCTGCGCATCCCCGCCTGCGTCGTGCATGGTACCTGGCTTCCTTCCCGCGCCTTCAAACGTCGCCAATTGCGGCGGACCAATGCCCCAGTCACTGCCTTTCTGCCGCGGTACCACATGGAAGTGGAAGTGTGGCGTTTCCTGACCGCTATACACGCCGTTGTTCTGGAAGGTCAGGATGCCCAGTGGCTGGAAGGCCTTGACCTGCGCCTCGGCCAAGCGCTTGGCCGCGACCATGATGGCCACGCATTCTTCGTCGGTCAGATCGAGCAGCGTCGCCACGTGTCGGCGGGTGATGACGCAGCACTGCCCCACTTCGAACTGCCAGGGATTGATGATGGTGAGGGTGTGCTCGCCTTTCTCGATGATCTTCCAGGTCTGTCCGCGTGCGGTCACCTCGCACAAATCGCATGGGTCCCGGATGGGAAGTTCCAGCATCTGGCCGATCCTCTTTCGTAATGTCGCGCTGCCCCTGCTGCAACGCTGTCCGGCGTCTGCCGGAAGGTTGAGCTCGCAAGCGGGATTCTACTGCAAGCGGCCGCCGCGTCACCTGCCGTCGAGTCTGGTGTGACGCGGGGTTCACGGCGGCGCACCCACGCTCGCTTTCCATTCGCTGCCAGTGCCGAGTCCGTCATGAAAACACGTGCTTCCCAACGCAGGCTCCATGGATTTGTGCTCGCCCTGTGTGCCATCGCCGCAGCGGTCGCCTCGCCCGTCAGGGCCGCGCACCTGGAGTACGTCACCGAGGTCAATGGCACCATCACCGACGTGACCTCGCAGCGCATCCTGTTCTTTGTAGTGGAGGATGGGCGGCCGGTACTGAGGGTCTACAACCGTGTGACCGGCAGCCTGCGCACGGTGCCTGACCTGACCGGCCACACGCCTGGTTACGAAAAGCTCACCGCGCGCGGCATCGTCTACGGCATCACCGAAGACGACGAGAATTCCGTGTACGAATGGAATGGCGGCACCGCGCCGATATGGAACGACGGCACGCCGCGCGGCATGTTCGTCAGTCCCAACAACAAGCGCTACGTCATCTGGCCAAGCTGGCGCCCCGGGCGCTATCTGAATTTGCGCGACGTGCTGGACTACAAGGACACCCAGATTGGCAACGGCAAGGTGATCGACACGGCTGACGTGGCTGACTCCGGCGAAGTGGTGTACAGCGAGGGACCGGCGCCGTACACCATATTCCGCTATCGCAACGGGCAGACTGTGCAGCTGACCAACGATGGCTCGTCCAACTTCAATCCGCTGACCGACGGCATCAATGTGGTCTACCGCAAGCAGGTCACGGATTCGAGCTGGCGCATCGTCATGTACAACGACAACGTGGGCGAAGTGGTGTTGCGCGACGCCAATGCGGAGCACTTCATCCCGCGCCTGGATTACTTGCCCAGCAACGGCTGGGTCGCATTCACCCGCCCCACCCTGCCGACAGGCAGCTCCTACCGGCGGATCTACCAACGCTCACCCTCGGGCCAGGTGACCACCGTGTCGCCGGCAGGCGTGGACTCCTACATCCTGGCCGCGTGGGGCGGACAGGTGATGTACGTGAGCAAGGGCTATCTGTATCTGGCCCGACCGGGCACCACGCCCGTTCTCGTCGCGCCTTATGCCGAGGGCACGGGTAGCGCGTACCTGCAAGGTGTCTGGTACGTGCATTTTGGTGGCGGCTTGTATCGGGTTGCGCTGTAGAGCAGGTTATCGAACCGGATGCGGAGGATAGACCTTGGCCGAAACGACGTCTGGAAAGTGGTCCCGCGCCCAGGCTTGCAACTCAGTCAACGTACCGCAGGGAAGAGGTTTCCCTGTAGCTGGTGTGTAGAGCAGCAATGGACCACCTGAGGCGATGCGCTTCGCACGCACAGCCAGCCTAGCCTCCAACCACCCGATTGAGGTGGCGGCCCCGTATCCATGAGCATCAGCAAGCCGCTAGTACAAATCACGTGATACGAGGCCCGTTGCAAGGAGCTCCGAGTCCAAATCCATGTTCATCTGCGCTGCGTCCATGGCTTCACAAAGAAGAGTCGACCCGAATCGATGCAAGTCGCCATGATCTCGGTTCAAATCTCAAGATCAGGGACCTTCGCTCACTTTACCCAATCTGCTTTACTTGAGGCCCAGCTTGCAAATGATGTAAGCCGCTCCAGAAGGCCTGCTGTGCTTTCGCAGGAGCCTGCAGCACCAAATACCATTGAATCAGAGGATTTCTCGACAACAAGGATGTCGAGGCAGTACGCGCGATCCCACACGCAGATATCAATCAGGTAGTGGGGTGTTTCATACCAGGCGTTAAGAGACCGCGCAGGGTGCTCAATACGGTCCATCTTGATCTGCTTGAGGCCGAGTTCTTCATGATTCTGCTCGAGCCAACTACAAACGTAGTCTCTTGCGCATGTGTGGACAGGCAACTTGGACACTCGGGCCTCGGATGTCGTCAAGCCTCAAGCAGCTCGAACGAGCCGATGATAGGCGCAAAGTACTCGCCAGACCGGTCGAAGTCCGAGCAATCGTAATCGTGAAAGGTCCCACGAAGGACATACCTGCCACGTGCCTGGATTTTTCCCGCGACGCGATAGCCATTATCGCGACTGAGGGTATCCCAAGTGCAGATGACAGAATCGGCTGCTTGCTCCACGTGTGTCGAGACGACTTCGCGATCATCAGACCCGTCCACATAGCTACGAAGTTCGGCCGCCAGGAACACTTCCACGAGTTGACTGGGTGAACGCTGTTCCTCTTCCTCCATGTGCCAAAGCGCGACATAGAAGCCCTTGGTGCCATCTGGCGACTCGAAGTACGTCGTGTCGCCGTGCGACTTGTCTTCCCAGTCGCTGGGGAAAGCGATGGTTAGGTTGTCCAAGGTGAGGCGGTCGAAACTTTGCATGGGGCCAATCAGTTCGACTTGAGATACACCGGGCGCTCAAGCGCAGCCGCATAGTCGGAGTGACGGATGAAGGGCCATACGTCCACCTCGCCCTGCTTATCGGACCAATTTGAGTAGAGTCGATTGGCCAGGCCCAGGGTCACGAGGTTGGCGACAGACAACACGATCATTTTCGGGACGTTGAGCGTCGGCCACTCGTAAGGCAGATCCGTCTTCAGGAAAAACACCCAGCGCGCAACATGCGCCCTACCCTCGCGAGACAGGGCGTGCTCGCCTTTGAGCCGAATGTCATCCTCGTCCGGATACAGGCAACAGGCGCCGGCCTGATAGATCTCGGAAATAGCCAGGTCTGCTGTCTTGATCCGAGAGAACCGCTTGCCCTCGAACTGATCATTCGTGATCAGGCCAGCCGCCAAAGCTCGAATTGCCTGCGCTAGCCGGTCACGTGCATCGCGATCCATCATGCTCACCCCAGATTGATCCAAGTCGCCTTGATCTCAGTGTACTTGTCAAACGCATGCAGCGACTTGTCGCGCCCATTGCCTGACTGCTTGTAACCACCAAACGGCGCGGTCATATCACCGCCGTCCCAGTAGTTCACCCACACGCTGCCGGCGCGCAGCTTGCGCGCCACACGGTGGGCGCGGCTGATGTCGCGGGTCCAGACGCCAGCGGCCAGGCCGTACTCGGTATCGTTGGCCATGCGCAGGGCCTGCTCTTCGTTGTCGAAGGCAATCACCGACAGCACTGGCCCGAAGATTTCCTCACGCGAGATGGTGTGCTCGTGGGCGACGCCGTCGAATACGGTGGGCTCGATGTAGCAGCCGCCGCTGACGGTGTCGGCGCGCTTGCCGCCCAGCACCAGTTGCGCGCCTTCGGCCACGCCCTTTTCGATATAGCCCAGTACGCGTTGGGTCTGGCCTTCATCGACCATGGCGCCCATCGGTGCGCCGGGGTCGAGCGGATGACGCGGTTGCATGCGGCGTCCGGCCTCGACCACGCGGGCGACAAACTCATCCTTGATCGAACGCTCCACCAGCAGGCGCGAAGCGGCGGTGCAGACTTCGCCCTGGTTGTAGAAGATGCCGCTGGCGGCGGCTTCGGCCGCAGCGGCCAAGTCCGGCGCGTCGGCAAAGACCAGGTTGGGACTCTTGCCGCCGCATTCCATGTAGGCGCGTTTCATATTGGACAGGCCGGCGCATTGCAGCAGGCGCTTGCCGACGGCGGTGGAACCGGTGAACACCAGGCCGTCCACGTCCATATGCAGGGCGAGCGGTTCGCCGGCTTCCTTGCCAAAGCCGGGCACCACGTTGAACACGCCGGCGGGAATACCCGCTTGCAACGCCAGCTCGGCCAGGCGGATCGCGCTGAGCGGGGATTTTTCCGAAGGCTTGAGCACCACCGAATTGCCCATGGCCAAGGCCGGGGCGAACTTCCACGCGGCCATCAGCATCGGGAAATTCCACGGCACGATGGCGCCAATCACACCC
>Ga0160448_100305_pt1 | contig 18562 bp, 9 predicted proteins | sample HID1973M_E1MG_FD_108269 | JGI IMG/M metagenome (GOLD analysis project Ga0160448, IMG submission 108269) | Enriched mosquito-associated microbial communities from UW Madison campus, WI, USA - HID1973M_E1 MG | ecosystem: Host-associated > Arthropoda: Insects > Digestive system > Unclassified ...
ACCAGAGGGGTCAATTTGCTCCGACGCGAGGGGGTCAGTTTGCCCCGGCGAAGATGGTCAACTTACCCCGGCAGCTGGGGGCCATTTGCAGCGGTTTTTCCAGGCAATGCCGGAAGCATGGCCATCTTCCAGGCGTTCACTGCTTATTGACCAGGCTGTTAGCTGGCTCCATTTAACGTTTAGAATGTTTATTAAGCGCATCCATTTTATTATCATTCTTTTTACAATTGGCTTGGTGCAAACGAGTTCATCAGCTGCTTACGCACAGGTTACCTTAAAAGAGAATCATGCTCCGTTGGAAAAAGTGCTGCACAGCATTGAAAAGCAGAGTGGCTATGTTTTCTTATATACCGGAAAAGACGTGCAGAGTTTATCCGTAAGTGTGGAGGTGAACAACGTGCCGGTTACAGTGGCGCTGGATAAATGTTTGAAGGATCTGCCTTTAAGTTATAAGGTGCTGGATAAAAATATTCTGCTAAAGCGGAAGGAGTCTGCGACTGAACCTGGTAAAACCATTGATCCGATCAAGGTTTCGGGACAGGTGGTAGACACCACTGGTGCAACTGTTCCCGGTGCAACCGTTAGGATAAAGGGCATAGGCGTGAACGTTATAACCAATAACCGTGGTGAATTTACATTGAGTGTGCCTGATAAAACAACACTGGTGGTTTCTTCAATAGGATACCAAAGCAAAGAAGTTGATGTAGCTGATGACAAGCAATTGAGAATAGTATTGCGTCACAGTACCTCAAAGTTAGATGAGGTTCAGGTTATCGCATATGGCACCACCACACGCAGATTAAGCACCGGCTCAGTGAGTACCGTTGGGTATAAGGAAATAGAAAACCAACCGGTGATGAATCCTTTGGCAGCTTTAGAAGGGAGGGTGCCCGGTATGATCGTAACCCAGAACACGGGACTTCCTGGAGGCAACTTTTCAATCAACATCCGTGGCCGGACCTCAATCAATAATAACATAAGCAATGACCCGCTTTTTATTATTGATGGTGTGCCATTTGCAAATAACAACTCAGGAATAGGCAACCTGGCGAGCGCATATGCCGCCACAGGAGGGTTAAGTCCTTTCAATACCATTAATCCCGCTGATATCGAAAGTATCGACATTTTGAAAGATGCTGATGCAACTTCTATTTACGGTTCGAGAGGTGCCAATGGTGTTGTGTTGGTTACCACTAAGAAAGGTAAAGAAGGCAAGACAACTGTCAATGCAAATGTCTATACCGGTGTTAATAGCGTAACGAAAACAATGGACATGATGAATACAACCCAATATCTTGCCATGCGAAATGAGGCGCTGGCAAACGATGGTGTTGTGGCCGATCAATACAATGCTTATGACCTGGTATTATGGGATACTACCCGCAATACAGATTGGCAAAAATACCTGATGGGAAATAAGGCACATACTTTGGACGCCAATCTTTCCATTTCAGGTGGCAGTAACAATACGCAATTCCTTGTGGGTGGGGGATATCACAGAGAAACAACGGTTATGCCCGGCAATCTTTCAGACGGACGGGCGAGCATGCACTTTAGCATTAACCATAAGTCTGCCGACAATAAATTCAAAATGCTTTTCACTGGCAGTTATGGAGCGGATCGAAATCACCTTATAGGTGGTGATTTGACAAATTATATCTACCTCGCTCCCAATACCATTAGTCCGATGGATTCAACAGGAAAGTTGAATTGGGAGGATAACGGAGTAGTGATAGACAATCCTATGTTTTATTTGTATCAAAAATATCTTGCTAAAACGGATAACTATTTATCTAATCTCTCACTCAGCTATGAAGTGGCGCGGGGCCTATTTCTGAAAAGCACTTTCGGATACAATGCCATCTATATGAATGAGCTTTCCACCTATCCGATTGCTGCCCAAAATCCGGCCTATTCACCGGTAGGCTATTCTTCTTTTTCTAACATCAGTTATAAAAGCCTGATAGTTGAACCTCAAATTGAGTATGCAAAAAAAATAGGGATAGGAAAATTAGATGCGTTGGTTGGAGGAACATGGCAACAAAACACATCCAATGGTTCTTACGTAAATGCCAGTGGCTATACCAGTGATCTATTAATTGAATCATTAAGTGCCGCCAGTACGATTGATTATAAATCAAGCACCAGCACCGATTATAGATATGCCGCCTTTTTTGGAAGAATCAACTATAATATCAATAACAAATATTTGATAAATGCGACAGGTAGAAGAGATGGTAGTAGTCGCTTCGGTCCTGAAAACAGGTTTGCCAATTTTGGAGCCATCGGTGCCTCCTGGATATTCAGTGAAGAAAAATGGGTAAAGAATAATGTTCAATGGCTAAGCTTTGGAAAATTAAGAGCGAGCTATGGAACAACGGGCAATGATAAAATTGGTGACTACAATTATCTCGATACGTGGACTGCATTATCCAAAACTTATCTTGGTCAAGCCGGCCTGAACCCAACAAGACTGTTCAATCCAAATTATCGTTGGGAAATTAATAAAAAGCTGGAAGCGGGATTAGATTTGGGTTTTTTAAAAGACAGATTATTGCTAACTGCAAATTGGTATCACAACCGAAGCAGTAACCAGCTAATTCCTTATACGCTGCCTGCACAAACCGGCGGTGGTAGTGTCATCGCCAATTTTCCTGCCGTAGTGCAAAATACAGGTGTTGAATTTCTCGTAAATTCTGTAAACATAAAAAATAGAAGTTTCGAGTGGAACTCTTCTTTTAATATCTCGATCCCCAAAAATAAGCTGATATCCTTTCCTAATCTAGAGACATCCAGTTATTATGCAACGTTGGTGGTTGGTAAACCACTAAATGCCTTGAGCAGCCTGTTGGTAAAAGATGTAAATCCACAAACCGGCGTGTATGAGTTTATAGCCAAGGACGGTAGTACGACCTCAACGCCAACATCTGCAGATATAAGGACCGCATGGCTGGATTTAAATCCAAAGTATTTCGGTGGATTAGGAAACAACCTTAAGTACAAGGGGTTTCAGCTCGATGTATTCTTCGAGTTTAAAAAACAGATGGGGCAGAATTATCTCGGTAATATCATCACGTCTTATTATACGCCCGGTACACCGTTTAACATGCCTGTTGCTGTTATGGACCGTTGGACGCCCGACAACACTAATACATCTATACAAAAGTTTACAACAACAACCGGTTCAGCCGCCTCTCTTGCTGCAAATAGTTTAAGATCATACGGGGGAGACATCATGTATAGCGACGCATCCTACATTCGGTTAAAAAACCTCAGCTTTTCTTATGCATTTCCTTCTGCATGGGTTTCAAAAATGTCCCTTAAAACATTGCGTATCTACTTAAATGCCCAAAACCTTGCAACGATAACAGGTTATGAAGGAGGTGATCCTGAGACCAGGAATATTTATCGGATGCCGCCATTGAGAACTATCAGTTTTGGAATACAAGCAATACTTTAATATTTGAAAGAATGAAAATTGATAAACTAAAAATAATTACAGGTCTATTATTGTTGGTCCTGTTTATAACATCTTCCTGCAATAAATTAATAGATGTCGGATTGCCGGCTGATTCATTGGATAAAGACAAAGTATTTTCCGATGAGGGAACGGCAATGTCCGCATTGAATGGTCTTTACCTTCAACTGATGACATCTGGAATGGCCTTTGGCAATAGCCAGGTGTCGATTACTGCCGGGCTATCTTCTGATGAATTATCACTGGCAACCGCAAATGCCGTTTACAGTGAATTTCTAAGCAATAATTTGTCAGTAAGCAATACTTCAGTTGCATCACTTTGGTCAAATCCTTACTCACGTATATATCAATGCAACGCCATCATTGAGAATACCAAAAACAGTACTTCATTATCCAATGATCTCAAAAATCGTTTGATTGGAGAGTCAGAATTCATGCGCGGCTTTTTTTATTTTTATTTGGTGCAGATGTTTGGAGATGTGCCACTGGTGGTTAGTACAGATTATACTGAAACAGCTTCCGTTTCCCGCACTTCAATGGATTCGGTGTATAAACAAATCATCGTTGATTTAAAAGATGCATCCTTGCTTTTGACAACCGATCTTTCGACCGGCAAAACTCGACCCTCCAAATGGTCGGCTGAAGCATTATTGTCCAGGGTATATCTTTATACGAATGATTGGACCAACGCCGCGCTGCTAAGCAATGATGTCATGGAATCCAATCAATATCAAATTCTCACTGATCCTACGAAAGTTTTTTTAGCCAATAGCAATGAAGCAATTTTGCAATTTGCGCCTGTTGACGGGAATGGATATACCTGGGAAGGATTCTATTTTATTCCCAAAAGCACCGCAGCCCCATCTTATCCGCTTACTGATACACTGTTACATTCTTTTGAAAATGGAGATGCAAGAAAGCTAAACTGGATCGGAAGCAAAACGGTCAATGGAAAGAGTTATAATTACTCTTACAAATATAAAGTTGGTAGTGGCGTAGGAACCCCTACTGAGTACTACATGGTTTTGCGATATGCAGAACAGGTGCTTATTCATGCGGAGGCGCTCGCTCATACCAATGATTTACAAAATGCATTGAAGGATGTAGACAAACTCCGGCTCCGTGCAGGACTTCCTTTATATAGTAACGATGGCATTACGCGAAATCAATCCGATGTACTGCTACTTATTGAAAAAGAGCGCCAGCATGAGCTGTTTTGTGAATGGGGGCATCGTTGGTTTGATCTTAACAGGACCTCCCGGACAGCAGCGGTATTAAACCCAATAAAGCCCGGCTTTAAGAGCACGGCAACATTGTTCCCGGTTCCTTACACACAGATCCAAAGGAACTACAGACTTACTCAAAACCTCGGATATCAAAATTAAGCTCATAAAAAATGAACAAGAAAATAGCAACTATATGCTCCGTTATTATATTAATTAGCGGTTTGCATGTATTGGGACAAAATAAAGAACATGCTTATTTAAAAATCGGCGACAAAGTGCCAGATTTTATTTTCCCCATAAAGAATTATAAAACGAACAAGGCAAAAATTTCTGACTTTAAGGGCAAACTGGTGATCCTCGATTTATGGGCAACCTATTGCTCATCCTGCATAGCTGCCATGCCACATATGAATGACTTGCAGAAAAAATTTGACGGCAAGATCCAGGTGATTATGGTTACTACGGATGATGACAAGAAAATAGCCCTGCATGCAGCTCATTCAGACAATATAAGGACGAATAAACTTCCATCCGCTACCAATGCTAAGAAGTTGGCAGGGTTGTTTCACTATATTTCACTACCCACTCATGTTTGGATAGATCAGAATGGCATTGTGAAATTCATAACCAGTGGCCTCGGCGCAAATGAAAAAAATATCCAGGACTATCTTGATGGAAAGGAGCTTGCGCTTGAAGAAAAGAAAGATCTGAAAGTAGCGGGTGATATGCCATACCTGGCTTTTTGGTATCCCTATCACAAAGAGATTTCCATATATACGTACCTCTCTCCGAGTCAAAAGGAATATCATGCAAATATGGGTAGCGGATTTTCAAGAAATGAAGACGGATCTATTCATGAAATACACACGGGGTACAGTTCCTTAAAAAATTTATATAAGCTTGCTTATGGGATGCCGAGTACCACCGGACAATTTTCTGATAGCCGCGTATTGACCAATTTTAAAGATGCGCAGAAGTATGCATTTATTCCGCATGCAGATTATAGGGTGGCAGGTCTTTCTTATATGTTTCAGCTCATTAACAATAATAATTTGCCCGATGAGCGAATATATAAATTCATTCAAAACCAGTTTGATTTAGCATTTAATATTAAAAGCACCTGGGAGAAAAAAGTGGTTAGCTGTTATGTATTAAGACGACAGCCGGGTGATGATAAAATGCTCTCAAAAGGCGGCCCCTTTAAAGGCGAATACCAAGGCCCGGTTTATAGTGTGCAAAACCTCACATGGGAAACTGTTTTTGGCAATTTGAATTTTGCTGCGCCTTTTCAATTGATAGATGAATCAGGTATCAATCCCGATGAAAGAATTGATATTAAAATTGATACCCGGTTGGATAGCCTGGATTATGTCAATGAGTCCATAAAATCATACGGTTTGTTTTTTACGAAAGAGGAGCGGGAGCTTGATTGTATTGTATTAACAGATCCAGAGTAATGTTTTTCTCATGTGTAAAGTGATGTTATCATCGTGCGCGGCGCTAATGCCGTGCGCGATGATAAATAAATGGTTAAGCGGCTTAAGCATAAGCAAGTGCTATCGGAGAATGATCGTGAAAAAGGGAGTTGGCTATTGAATGTATAAGGTGATTGTTGTGTGAGAAAGATGATTACGTGGAAGTGTTGGAGTTGGAAACAGCTTAGGCATAAGCAATACTTCACAATATTTGAATTGTAGGGTAAGTTACCACAGCTGTTTTTTTAGCACCAGGTAAAAATGGAAATGCTTGTTAAAAAAAAGTTGCCTTTTTAAAAGACAACTTCTTTTGATTAGCAGCATGTACTACCTGTTGAACCCAGTGTAGGTACAAGGGTATCAGAAAGAACTTTGCTTTGGTTGCTTTTTAAACATTTGAAAGTAAACACTGTTTTTCTGTTCAGCGTGACGCTTTGATTTTGAATTTTCATTTTCTAAAGATTAATGATGAAAAGAAAACGTTTGTTAATAAAGGCGCCTTATTAAAAGAAACCTTCCTTTGATTAGCAGCAGCTGCTAGCTCCAGATGATCCAAGTGTAATTGTAATAGTGTCAGAAAGAGCTTCACTTTGATTAAAGGCAGAACTTCTAAAAGTAAACACCGTTCTTCTGTTCAGCGTTACGCTTTGATTTTGAATTTTCATGATGAATATATTTTAGTTATTAAAACTATGGGTTTATACTTGTTGATACCACCTTATTATATGAATAAACTCATTTAATATACACGACAGTGTATTGGACATATGAAGTGATTTTCAGTTTTGATATTTTGTTATTGTTAAAACGAATGTAACTATGATGATCAACGCTTATATTGTAAATAAAGAATCAAATGTGCGGGATTTGTTGAGCCACTATGTCGCACAAACTCCCGGTTTGAAATTGATCGGTTGTAACAGTGATCCGTTGGATGCAATGGCAAAGCTTGGGAAATCTGAGGTGATCACGGATATTGTATTTTTGGACAGTGAGGTATTGACCAGTTCGGAGTTGACAAAAGAGCGCGTGGTTTTAATGGATCGTGATACACAGGTTGTGTTTTCGGCCATGAGCAACGATCTGGCGGCAGCGGCTTTTGATTGGAACGCGACGGATTATTTACAGCAACCGGTATCCTATGAGCGTTTCCTAAAGTGTGTCGATAAGGTGAAGAGTAAAATGAGTAGAGTAGAAGAAGTAGCAGAATTAGCGGAAACGCCTTGCTTCTTTATTCAAAGTGCTGGCAAAGGAAAGCTCATTAGGATCGCAAAGGAAAGTATCGTGTTCGTGGAAAGTGCGCTGAATTATTTGAAGATTCATTTGGACAAGATTTCGCATACTACTTACCTGTCCATAAAGGAGATGGAAGAAAACTTATCTGGCAGTCAATTTATTCGAGTTCATAAATCGTTTATTGTTAACCTGGATAAAGTGAGTGTGGTAGAAGGAAATATGATTCATTTGAATAACGGCAAGACGATCGTACTCGGTCCAAATTACCGTAAGGATTTTTTTGCGCATATCGGCTGCATGTTATTGAAAAGCAAGAAGTGATCAGTGCCTTATTGCTTCACAAGCTGTATGGTTTTTAGAATATAATAAAATAGAAGATAAGCCTGTTGGTAAGCAACAACCAACAGGCTTTTTCATTGGATAAAATTTCAAGTCAAGACTTCCTTTGGTGTGGTCATCGCTTTTTCGCGTTTTATTTCCTTAAGAAGGAAGCAATAGATGATCATTTCATGCGCACGCTGATTGGCGCTGAATAAACGATTCACGTGCATATGCATTAGGTACGCAAACAGCAACCTTCTTTTGCCGGGTTGAAATCGTTCAAGATTATCTATCAGCGATTTATTAAAATGTTGCATAAGCGTTTGCTGTTCAGCACTGAGTTCGGGCACGTAGTAGCTTCTATATTCTTTGTAAGCATTGTTAAGCTCCTTTGTGTCGCTTGTTTCAATATTATGTTCCTTATTAAATGTATCGGATGATTTGGTAACCATGAATTGGAACTCTTCCTCTCCAAATAGCGGTGTTTTCTGTATCGCCAAAGCAAGGTCAATTACCAGATGATATTTGTGGTTGTCAGACAATTGATCGGGAATTGTGCTGAGTATAAAGTCGCTATCATTGCGAAAATGGCTTTCAATATCAGGCATCGTATTCCAGCCGTACCGCACCGTTTCACGCTTATAGGTCTTAAGTAGCAATTCAGAGATTACACCGGATTCGATATAACCATTCAACAAGTCGGTTAGTGAGCTGATTAGAAAATATCCGTCTTTTGTGTTTTTCATTTGAACACGAAAGCGAATATGATCACCGTTCTCATTATAACGGATGAAAAACCACTTATGAAAGTATTGTTGATATTGTTCGAGGAAAGCGGCGATGGGGCCGGCTAATATTTCATCAGAGCGACGCTGGTGACAATATATTTCCCAGTATAGCCAATCCCTACCCGGCGGAATGATCTGCTGAATGCCGGGATCAGGTTTTCCAGAATGATCATGGAAGCCGCCTTTGTAAATTTCTTCGTTATGAGTCACGCTCAATACGAATTGGGCATAGTAAGGATTGCCGCCAGAGGTTTTGATAATGCTATTTGCCGGAACAAAAGCTTCTTCGATTAAAATGGTTTTATTTTTCTTGAGGTATTGTGCAAATGCCAGCATATCGGCTTCGGATTGTTGGTTGAAGCACAGTGTTTGATCCGTAATACCAGACTTGAACCATTGGCTGGCACCAATGTGTGCCATGTGGTCTTTTATAGCAGTTATATCAACATCGCTAATGTCGATCTTCCACTTAGCAGGTGCAAGTACAATGTTGCGAAACTGCAGTCTCGGGTAATAGGTTGCTTCGGGCAAAAGATTTTCCAGGCTAAGACTTAGATTAACCTGGAAGTCCTGGCGCTGTAAGTCGCAGAGGAAACGGAACAAAGCGAGACTGGAACGGGTATGGTTATACGCGCTGCTCAAGCGAGGGATCAATCTCTTATTGTATTTTTTCGACCAAAGAAATAATGCATTACCCTGTGCAGATACAAGAATGTCATCTAACGTAAGTGGGGCATCAGAAGTGTCATAATTTAGAATGCTAAGTTGCAAAGGGTAGATGGCTTTTCTGCGACTCACATTATCCGCTTTGTTTTCCGCGATATAAGCAATGTCAAAAAACAATACTTCAGGATTGGCATCTTGTTCTAATTTGGCAAGTTCCTTGCAATTTTGACTAAATGTCTCGCCAGTATGCGTGAAACGGCCAAGCAAGCTGTTAGCCGTTACGCCTCCAATGGAATCGATACATATCAAATCATCAACTACGGAACATAAAACGCTAAACGTGTTTGGCAATGGTGGAAGATTCGATGATGACTTTAGCGGCAATTGATCCAGTTGAATCATTTTGTTACATTGGTTATTCACGTCGGTGATTTGCGATAATAATGCTGATTTTAAAGGATCTTTTGATTTCTGTTTGTTTTGGTCTTGCGTTTTCTTCGCCGCAAATTTTGCCGCAAAATCATCTCCCGCTCCAGCTTGTGTCAGCTCATTATATCCGATTCCAATTTCAGGATCAAGTGCTTTTATTAGTGGGACAGCTTCAGTGCCAAATCGCTGACCCAGTTTGTCGGCGAACTGCTGTAATGACGTGTTTTCCGTTATAGGCACAAGTTGTTGCAATATCGGTACGAGTTTGTGCAACTCTTTGAATGTGCTTTCACTCAGCGCACCGGAAATTAGTTTTCGCTCGGCTAATATGTACGGATCGTCGTATTGTGTTTGGGATTGGTTGATACGCTCAAAATAATCCTCTCCAATGATATTTGGGTGCAACTCAGTGATGAGCAGCTGCAGGTCAATCAGTTGATCTAAAAACTCGATAGGATCATCTAAGTGATGCCCGTTTTCATTGAGATGCTCAATGAGATGATGATAGGTAACCGGCTCAGTACAAGCCTGCAAAATAGCTATTACGGTTTGATAATAACTGATTTCCGACAATTGGAATTGTCCGTCAATGAAACTGATATAACGGATCACATCATTAATGACATAATAGCTACTGTTGGCGAATAGTTTGAGATCTTGTTCGGCAATGGTAGCAGAGCTTATTAGTACATCTTGTTTATGTGGCCAGTCTATAAACGTATGCAGGAGTTGTTCATCTGCAATGGTGAGTTGGGAATTTTGATTACCACTTTTGACAGGACACAGGCCAACCCCTGCAAAGTCGGCGAACGGTGTTGCGCGATATTTGGCGCGGTTAAAATATTTCCAAATGGTATATTGACTCGCTTCAGGTAACTGATCTATTTGAGAGCTGGATGTGTCTTTAATTAATTCATAAAATTCGGATGAGGAAATTGCGATAGCCGCTTTAAGTTCTTCCCAGCAATCTTCAAGTTTTGCATCTAATGGAAACCTGGGTACGCGGTAAAGCACCTGTGGATGAATATGTAGCTTCATAATCTTAGCATCTTTTTATTTCAATTTAAGCCCTGGCTATTGTTTATGATAACTTTGATTATAAAAAGCGTTATTCGATATATGTACGACAGGGTTTGATATAGAAAGGCGTTTTAAGATTGTTGCAGCCACCAGTATTTTATTTTCTTCATTATAGCTCACACCTTTCTTTGATACAATAACATTCGAAGGGTTTTGTGCGGCGAGTTAGTCACCGCGAAAAGTGCGGGTGTATTTGCCGCGAGTTTTGTTATAGCGCAGTAGAGGGAAACAAAGATTATTTTTTATACACTTTATTTTAATAGCAACACCCGGTCATTGATTGGTTAAAGGCCGTTAAACCGCTGATCAAGAAATATAAAAATGAAAAGCGCCCGCTCAAGGGAGGCAACCACTATGAAGTTATATTGCGATGCAAGATTTTTGCAATTGCTTTTGTCGACTATCGACCTGTCCGCGAATCAAAAAAAGGTCGGTTGTTTTGGACTAAGTGCGAACATTTTAACAAGTTCAATATTGGTTGACTTAACCCCCATTGATACCAAAGTCTTTAAATGGGCATCACCTTCCAAATCCGAGTAATAAGTTGCAGTCCAGCTCACACTCTTTCCATTAAGCAATTCAATTATTTTTCTGAAGTATGGTTGATCTACTTCGGAAATTGAATGTCCCAAAACAATTACCTTTTTTACCTTCGCAAATTCGTAAAAGTGATTCAAATTGTCATTTATAATTTCATGGGCTGATTTATAAGAAGTTTTAAAATAAGACATAAGCTCTTCCTTGCCAGACCTATATGAGTATTCATTTTTATCCGCCATATAGTCTCGCCATCTTTCTAAGTCTTCTCCATTTAAACCTTCGGGTTGTTTTTCTTCCTCTTCAACAAATTCAGATGGATCAACACCATGTCCGAGTATTAAAGTGTCGTTCGGATTTCTTGCTCTTCCATGAATAAATAAAATTCTTGAAGGCTTTATACCGTAGTATTTTATTAAAGTATCAATATAATTGAAATTTAAAAAAATAGAATCATTTTCCAATAATAAGAGTTTGCCATCCATTTCTTCAGGAAATTCAACATCTAAAATAAAATCTTTGAAAGCCTTGTATAAATCAGTTGTTAGCTTATTAACGATACCTTTCATTTCAATTTGATATGCGTGCCAATCCCGATCGCTAAAAGTCTCACTACCAGGATCTGCCAAATAATCTATATTGTCATCCAAAACTGTTTCAAAGTCTAATTCTGCTAAAGCTGATTCAAAATTTGCTCATAGTGGATCCCAAAAACTTTTCTTTTCATGAATGTCTAAATCTGGCAAGCCATAATATTCAGTAAATAATTTGTATAATTCAGTATGTCTTTTTTGCAAGAAAAAGCCAAATAGTTGATATGAAGTACTTAATCCATGATGCCGGTCAAATCCATTGCCAATAATGTAAAGGGTGTTTGCCATATTGATATTTAAGTGCGTTCAGCTCGGGGCCACTGCCTAATTGAAAAAAATAAAATTGAAGTTAACAACAAAAGCTAAATATTAATTTGTTTGCAGAATATTAGATGATATAAATGCAGTCAATTGTTATTAAGTCTTGCGGAACACGTTTTCGTTTTTTGGAGGAAGCTTATTCTCAATTATCAACTACTGTGTAAATTTATATCTCCTCATTAGTGTTTCCATGGCGTACATAATAGCAGCCTTTTTTTAAGGATGAATTTATGGCCTTTTAAAAGGTGGTTGTTTCAATATACCATTGTCAAAACAATGTCTTATCCAAGGTAAACCCATTTCAATAAAATAATAAGTTTGGTCAGTGTCAATTGATGGCAGTTCAAAAACGGTCCAAAGAGAAATGGCTTCTTTTAAAATCTGGCTGCCAATTCCTTGCCCTTGCAAATTTGGGAGCGTATTCATGTGTGCAAGCTGCATGCCATCTTCTGTATTTGTAAACTCAAAGCAACTGCATATCAAATTATTTCTGTCAACGGCAAAAAGAAATGAAATGTCTCTCTCTAACAAATAAATTTGATAAGCTCCAAAAGTTGCAATGAGTTCGCATCCTTGGAATTCTGTTGCAGTTAATATTTGTCCTATTTTCAAATTCATAATATTATATTAAATGAATTTACTCTATTTCTTGAACTGGTTTATCGCCTTACTATTATTTTGTCTTTAAGATGCAATATTTTTTTCTTATTATAAATAAAGTACATCAACTAAGTATTACTACAGTGATGGCATTTTACATCTATCAGCCAAATTAAAAGTCCATTGCCTGATTTTAGCTGGTGTTGCTTAAAAAGCTCAAGAGAATACTACATGGTAGAGCTTTAGCTTATCAGTGATTTGACGCTGATTGCTTTGGAGTTTTCAAACATTGCGGCAATCCTGATATATGTTTTCTAAAGCTTGTCTGAATCATTGTTAATTGCGACGGAAAGTCTCTGCTTAAGTAATTTCATGTCTTGACTTACTTTTAAATCCAAAATTTTTGCGTAATGCTGAGTTTGCCTAAGCGATGAGTGGCCAAGCATTTGAGAAACCGTTTCAATGGGTACGCCGTTGCTTAAAGTTACTGTTGTTGCAAATGTATGCCGCGCGATATGAGACGTAAACGATTTATTGATGCCACACAAGTCAGCAATTTCTTTCAGATAGGCATTCATTTTTTGATTGCTTGGTACTGGTAATAAAATATTTTTATTTTGGCAAATGGGATGATCTTTATATTTCTGAATTAACTTCTCTGCCATTGGTAAAATAGGAATTGCTGTTCTTACACTGGTTTTCTGACGATGAGTGAAAATCCATTGTTCCCCATCTATACCGGTTGTTATTTCATCAGCTTTAAGTTTTTTAACATCTATATACGCAAGGCCAGTAAAACAACAGAACAGGAAAATATCTCTTACCAGGCTTAAACGTTCGATTGAGAATTTTTTGTCCGCAAGTGTCTGCAACTCCTGTTGTGTTAAATGAATTGGATTTACAGGCTTGATTCTGCCTTTATAATTTAAGAACGGATTTTTGATGATCCACCCGTTTGAAAGACAAATGCGAATGATTTTGCCGAAGTTCTTTATGTATTTGATCGTCGTGTTATTATTGCATTTCCTAACACTTCTTAGATAATAGTCATATTCACTTATAAACTCTGTTCCAATCTTGGTAACATCAATATCATTGATTTTGTATTTGTATTGTAGGAATGATTGGGTATGTTGCAATGATACCTGATAACGTTTATAGGTTAATGAAGCAAATTCAAGGCCCACTAAATTTTCCATTTTTCGATTGTGTTCATGAAATGTTTCAATAAGCATGTGGGCTTTTTCCGATTTTCCCAAAATTTGGTTTTTGATTGAATCAGCAGTTATGTCCTTATTATTTTCGAATAGGTAACGGTGCGCCTCGTACGCTTTTGCTAAAAAATTATCCAGGTAGGAGTTTAGGCTTTTCGTGTTTTCCTTAGTGCCAATTGCTCGTCCGCCATGACTATTCCATCTGGATGCGTCACAATACCTGTTGGTAGTGATCTCAGCTCGTTGCCCATCTACTGTGATTCTCAAATAGATAGGAGCTTTTTCTTGAGAATAACTTTTTTGCTTTTTTAGGTAGAAAAGCATGCTAATGTTTGCCTTCATGATTTTACTCACTTTTGGTTAGATAAAATTAGCATTGCGAGCAACTTTTTACAAGAGGTGCGTTTTTCGAACATCTTGATGTTCAGTTCGTTAGAGGCAGTTTGGTGAGTAACTTTTTGTTCAAACCTTACTCACCGAATCACTCACCAGAATTATGCGATTTTCTGCATATTTTGATAAGTTGCCAAAAATAAAAAAGCCCGTAAACACTGCGTTTGCGGGCTTTTAGCACAATTTGATAAGTGAAAAAGTGGAGCTGAGGGGAGTCGAACCCCTGTCCAAACATATTCTCCAAAAGCTTTCTACATGCTTATTTCTTTATTATTTGTCGGCGGCGTACAGGAAAAGAACCAACCAATACACTACTTAGCTGAATGGTCTTAAGTTGTAGTCACAGCCTTCTACAACAGCATTCTGTGTTTGTTTTTGAGTCGGCGGCGGCGCATGGTAACAGAACAACCGGCGCGGCGGCCCTAATGACTATCTAATCACTGATTAGGCAGCCATGGCATACTGAGTATTGCCATTTGAAGTTTGTGCATTCCAGATTAAAGTGCAGATTACACAACGCACTGCATGCTTACACTCTCAAAGATCTACGCTGTCAAAACCAATACAGCCCCGGGAAAATGAGCGAGTATTTAACTAGCGTTCATTTTTCGCGAACAGCAAATTTACATAAATAATTAAGAATTAGGAATTAAGAATTAAGAATTGAAGTGTGGCATGTTTTGGATGATTTTAGCGGGTTACTGTGGTGGGAAATGAAAGGGTTAGATGGGGTTGCTCTCTGGTATGGGGCTTCGACAGGCTCAGCCTGACAGCGCGAACGGAGTGTCAGGCTGAGTTTGTCGAAGCCTTCTAGCACCATAATGGAAGCAACCATTCATCACGAAACCCGCACCAAAACAATTCTTAATTCTTAATTTTTAATTCATAATTGAATAAAACGCTAGTTTCACAAGATGGAGAATATCACGGTATACACCAAAAGAATAGACAAACTGGAAGAAGATTTAGGACTTCTCAAACGAAGAAAGAATACCATAAGCTGGATACGATTTATCATCACCATTGTCGTGGCGGTGGTGGCGTGGCGATTGAAAGACAATGGCTTGCTGTATATGGCTTTGCCAATCGTTATTTGGCTCGCTGTTTTCCTGCGACTAGTTGTGCTGGCGGTGAAAAATAATGCTGCAATTGCACACCATCAGCGGCTTGTGGCGATCAATGAAAGGGAAATTGAAATAGCGAACGGACATTATACTAATTTACCGGATGGCAGCCAATTCAAGCTGCAAGTACACGACTACTCGAATGATCTGGACATATTTGGCAGGGCGTCCATTTATCAATATATCAATCGCACGATGTCCGAACAGGGAAATGCATTTCTGGCAAAAAAGCTGCTGCATCCATCTCAGCTAAAGGATATTCTTCAAACGCAGGAGGCTGCAAAAGAATTGGCTCCATCATACGAGTGGCGACAAGAATTGCAGGCTCATGGAATGGAGTCGCCGATCGCAACTGCTACGCAGGAAAAAATTGCAACATGGCTCCGTGAACCGCTTTCGTTTTCTGATAGCAAAGGCTGGCAATTAATGCGGATTATTTTTCCTGTGATCAGTTTGTCGACGCTCGTGCTGCATATTGTGGGTGTTATTTCTTCGCCCATTTTTTATGCGTTGGTCATTTTGTATTTGCTCATTTCCGGTGGCATCACAAAAACAGTAACGGCGCAATATCTTTCGTTAAACAAAATAGTGGGACAGGTGACCACGCTTTCCAATAGCCTTGAAACTATTGAAAAGCTTGAACCAAAAACGCCCTTGTTGCAAGCCATCAAAGCATTTTTTATGGGCACAACTTTCCGGTCGTCGACAGAAGTAAGGCGCTTGAAGAGCATTCTCGATAAGTTTGATATTCGCCTTAATCCATTGGTGTTTCTTCCGCTCAATGCTTTTTTGTTGTGGGATTTGCAGTTGATTTTTCAGTTGGAGAAATGGAAGCAAAAAAATCAATCGAACGTTAATAATTGGTTTGACAAACTGGGTGAAATTGAATTTCTAAATACAATCGCGAATCTACATTTCAATCAGCCGCAATGGGCTTTTGCTTCATTTGTAGAGCAGCATGGTAATCTTACGGCAACAAATCTCGGTCATCCATTGATTGAAAAAAAGAAGAGAGTTGACAGCAATTTTGAAATTCACGGCACCCCACAACTGGCTCTTATCACAGGTTCTAACATGGCGGGGAAGAGTACGTTTTTGCGAAGCGTGGGAACAAACATCGTGCTCGCTATGATGGGCGCGCCCGTGTGTGCGTCTTCATTTACGCTTTCGCCAATGCGTGTGATAAGCACGATGCGTATTGCAGATAACCTGGAAGAAAGCACGTCTACTTTTTATGCAGAACTTAAAAAACTACAATACATTATAGAGGCAGTAAACAGAAAAGAAAAAGTATTTCTGCTGTTTGATGAAATTCTGCGCGGCACCAACTCCGCAGATCGCCATCTTGGTTCCGCAGCGTTGATCAGGCAATTGATGCATAACGATGCTATTGGCATTTTAGCAACGCACGATCTCGAATTAACCAAACTTACAGAAGAATTCCCGCAAGCGATCCGTAATTACCATTTCGATATGCAACTCAAAAACGGCAGCGAATTGTTTTTCGATTATAAATTAAAAGACGGCATTTGCGAAAGTATGAATGCTGCGATATTGATGAAGATGATAGGAATTGAGTTTAATTGAAAATTCCTGCCCGACTAATGTCATTCAGGCGGGGAAAGTGGAAAGTTGAAAATGGCGGAGGGTGAACACATAAAAAAACTCATCAGATCCTTTTCGGGAAAATGATGAGTTTAAATGGAAAATAGTTTTATAGCTAGTTGACTTTTACAAACCTGATTTTTTCGGTTTGGGAGCCGCCTCGTGCTGAAAGTAAATAAATACCTGGCTGTAAATCATCAAGCATAATGGTGAAATAATTTGGTCCCTTAACAGCAAGTACATTAATACGTTTTGCGATTGTTCCTGCCATGTCCGTTATAATGATTGTGTATGTGCCACTAGCTGCGGCGTTAACATACAGCCTCATTGAATTTCTCACCGGATTCGGTACTACACTGATTGATGCGGAATCACGCAGGGGCGCTGTGCTGTCGATCTTGACCGGTGCAGTTAAGGTTATAGCCTTGGTGGTAGAGTCCTGGCATCCATTCGCTGCTCTAACATTCAGCGATGCGTTATAATTGCCCGCTTTGTTGTATGTATATTTTACATTTTTTTCCGGCGAAGAATTTCCATCTCCAAACTTCCAGACATAAGTTAAATCACCTGTGCCGGTTGATTGATTTTTAAACGTAACAGCCAAAGAGTTTAATGAGTCCACCGTTGTAGAGAAGTCCGCATGCACGTTACACTTCACCGTTACGGTCTTTACAAGCGAATTCTGACATCCATAGGCCCCTTTGACGTTCAGCGTAACAGGGTAATCGCCACCTGTTTTGTATGCGTGCTTGATGTCTGCTGCGTCAGACGAGTCTCCATCTCCGAACCTCCAGTCGTAGATTAGATTGCCGCCGCCCGTTGACTGATTCTTAAAAGCCACAGCCAAAGAGTTTATTGAGTCCACTGTTGAAGAAAAATCAGCAAGCACATTACAATAGTGTATGACTACTATTTTTGAAATGGCATCCGCGCATCCGTTAGTTAGATCTTTGGCTGCCAATGACACTGAATAAGCGCCTTGACCGGGATACATGTGTTGTGGACTTTGGGTTGTTGAGCCAGCGGTGCCATCTCCAAAATCCCATGTATAACTTACATTGCCACCGCCGGTCGACTGGTTTGTGAATGTAAAGGATAAAGGATTGAGTGAATCAGCTGTAGCGGTGAAACCGGTTGTGAGGCTGCATTTTACAGTTATGATTTTTACAACAGAATCCTGGCATCCGTTTGCGCTGTAAACCCTTAAACACACGCTATATGTGCCAGGCATCTGGTAAGTGTGCGGAGAGGGGTGTGCTTCTACAGTTGAAGTGCCGTCACCGAAAGTCCACATATAACTAGCAGATATGCCGGAAAGTGACATATTGAGAAATGAAAATTTGAATGGATTGTCGGGGTCAGCTCTGAAATCAAAATCAGCTTTAGTATTACAAGGATTTGTTTGAGCTTGAGACTTTGTTAAGAAACAAAGGCACAATAGGGTAAGGGTTAAAAAGCGTTTCATTTTAAAAAAAT